>Ga0214921_10003128_pt1 | contig 25827 bp, 22 predicted proteins | sample LL1505_MetaG_FD_177992 | JGI IMG/M metagenome (GOLD analysis project Ga0214921, IMG submission 177992) | Freshwater microbial communities from Lake Lanier, Atlanta, Georgia, United States - LL-1505 | ecosystem: Environmental > Aquatic > Freshwater > Lake | place: USA: Georgia | collected... | reverse complement strand
AGGCCGTCCGCGAGCATCCTGAACTGGTGAAGCTCTATCTGGGTTCGGTTGTTCCGACCACGGACAACTATTTCGCCTGCCTGAACTGTGCAGTCTTTTCGGACGGATCCTTCGTCTATATCCCGCCGGGCGTGCGCTGTCCGATGGAGCTATCGACCTATTTCCGTATCAATGCGCAGGAGACTGGCCAGTTCGAGCGGACCTTGATCATTGCCGACAAGGGGGCTTACGTCTCCTATCTGGAGGGCTGCACGGCGCCTCAGCGCGACGAGAACCAACTCCACGCCGCCGTGGTCGAGCTTGTCGCGCTCGATGATGCTGAGATCAAATATTCGACGGTCCAGAACTGGTATCCGGGCGACGCAGACGGCAAGGGCGGCATCTATAATTTCGTGACCAAGCGCGCCGATTGCCGCGGTGTGCGGTCGAAAGTGTCGTGGACCCAGGTCGAGACCGGCTCTGCCGTGACTTGGAAATATCCCTCCTGCATCCTGCGCGGCGATGAGAGCGTCGGCGAGTTCTATTCCATCGCCATTACCAATGGTCGCCAGCAGGCCGACACCGGCACCAAGATGATCCATCTTGGTAAGAACACGCGCTCACGCATTATTTCTAAAGGCATTTCTGCAGGGAACTCGTCGAACACCTATCGCGGTTTGGTCTCGGCCCATGCCAAGGCGACAGGTGCGCGCAACTTTACCCAGTGCGACAGTTTGCTGATCGGCAAGACCTGCGCGGCCCATACGGTGCCCTATGTTGAGGCGCGCAATGCCTCGGCCAAGTTCGAGCATGAGGCCACCACCACCCGCCTTTCCGATGACCAACTGTTCTATGTCATGCAGCGCGGCCTTTCGCGCGAAGAGGCAGTGCAGTTGCTGGTCAACGGCTTCGTGCGTGAAGTGCTGCAAGAACTGCCGATGGAATTTGCTGTTGAAGCGCAAAAGCTCGTTGCCATCTCCCTAGAAGGCTCCGTCGGATGAGCCAAAAACAAACATCTCCCTTCCCCCTCGAGGGGGGAAGGGGCGGGGATGGGGGTGAAGGCGGTTCGGGTTTGTCCTCGGCTGTTGCCACATCCGCGTCGGGTTCTGCACCGTCAGTAGCCCCCCCATCCCCGGCCCTTCCCCCTCGAGGGGGGAAGGGGGGCGTTGTTGCGCGGGCGCGTCGGCTGCGGCGGGAGCAAACCTTGGCGGAGAAGGCGCTCTGGGCGGCTTTGCGAGAGTTGAAGGATCATTGGCGGCGTCAGGTTCCTATCGGTCCCTATGTTGCTGATTTTGCTCACCATCGCTCAAGATTGATCATTGAAGTGGATGGTTATCATCACTCGCTACCTGAGACGATCGAGCGCGACGCAGTTCGTACGGCTTGGCTGACGGCGGCTGGATATCGTGTCGTTCGTTTTGCCGAAAAGACCGTTCGCGACGACCTCTACACCGTCATCGACCAAATCCGCGCCCTCGCGCCGACCCCTAACGCTAACCCATTCTGCCTCGCGCAGATGGGCGTTTGAGAGAAATTGCTATGTTGTCAGTTACAAACCTGCATGTCGAAGTCGGTGGCACGCCGATCCTCAAGGGTCTGTCCTTGGAGGTTCCAGCGGGCGAGGTCCATGCGATCATGGGCCCGAATGGCGCGGGAAAATCGACCCTGTCCTACACGCTCGCGGGGCGTGAGGGTTATGGGGTCACGCAAGGGGCTGCAAGCCTGAACGGTGAGGACCTGTTCGCGCTTGAGGCCAATGAACGGGCGGCCAAGGGGCTGTTTCTGTCGTTCCAATATCCTCTGGAAATCCCCGGCGTGCCGAGCCTGACCTTCATTCGCACCGCCTTGAACGCCCAGCGTAAGGCGCGTGGCGAGGACGAAATTGGTGCTCCGGCCTTCCTGAAGCTCGCCCGTGAAAAGGCCGCTAGCCTGAAGATCGACTTCGACATGCTCAAGCGTCCCTTGAATGTCGGCTTCTCAGGCGGTGAGAAGAAGCGGATGGAAATCTTTCAAATGGCGATGCTTTTGCCGAAATTTCTGATCTTAGACGAAACCGATTCCGGGCTGGATATCGACGCCTTGCGGATCGTGTCGGAGGGGGTCAACGCCCTGCGCTCGCCTGAGCGGGGCATGTTGGTGATCACCCACTATCAGCGCCTGCTCGACTATATCAAACCTGACCGGGTCCATGTTTTGGCGGCGGGTAAGATCGTTGCGTCAGGTGGCCCAGAGCTGGCCTTGGAACTGGAAGAGACCGGCTATGACCGGTTCTCGCAGGTCGCAGCATGAGCCTAGCGCTCGCCCTTCAAAGCGGGGATGTAGCATCCCTGCCCAGTCGCCGCGACGAGGCTTGGCGCTATACGGACCTGCGCGCAGCCTTGCGGGCCATTCCGGAGGCTTCGCCCAAGGACGGGGCCTCGGTTCCCGCTGGACCGTTCGCAGCCACTGCCGAGGCTGATGCGCTGGTTATCGTCAATGGCTTTGGCCCTGATCGGCTGATTGTTGCGTCGGGCGAGCATCGGACGGTGAGCTTGCGCTTTATCGCCAGCGCGGCGGCCCGTGCGCATCACACGGCGCTGGCCATTGAGGTCGCCGACGGCGGCTTTCTCACCTTGCAGGAGAGCCATGAGGGTCTTGGATCGGACTATGTCAGCGATCTGGCCATCAGCCTGCAGATCGGGGCAGGCGCAACCGTCGAGCGGATCGCGATATTGAGCGACAGCGCCGAGGCCATCAGCGTTGTCACGGCGACCGTTGATCTGGCGGCCAATGCGACGTTCAACCAGACGGTGCTGACCACCGGGGCCAAGCGCCAGCGCTTTGAGACCCATATCAGCCATCCGGGGCAGGGCGCTAGCGTGCGGCTCGACGGGGTCTATCTGCTTGGCGACGCGCGACACAGCGATCAAACCACGGTCGTGACCCACAAGGGGGAGGGCGGCACGACCACCCAACTGACCAAGGGTGCCGTGCGTGACAGCGCTCGCGCCGTCTTCCAAGGCAAGATTACGGTCGAGCGCGGCTCAGACCAGACCGACGCCCGCATGGGCCATCACGCCTTGATCCTGTCCGAGCGGGCGGAAATCGATGCCAAGCCGGAGCTTGAAATCTATGCTGATGACGTCTCCTGCGCCCATGGCAATACGGTCGGCGCTTTGGACGAGGAGGCCCTGTTCTATATTCGCTCGCGGGGGGTGCCGCTGATCGAGGCGCGCGCCCTGTTGATCAGCGCCTTTGTGGGTGAGGTCACCGACCGGATCAGCCATGAGGGCGCGCGGCAAGTGGCGCAGGACTGGCTCTTGGCTTCGGGCATGGGGGCATCCTGATGGGTTTTGATGTCGCCAAGGTCCGCGAAGAGTTCCCCATTCTGGAACGTCAGGTGCATGGCAAGCCGCTTGTCTATCTGGACAGCGCCGCCTCCTCGCAAAAGCCGTGGACGGTCATCGAGGCGATGAGCCGGGTGATGGAATCCTCCTATTCCAACGTTCACCGGGGTCTGCACAGCCTCGCGAACGAGACGACCGAGGCCTATGAAGCCGCGCGCCGCAGTGTCGCCAAGCTGATCCATGCCGGTTCGGTCGATGAGACCGTCTTTACCAAGGGCGCGACCGAGGCGATCAATCTGGTTGCCGCTTCCTTTGGTCAAAGGCTAGTGGAAGGCGACGAGATCATCCTGTCGGTGATGGAACATCACGCCAATATCGTGCCTTGGCATTTCCTGCGTCAGGCCAAGGGCGTGGTTTTGAAGTTCGTTCCGGTTCTGGACGATGGCCAACTGGATATGGACGCCTATCGCGCCCTGTTCAGCCCTCGCACCCGGCTTGTTTCCCTCAGCCACATGTCCAACGTGCTGGGCACGGTCAATCCCGCCGCAGAGATCGTGGCCATCGCCCATGCCCAGGGCGTACCCGTGCTGCTCGATGGCTGTCAGGCCGTGGTCCATGAGATCATCGACGTTCAGGCTCTGGATGCCGATTTCTATGTCTTTTCGGGTCACAAGCTCTATGGCCCGACCGGGATTGGCGTTCTCTATGGCAAGGCTGAGATGCTCGCCTCCATGCCGCCCTATCAAGGCGGCGGCGAGATGATTGGCTCCGTGGCGCTGGACACCATCACCTATGCCGACCCGCCGCACCGGTTTGAGGCTGGCACTCCAGCGATCATCGAGGCTATCGGGCTGGGCGCGGCTATTGACTGGCTGATGGCCCAAGATCGCCATGCCATCGCGGCCCATGAACATGCCCTCTATGAACGAGCCTATGAGGCTGTCCGCGACATCAGAGGTCTACGGGTCTTAGGCACAGCGCCGGGCAAGGGGGCTGTGCTCAGCTTCACCATCGACGGCGTTCATGCCCATGATCTGGCCCAGATTCTGGATCGTTATGGCGTCGCCGTGCGGGCTGGAACCCACTGCGCCGAGCCCTTAATGACCCGATTTGGCGTAACCTCGAGCGCGCGCGCCTCTTTTGCCCTATATAACACGGTCGAGGAGGTCGATCTGTTTGTCGATGCCTTGATCCGCGCCCAAACCTTTTTTGCTTAGGCTAGCGTGACCCCTATGGATGATGCGACCGTGAACCCAACCGCCGAAAGCCCAGCCACCGCTATGGGCCAAGATGAGCTTGACCGCATGACCGACCGCTTGGTCGAGCAGCTCAAGACCGTCTATGACCCTGAAATCCCCGTCGATATCTATGAACTGGGGCTGATCTATAAGGTCGACCTGTCTGACGATATGGATGTGGTTATCGACATGACCTTGACCGCGCCGGGTTGTCCGGTGGCGGGCGAGATGCCAGGCTGGGTCGAAGAAGCGATCCTTCAGGTCGGTGGCCTGAAGTCCTGCACTGTCAATCTGGTCTTTGATCCCCCGTGGGACCCCTCGCGGATGTCGGACGAGGCTAAGCTGCAATTGAACATGTTCTGATCATGCAAACTGACCCCGCCACCCCAGAACCGATCATCACCCTTCGGCCACGCCGTCCCCGGCCCAAGGTCGTCAGCCTGACCGACCGCGCCGCCGAGCGCGTGCGCGAGATCATGGACCGCGCCGAACAGCCCTATGCGGGCCTTCGCGTCGGCGTGAAGAATGGTGGCTGTGCGGGACAGGAATATATCCTCGAATATGCCGAGACCGCTGCCGCGCTGGACGAGGTGGTTGAGGATAAGGGCGTGCGCATCCTGATCGACCCCAAGGCGGTCCTGTTCCTGATCGGCTCAGAGATCGACTATGAGACCACGCGCTTGTCGTCCAAATTCGTGTTCCGGAACCCCAACGAGACAGATGCCTGTGGCTGTGGTGAGAGTGTGACCATCATTCCGGCACTTCCCGACGCCGACTAGGACCCAAACGCTGTGGCCGTCGATCCTGGCTTTCTTGATCATGTGACCGACCTTTTGTCGGATATTGGTCCGGTGCAGATAAAGCGAATGTTTGGCGGGGTGGGGCTCTATCAAAGCGATCTGATGTTCGCCCTGATCTTTGGTGACAGCCTCTTTTTGAAGGCCGACAAGGACACCGAAGCCCAGTTCGAGGCAGCGGGCTCAGCTCCCTTTACCTTCGAGATGAAGGACGGCCGAACCGGTATCTTGCACTACTGGCGTTTGCCGGAGGAGGCAGGCGATGATCGGGTTGCGGCTTGCCGATGGGCAAGGCTGGCGGTGGAAACGGCGATAAAGGCGCGCTCAAAGGGCAAATCGGTCGGCAAGTCGGGTGCGAAATCCAACCCCAAGGCCCGCAAGGAACCGGAACTTCTGATCGATGGGCCATGGGACGATGATTGACCGGCCCGCGCGGATTAGCGTAGTGCGGCGCACATGACCTCCACGGTGATGATCTATTCGATGGGTGAGGTGATCGGCGACGGCCTGATCAAGCTGCCCTTTATCGCCGCCCTTCGCCGGGCCTATCCGCAGGCCCATATTGTCTGGTGCGCGGCCAAGGGGTCGAGCGTCTATACCGGTCCGCTTAAGGGTGTGGTCGAGGGACTGATCGATGAGGTGCTGACCGAAGGTGTTCTGGGGGCTGGTCTGTTTGATCTGGTCCATCCCAAGCCCTTTGGCGGACGCCGATTTGATCTGGTCATTGATACGCAGGACAATCCGCGCCGCAGTCTGGTGGCTAAGCGGGCGGCAGGCCGATTTATTTCCGGAGCAGCAGGCTTTCGGCTCAGCGACGCCAAGCCACCGGCGGGGACTGTCCAGCCCGAGGCGGTGATTGATCGTCTAACCCAGCTTTTGTCCTTAGCGACGGGCAAGTCGACGCCGCTTGAACCGATCAATCTGGCGGGCGCAAGGGCAGGGCGGGCGGCATTCGCGCTTTTGCCTGATGGGCCTCGGTATATCGGCCTCGCGCCCGGCGCTGGTGGACAGGATAAGCGCTGGCCACTGGAGGACTATCTCGCCTTGGCGCGAACGCAGTTGGAGATGGATCGGATGCCCGTCTTCTTCTTCGGTCCCGATGAGCAGGCAGGCCGCGCCTTGGCACAGGACGCAGTGCCTCAGGCCCTGTTTCCGGAGGTCGATCGCCAAGACGCCTTTACCGACATCAAGGGGCCCTTGCTGGTTATCGCGCTTGCCGGACGATTGGCCGCCGCTGTCGCCAATGATGCTGGCCCCGGTCACATGATGGCGGCCGGGGGCGCGCCTTTGCTGAGTCTACAAAAAGATCGGCGCAAGGCGGTGAAGTTTCGTCCTTCGGCTCAAAGGCTGTCTGTTCTGATTGCCGAGGATTACGGTCAGGACATGTCGGCCTTGCCCTTGGACGTCGTACAGACGGCGCTGGACGCACTCTTGTCGGGAGACACCCTATGAACCTTTCGATTCCCGTCTCTGCGGGTGAATTGATCGACAAGATCACCATTTTGCGCGTCAAGGCCGAGCGGATTGGCGATCCTGCAAAAGAGGCCAATGTTCGCAAGGAGTTGGCCCTGCTAGAAGATGTCTGTGTACAGACGATTGGCGCAGTGGCGGGGCTTGATCCGCTGACCGCTGAGCTATTGGCGGTCAATGCGGCGCTTTGGGATATTGAGGATGGCAAGCGTGATTGCGAGCGTCGGCAGGATTTTGGCCCGGCCTTCATAGCCTTGGCACGCTCGGTCTATATCGAGAATGACCGCCGCGCGGCGATCAAGCGACGGATCAATGACCTGACCGGCTCTGATATTGTTGAAGAAAAGAGCTATCAACCCTATCAGGCCTAGGCCGCTCCGGAACCTGCTGATCCAAACAGGTTCCGGGCGCGGTTAGGTCCTACTGGCCCTTAAACTGGGCAATGCGCTTTTGCAGAAAGGCGCTGACGCCCTCAACGAAGTCGTGAGACTTGCCCGCCTTGCGCTGGGTCTTGCGTTCAGTGTTGAGTTGGCCGGTCCAGTCGGCGTCCAGGCTCTCCCACATGATCTTGCGGATCAGGCCTAGAGCCATCGGGCCATTGGCCAGCTCCTTGGCGATGCCCATGGCCGTGTCCATTAGGTCGGCATCGGCGACGCAGCGATTGATCAGACCCCATTCAAGAGCCGTTGTAGCAGGGATCTTGTCTCCCAGCAGTGCCATTTCCATGGCCCGCGCCTTACCAATGATGCGTGGCAGCAGGTAGGTGGAGCCGCCATCTGGCACCAGACCGATGCGGCGGAAGGCCTGCAAGAAATAGCCGCTCTGACCGGCGACCACTATGTCACCCAGCAGCGCCAGCGAGCAACCGACGCCGGCTGCCGCGCCATTGACGGCGGTGACGATAGGCATGGGGAAGTCCCGCATCATGCTGACGAGCGGATTGTAGTGAGTTTCGAGCGCGCGGCCTGCATCGGGCTTACCATCGGCCTCGACCTCGCGGGCGGAGGCGCCGCCGCCGGAAAGATTGGCACCCGAACAGAAGCCGCGACCTTCGCCGGTCAGGATGACAGCGCGAGCGCCGACGGCACCGAGGGCGACACGATTGAACGCGTCCAACAGTTCTGTGACCATTTCCAGACCAGCAGCGTTCATCGCGCTCGGGTCGTTCATGGTGATCACCGCGACATTGTCGACGACGTCCAACTTAATTTTTGAATAGTCCATCTGATCCTCCCACGCGCCTCTAAGGCTTTGATCCAAGCTAAGTCGGACTAACGCAACGGAATGCCAGCGAATTTTTGGTCCTGAAGGCGACTATTGGTCGAGGGGCGTGGTTCCAACATTGGTCACGCGGTTGCGACCATTACGCTTGGACCCATAGAGCGCCGCATCAGCCCGTTCGATGAGAGAATGGATCGGTTCATTCGCGCTCCTCTGTGCCAGACCAATTGAAACGGTAATCATGCCCAGATCTTCATTGGTCGACCGTCGCTTGAGCATGCGCGTTGAAATCTCCTCTCGGATCGCCTCAGCAACCTCTTCGACAACGGCGGCACTCTCATCGGGGAAGATGATGCAGAACTCTTCGCCGCCATAACGGGCTGCAAAGCGAGGGGGTTCAGCAACACGGCCAATCACGCTTGCCACAAATCGTATGACTTGGTCGCCGGTTTGGTGGCCCCAAGTGTCATTGAATTTTTTGAAGAAATCGATGTCGATGACCGCAAAGCTCAAGGGGTTTCCAGTCACATCGGCCTGTTCACAATGGTGAACCATCGCATCGTCAAAGGATTTACGATTGGCCAAGGCGGTCAGGGCGTCTGTACTGGCTTCGCGCCGAACCTGCTCTAGGTGAACTTGCAGCCTCTTCACCTCAGAGGTCGATCGTTCCAGCATCAGCTCCAAACTCCGATTTTCGGTTCGGACCGTTTCGGTGGCCGTGCTTAGGTTCTTGATGACATCCCTTAGGGTCTTGGATTCAACATCCAATCCTAAGGATTGATCCGCCAGATCGAGGGTCGAATTATAGTCTAGGCTGCTCTGCTGAGCCTTTTTTATCGCGGAGGTGACGAAGTCCAATTCCTTGTTTAGCTGGTCTCCCGCCTCACGAATTTCATCGTGCAATCTCTTGTTTGGCAAATATTCCACCGCCAAACGGTCGCTGGTCTCTTCGGAGATCATCTTGTCGTCTTGAAGCAACCGTTGGATCTCGAGCGCTAAGGGGCCGTCGGGGTTAGCGACGGCATGCATCCAAATTTCGTAGTTCAGCGGTGTTGGCCAAACCTGATCGCGTTCCATAGCCGCGAGGGTGGCCTGTCCTAACTGGTAGGCCTGCAGACCTCGTAAGAGACTATTGACGTCAGGTGTCATTCAACAGGTTCCTAAATTAAGCCCTGTATAACCTTGTTTTGGCCGGTTACGTCAAGCCCATGGGCTGAAGCGCCAGTAACGACAAGGCACGTGAGAGCAATCCGAAGGTTCCAAATTGCCCAAATAGGGTTAGCTTAGCGCACAACGAGATCGGACCCGGATCTTGACCCTTGGAGGACCAACCTTTGAACGCTACGGCCACGGCGGAGTCCCACTCCGATATCGCCCAGATGAACGCGATCCTTGTACGCCAAAAGGCGGCCCATCTTCGTGATGGTGCCCCATCCTTGGAAAAGCGGATCGATTGGCTCAATCGCTGCATCGGCCTGTTGGTCGACTATTCAGACGAGATTGAACAGGCCTTGAACGCCGACTTTGGCGCGCGCTCGATTGAAGCTACGCGGTTCACCGATGTCGCCGGTTCGATTGGTCCTCTTAAGTTCGCGCGCGCCAATGTTGCCAAGTGGATGAAGACCGAAAAGCGTAAGACGACCCCAGCGATCTTGGCCCTGTTCGGTGCCAAGGCAGAGGTTCAGTTCCAGCCCAAGGGCGTGGTCGGCGTTATCAGTCCTTGGAATTTCCCGGTAAACCTCACCTTTGCGCCACTCGCAGGCATTTTGGCGGCCGGTAATCGGGCCATGATCAAGCCTTCGGAATTTACGCCTGCGACGTCGGCCCTGATGGCCAAGATGATCGCCTCTGTCTTTTCGGAGGAAGAGGTGGCGGTGATCACAGGTGGTCCAGAGGTTGGACAGGCCTTCTCAGGCCTTGCGTTCGACCACATGATCTTCACCGGCGCGACCGGGGTGGCCAAGCATGTCATGCGCGCGGCGGCTGAGAATCTCGTGCCCCTGACCTTGGAACTTGGCGGAAAGAGCCCGGTGATCTTGGGCAAGTCCGCAGACTTTGCGACGGCTGCGGCCCGCGTGATGAACGGCAAGACGCTGAATGCGGGTCAGATCTGCTTGGCGCCTGACTATGTGCTGACGCCGGAAGACAAGCTGGAAACCTTTGTTGGAGAGGCCCAAGCCTCGGTGGCCAAGATGTTCCCGACCATCAAGGACAATCCTGACTATACGGCCATCGTTGCCCAGCGCCACTATGATCGGATCATGGGCTATGTCGAAGACGCCCGGGCCAAGGGCGCGCGGATCGTGCAGATCAATCCCGCTGACGAAGATTTCAGCCAGCAGGAACATCGCCGCATCCCACCGACCCTCATCATCAATCCCACCGACGATATGAAGGTCATGCAGGAAGAGATCTTTGGTCCGGTCCTGCCGGTCAAGACCTACAAGACCGTGCAAGATGCCATCGGCTATGTGAACGCCCATGATCGGCCCTTGGGGCTCTACTATTTCGGTGATGATGCGGCCGAGCGCGATCTGGTTTTGAAGTCCACGACCTCGGGCGGTGTCAGTGTCAATGACGTGGTCATGCACGTCGCTCAAGAAGAACTGCCCTTCGGCGGCGTCGGACCAGCGGGCATGGGCAGTTACCATGGTCATGACGGCTTCTTGGAGTTCAGCCACAAGAAGGCGGTCTTCACCCAAATGAAGAAGGACATCGGTCCTCTGCTCCAGATGCGTCCACCCTATGGTGCGGCGATCCGCAAATATCTGGCGGGTGAATTGAAGCGGTAAATCAAGGCCCCGTCCCATGGCCCTTTCCCCCTTGAGGGGGAGAGGGTTGGGAGTGGGGGGTATCCACGGTTCTCTCCGCCGCGTTCACCGCGAAGGCGGGGATCTAGATGATTGCTTCTGGCCTGTGCGTAAGGGTCTGGGTCCCCGTCTTCGCGGGGAACACGGATGTGGGAGAGGGAAAACAAGGCCCCCCTCGGCGCTGCACGCCATTTCCCCCAGAGGGGGAAGATACTGGCGTTCTAAATCTTCCCCCTCCGGGGGAAGTACCGGCGAAGCCGGGGTAGGGGGTGTTCATCCCCCAATATCAATAGTCTAGTCTTCCCCGTCCTTAACCGGTACCCGCTTAGGCAAGGGTTTAGCAAGGAAGGCGGGCAGGTCACCGCCGAAGCCGACGACGCGGCGGTCATCATCCTCACGAGGCCGAACCGACTGAACACCGCGCGAGCGAAGTTCGGGGTCTTGCGCGGCTGGACGCGGGGCTGGAGCAGCAACTTGCGGCTCTGGGCGACGCTCAGGACGCGGGTTACGCTCCCGGCGTGGTTCGCGTTCGCGAACGACCATGGCCTCAGCCTCAGGCGCTGGTGCTGTTTCTACGGCCACAGCCTCTGGCGCAGGCTTGCCACGACCCCGTGAGCGGGCAGGGCGGCGCGGTGCGGCTGCCTCTGGCGCGTCTGCGGTTTCGGTGCGCTCAAACGAAACGCGGGGGGCGTCTGTCTGCTCGGCGATCACCGGGGTCATTGAGGCGACCTCGTTGTGCAAAGGTGCGCCATCGCGGCCCTTGGAATAGTCGCGCTTGGGCTTGCGGTCTGAGCCACCGGCTCTATCACGTCCACCACTGCGACCCGACGGCGCCCGGCGAGCATCACCGCCCGCAGCCGAGGCCCAATCAAGGTCCAAAACAGTCTCATCGGGCTTCTGGCCGATCAGCTTGAGCACCTTGTCGAGGTTGCGGCTGTCGGCAGGCGTGACCAGCATATAGGTCTCACCCAAGCGACCGGCGCGGCCTGTGCGCCCGATCCGGTGCACATAGTCATCGGCGTGATGCGGGACGTCGTAGTTGAACACGTGGCTGACATCGGGAATGTCGAGGCCGCGCGCAGCTACGTCAGAGGCTACGAGAAGCTTCAGATCGCCCTTACGGAACGATTCCAACGTCTTGGTGCGCATGCTCTGGTCCAGATCGCCATGGATCGGGGCGGCGTCAAAGCCGTGGACCTTCAAGGACTTGGCGACGATGTCGACTTCGCTCTTGCGGTTACAGAACACGATGCCGTTCTTGATTTCCGAACGCTCGATCAGCGCCCGCAGCGCCATGCGCTTGGCCTTGTGGTCGATGATGGGGATTGGCACGATATGCTGAGTGATCGTCGTGGCGGTCGTTGCCGGACGGCTGGCCTCTATCCGCTCGGGATCGTTGAGGAACTGCTTGGTCAGGCGGGTGATTTCCGGCGGCATGGTCGCCGAGAAGAACAGGGTCTGCTTCTTCGGCGGCGTCATCTTGAAGATGCGCTCAATGTCGGGGATGAAACCCATGTCCAACATGCGGTCGGCCTCGTCGACGACCATCATCTGAACGCCGGTGAGCAGCAGCTTGCCGCGCTCGAAATGGTCGAGCAGACGGCCCGGTGTGGCAATCAGGACGTCAACGCCCCGGTCAAGCTTACGTACCTGATCTTCGAACGAGACGCCGCCGATCAGCAGGGCCCAGGTCAGCTTGGTGCCCTTGGCGTACTTTTCGAACGACATGGCCACCTGATCAGCCAGTTCGCGGGTCGGGGCGATAACCAGAGCGCGCGGCATACGCGACTTGGAACGTCCCGACTGCAGCCGCTCAATGAGGGGCAGGGTGAAGGCGGCGGTCTTGCCGGTCCCGGTCTGGGCGATACCCAACACATCCCGGCCTGCGAGGGCGATGGGGATGGCGGAGGCCTGAATGGGAGTGGCAGTGGTGTAGCCGGTGTCAGCTACGGCTTGGAGAGTCGTGGGCGATAGGCCCAGTTGGGAAAATTCTGTCATGTCACGCTGTAAGGAGCCGGAGCCGCCCGTGCTTGGGCGAACGGGCAGCGCGGATTCGCCGAGCCTGCTCCTGACTATGGCCCTGTCTTACGGTGAATGGCGCAGAAGTCAAGGATTCGAGGTCGGGGTCAGCCGTTGGTCGCGTTTAGGCGCGTGGGCTTGTCCCTAAACGTCAAGATCATCCACTGCAAACTCCGCATTTTCCTGAATAAAGCGGAAACGCAGCTCTGGTTTTCTGCCCATCAAGGTTTCGACCAGATCTTCAACCGCCTCTTCAGACCGGGGCAGGGTGACGCGGGCCAAGGTTCGCTTGGCGGGGTCCATGGTGGTTTCTTTGAGCTGGGCGGGCATCATCTCGCCAAGACCTTTGAAGCGGCCAATTTCGGGTTTCTTGTTCTTGAACATCCCGGCCATCAACTCGTCCTTGTGGGCGTCGTCGCGGGCATAGACGGTCTTGCCATTGTGGCTGATGCGATAGAGCGGTGGCAGGGCGAGGAACAGGCGGCCCGCGCGGATCAGGTCCGGCATGGTGCGGTAGAAGAAGGTGATCAGCAGGCTGGCAATGTGGGCACCATCGACATCAGCGTCGGTCATGATGACGATGCGCTCATAGCGCAGGTCTTCTTCTTTGAACCGATTGCCGCCATGCACGCCGAGCGCCAGCAAAAGGTCCGACAGTTCGGTATTTCGCCCCGCCTTGTCATTGGTGGCTGAGGCGACATTGAGGATCTTGCCGCGCAGGGGCAGGATGGCCTGGGTCTGGCGATTGCGGGCCTGTTTGGCCGAGCCACCGGCGGAGTCGCCTTCGACGATGAACAGCTCGGTCCCGTCCGTCGCTTGACCTGAGCAGTCGGCAAGCTTGCCCGGCAGACGCAGCTTGCGCGTGGCCGAGGCGCGCGCCACATCCTTGTCGCGGCGGCGCTTGAGCCGGTCTTCGGCCCGTTCGATGATGAATTGCAGCAGGCGGTCTGCTGACTTGGGGGCCGCCGTCAGCCAGTGGTCGAACGGGTCGCGCAAGACGGTCTCGACCAGCCTTTGCGCCTCGGACGAGGACAGTTTTTCCTTGGTCTGGCCTTGGAATTCGGGATTGCGGATAAAGACCGAGATCAAGGCCCCGGCATTGCCGATGACATCCTCGGCGGTGATCAGGCCCGCACGCTTCTCGCCGGTCATCTCGCCATAGGCCTTGAGACCGCGCATCAGGGCGGCGCGTAGGCCCGCCTCGTGGGTGCCGCCTTCGGTCGTGGGCACCGTGTTGCAGTAGGACTGCATGAAGCTGTCGCTGTCGCCAAAGCCGATCGGGGACCAGGTGATGGCCCACTCGACCGCGCCGCCCTCATTGCTCCCAGCCTTGGTCGGCCGTTCAATACGGCCGCTGAAGGTCTCGGTCAGGGTCTCGGTCGTGGCCACACGCTCGGCGAGGAAGTCGGCTAGGCCATTGGGGAAGCGGAAGACGGCTTCGGCTGGGGTCTGGTCGGTGACGCGTTCGGGCGCGCAGGACCAACGGATCTCGACGCCTCGGAACAGATAGGCCTTGGATCTGGCCATGCGGTAGAGGCGGGCCGGTTTGAAGGCTGCGCCCTCGCCAAAGATGGTCTCGTCGGGCAGGAAGCGCAAAGACGAGCCGTGCTTACGAGACGGGCCAACCCGTTCCAGCGCCGTGACGGGCTTGCCGCGTGAGAAGCTCTGGCGATGCTCGGCCCCGTCGCGCCAGACTGTAACATCGAGCTGCTCAGACAGGGCGTTGACCACCGAAATGCCGACTCCGTGCAGGCCGCCAGAGGTCTCGTAGCTCTTGCCCGAGAACTTACCGCCCGAGTGCAGCACGGTCATGATCACTTCGAGCGCGGACTTGTCGGTATATTTTGGGTGCGGGTCGACCGGGATGCCGCGTCCATCGTCGCGCACGACCAGCGCGCCGTCGGCCTCTAGGCGGACCTCAATGAACTTGGCGTGGCCTGCGACGGCCTCGTCCATGGCATTGTCGAGCACCTCGGCGAACAGGTGGTGCAAGGCGCGTTCATCCGTGCCGCCAATATACATGCCCGGACGCTTACGGACCGGCTCTAGGCCCTCGAGAACCTCAATGTCTTTGGCCGAATAGCCGGACGCGGCGGCGGCGGCGTTGGAGGCAGCCTGTGTGGGAATATCCGCAGACACCTTTGCAACGGGCTCAGTGGCCTGCACGGGGGCAACGACCGCAGGCTTTGGGCTTGCGGGTGCGGCGGAGGGCGTCGGTGCGGCGGCCTGAGGGGTATCGTCGAACAGGGAGCCTTGCGGAGGATTGGTAGCCATGGCCTTAGAATGAAGCGATTCTCACCCAGACCGTATGCCGCTTAGCGATAGGCCGGTGGGTAGTCGGACTTGCCCGGTCGATAGCGTTCAGCCAGTTCCAAACTGCGCGAGGTCATGGGCTGCTCTTTGCCCTGAATGAACACCGAGGTGGCGTAGGTGGTCACCTCCAAGGGATCGCCCGTCCAGATGACCACATCCGCATCCTTGCCGGGCTCGAGGCTGCCGATCCGGTCGGATAGGCCCCAGATCTTGGCGGGATTGATCGTCACCGAGGCCATAGCGGCGCTATAGGGTAGGCCGTAGGACACAGCCAATCCGGCATTGAACCGGCCTTGGCGCAGATTGTTGTAGTCGCGGCTGCCCATGACGGCGACCGTGACCCCCGCAGCATTCAGACGACCCGCATTTTGTAGGGTCGAGCCGAGGGTTTCAAAACTTCCTGGCAAGTCGGCCTGTCCATCGACCAGAACCGGAACGCCAGCCTTGGCGATGGCATCGGCAACCATCCAGCCCTCTTCGGCCCCTTCAAGGATCAGTTTCAGCTTCTGCTCCGAAGCAAATTTGAGGATTTGGCTGATGTCAGATGCGCGGTGGACTCGAACGAGCAGGGGCATACGCCCTTCGACCACAGGGATCAGGGCTTCCAGATCATCACGGCTATAGGGATAGGGACGGCTAGCCCCCATATCGAAGGCCGCGCGATTGCGGGCATAGTGGCGCGCATCCTCGAGCGCTGATTTCAGCAGCACAATCGCCGCGCCGCGTGATCCGCCCGCATAGGCCGCGCCTGCCTCGCCAAGGTCGAGCGCCATGCCGATCTTGGCCTTGACGACGGCTTCGGTGACCCCTGCGGCCAGCGTAGCGGTGGCAACTTGGCCTGCAAACAGGCTGGCCTCGCCATCTTCGAAGCTGCCGGAGAAATCGTCTGCGCCATCATCCTTGTGGCCGCCAGAGCCGCCGCGTCCGAGCACGGGCGTGACGACCGCGCGGGTCACGCCGCTGATCCGCGCAAGGGGAATGAGGGCGGAGTTTGGATTGACGCCATACTGTACGTCAAAGGCCGCGCCCATCCGCTTTCCAGCGGAATCGTCCATCGTGTCGCCGATCTGTTCGACCTCTGCGACGGTCAGGCTGGTGCTGGGCAGGACAAGGCCGGGGCTAACCGTCTTGCCGCTGGCGTCGATGACCTTGGCGTCAGCGGGAACCGCGACCTTGGTCCCGACGGCAACAATCTTGCCGTCCTTGATCAGGACAGTACCGGAGGCAATGTCACCGGCTGGGCCTTGGCTGAGGATGCGGCCACCGACGATAGCGATGGTCTGGGCCGCAGCGGGCAAGGCGCTGAGCAGGCTCAGGGCAGAGGCTGCAGCGATGAGTGAGGTCTTGCGGATCATGGGTGAACCCCTTCGCCTGGCTGGCCAAGTTCGAAATCGGATTTGGGTTGATAGCGCGGGTCCTTGCGGTCAAAGACCACGGCCCCATCGATGAAGACGGTGTCGGCGGTGGAATAGACGCTGAAGGGATCACCGCTCCACAGAACGACATCGGCATTTTTGCCGGGGGTCAGAGAGCCAGTCTGATCGTCAATGCCCATCCCCTTGGCTGGGTTGAGCGTGATCCAGGCGATGGCGTCCGCACGGCTGACCGGTAGGCCCATCCGGGCTCCAGCCCCCATAGCGATCGCGGCCTCTTGGTTGAGGTGCTGCGTCATGATCGGATCGTCGGAGTGGATGATGACGCAGGCCCCAGCCTTCTGACCAATGGCCGCATTCTCGGCAATGCCGTCATAGGACTCCATCTTGAAGCCTGCCCAGTCGGCCCAGGTGGCGTAGCAGATGCCTTCCTTGGCCAGCAGGTCCGCGACCTTGTAGGCCTCAGACGAGTGATGGAAGACGCTGATTTTAAAACCAAATTCGCGTGAGATATCGATCATGGTCGCCATCTCATCGGCACGGTAGCAGTGGTTCTGAATGCGGATCTCTCCGGCCAAGACCCCAGACAGGGTGTCGAGATTGAGGTTGCGCTCAGGCGGATCGGCCTTTTCGCCCTTGGCGACCTTGGCGCGGTAATCATCCCACTTGCGCTTATAGCTCGCCGCTTGGATCCAAGCGCTGCGATAGCCTGCGACATTGCCCATGCGCGTGGCGGGCGAGCGGCCCTTGCGGCCATAGACCCGCTTGGGATTCTCACCACAGGCCATTTTCAGGCCGTAGGGCGCTCCTGGAAACTTCATGCCCTCGGTTGTGATTGAGGGCACATTCTTGAGAGCAACAGACCGACCGCCGAACAGGTTTGCCGAGCCGGGCAGGATTTGCAGGGTCGTGACCCCGCCCGCTCGCGCGCGGTTAAAGCCGGGGTCCTGAGGCCAGACCGAGTGTTCGGCCCAGACGTGAGCCGTATTGGGCTCAGTCATCTCATTGCCGTCGGAGAGCGACTCCACGCCCGGGGAGGGATAGACGCCAAGATGGGAGTGGATGTCGATAATGCCCGGCGTGATCCATTTGCCCTTGGCGTCGACGATCTTGGCCCCTGAGGGTGCTTGTACGTCCTTGCCAACCGCGACGATCTTGCCGCCGTCCATGACGACCGTGCCGCTGCCGATCTCTTCGCCGGTCGCGGTCAGGATGTGACCGCCGACCAATGCCGTCAGTTGCGAGGGTAGGGGCCTATAGGTGCTGGCAAAGGGGGCGGGTCCCGCTTTTGGATCTGATCCTTTGGGCAGAACGACGGCGACCTTAGCAGCATCGGTCATCTTGGCCTTTGAGCCGGGACTGTTCGAGGGGGCGACGGATACGACCGAGACGCAGGCGCTCAACAGAGAGGCAGTTGTCGCGATAAGGGCCAGCCTGACCAGAAGGGGGGAGTGCATCATGAATCGTCCTGTGGTTTCCAAGACAATGCTCACCCTAATGGGACGTGAATCAAGTCCTTCCGTGTCACCTCTCCACGAAAAAGGGCTGCGGATCGCTCCGCAGCCCTAGATCGTTCAATCTCACATCAGCCTAGGCTGACGGGATTAGCACTTGTAGTACATGTCGAACTCGACGGGGTGCGGGTGCAGTTGCAAGCGCATCACCTCTTCCATCTTCAGCTCGATGTAGCTGTCGATGAAATCGTCGTCCATGACACCGCCAGCCTTGAGGAAGCCACGGTCCTTGTCGAGATTTTCCAGAGCTTCGCGCAGGCTGCCGCAAACTTCTGGAATCTTCTTCATCTCGCGAGGGGGAAGATCATAGAGGTTCTTGTCGGCTGGGCCGCCTGGATCGATCTTGTTGGCGATCCCGTCCAGACCGGCCATCAGAAGAGCCGTGAAGGTCAGGTAGGGGTTGCCCATGGGATCGGGGAAGCGTGCTTCGATACGCTTGCCCTTGGGGCTGTCGACGTGCGGAATACGGATCGAGGCCGAACGGTTACGGGCCGAATAGGCCAGCTTCACCGGGGCTTCATAGCCGGGGACCAGACGCTTGTAGGAGTTGGTGGTCGAGTTCGAGAAGGCGTTGATGGCCTTGGCGTGCTTGATGATGCCGCCGATGTACCAGAGGCACAGCTGCGACAGGCCAGCATACTTGTCACCGGCGAACAGGGGCTTTCCTTCACCCCAGATCGACTGGTGCACGTGCATGCCGCTGCCATTGTCGGCAAACATTGGCTTGGCCATGAAGGTTGCGGACTTGCCATAGGCAGCGGCAACGTTCTGGATCACGTACTTGTACATCTGAAGACGGTCGGCCATGACGATCATGGTGTCGAACTTCAGACCAAGCTCGTGCTGAGCAGGGGCCACTTCGTGGTGATGCTTCTCAGGCTTCATGCCAAGCTCACCCATGACGGCCAGCATTTCGCCGCGCAGGTCTTGACCGGAGTCAACGGGGTTCACTGGGAAATAGCCGCCCTTTGGCCCAGGGCGGTGGCCCATATTGCCTTCTGGATAGGACTTGCCGGTGTTGATTGGCAATTCGCTGGCGTCATAGGAATAGCCGGTATTGTGCGGGTCGGTGGACCACTTGACGTCGTCGAAGATGAAGAACTCAGCTTCGGGGCCGAAATAGACGGTGTCGCCCACGCCAGCGGCCTTCACGTAGTTGAAGGCCTTCTTGGCGATCGAGCGCGGGTCGCGGTTGTAAGGCTCATTGGTGTCTGGGTTCAGAACGTCGCAGAACAGAACCATCGTGGTCTGCTGATAGAACGGATCGATGTGCGCGGTGCTCAGGTCCGGACGCAGCTTCATGTCCGATTCATTGATGGCCTTCCAGCCAGCGATCGAGGAACCATCGAACATGGTGCCATCGTTGAGGAAGTCGTCATCGACTAGGTCGATGTCAAAGGTGACGTGCTGCATCTTGCCGCGAACGTCGGTAAAGCGAACGTCAACATACTTGACGTCCTTTTCTTTGATTTCGGCCAGAATTTTCTCGGCTGTCATGCTCATGGTCCCTTTGAGAGCGTGGAGAGGGTTAGCGGTTAGAAGGTTGGTTAGATCGCCAAGTCGCCCGTTTCGCCTGTACGAATACGAATGACCTCGACAATTTCAGAAACAAATATCTTGCCGTCGCCAATACGGCCCGTGCGTGCTGCTGTCTGAATGGCTTCGAGCGCGGATGCAAGCTGTCCGTCGGACACGACGAGTTCAATCTTTATCTTCGGCAGGAAATCCACGACATATTCAGCGCCGCGATAGAGCTCTGTATGACCCTTTTGGCGACCATAGCCCTTGGCCTCGATCACCGTCATGCCCTGAACTCCGAGCTCCTGCAGGGCCTCTTTCACTTCATCAAGTTTGAAGGGCTTTATAACAGCTTCGATCTTTTTCATGGGCGGGGGTTCGTAGCCGGACGTTAGGGCCGAGCCGGTCGCGAGTGAGACCGATCAGCGGAGAAAATAACAAGAATGACGGAGCACAGGGCTGCGGCCTTAAACAAGCCGCCTCAATGTCGCATCCGCGCTGTGATTGCTGAAGGGTCTATGATGGCTAAAAATTCATCATGCAATGCATAATTTTGCACCATTTATGGCTTCGCCGAAAATGGCTTGAGGTCGAGCCTTTAAGCCGTAGGATCGTGAGATAGCGCAGCACTTTGATTGGACTGATGATGGTGCCTGACGCAGATTCCGCATTTGATGTGCGGATTTGGTGAATTTGGTAGTTTTGAGTCCCAAACAGGGGCGTGGTCGGAAGGCTGTGAAATGAGCAAAGTATACATGATCCGGCATGGCAAGCCCGCCTCAACCTGGGGCGACGCTGACCCAGATCCGGGACTGGACGAGACCGGTCATGCTCAGGCGCGAGCTGCAGCCGAAACCTTGCTGGCCTTGCCCATCGAAGAGCGCCCAACGGCGGTGGTTAGCTCGCCGCTGCGTCGCTGCCGGGAAACCGCTCAACCCTTTGCCGATGCGCTGGGCGTTCCAGTGATTATCGACCCGCGCGTGGGAGAGATACCAACTCCAAAGGCCCTGACGGCTGACGAGCGACCGGGATGGCTGAAGGCGGCGTTCGGCGGACTGTGGCGAGATATGGTCGGGGACATGGATTATCTCGATTGGCGCGCCAGCGTCAGCGCCGCAGTTGCCGGCTACGAGGGCATGGCCGTGTTTAGTCATTATGTTGCAATCAATGCCGTTGTATCTCTGAGTCAGAACGATGATCGAGTCTTGTGTTGCACCCCGGACCACACCTCAATCCTGACCTTTGCGGTCGAAGAGGGGCAGGTTCGTCTCCTTTCCCTCGGCCAACAGGCTGATACGCAGGTCCTATAGGCGCTATGATCCACGACAATTCTCCGGACCTGTGGCTGAGCAAGTTCCCTTGGCCGACGGCAGCCTCGCATAAACATAGCCGGGGCCGGATGATTGTTGTTTCAGGCAATGCGTGGAGTACCGGCGCGGCGCGGTTGACTGCTAGGGCGGGCCTGAGGATCGGGGCGGGTCTGGTGACCCTTCTGTCATCGCCTGAAGCTCTGGCGGTCAATGCGGCACATCTCGAAGCGGTTATGCTGCAACCGTTCGAAACCGAGGCTGAGCTTGAAGCGGCGGCGAGCAACGCCGATGTCGCTGTGATCGGGCCAGCAGCAGGCGTTGATGAGGCCACAGTCTCCAATCTCTTTGCCCTTGCGCGGACCGGTGCGGCCTTGGTTGTCGATGCCGACGCCCTGACCATCTTTCGACACGATGTCAGCGAGCTATTCTCAGCCTTAGACCGCGATGACGTTTTGACGCCCCATCAAGGCGAGTTCGAGCGCCTGTTCCCAAATTTAATCCGAAGCAGTGCCGATCGCACGGTCGCAACCCTTGAAGCCTCCAAACGTGCGGGGTCGATTGTGTTGTTAAAAGGCAATGACACAGTTATCGCCGCGCCTGACGGGCGCTGTGTGGTCAATAGAGCAGGGTCGGTTTGGCTGGCGACGGCTGGATCAGGCGATGTTCTGGCCGGACTGATTGCGGGATTGATTGCTCAGGGCATGGACAGTTTTGACGCCGCCTGCGCTGCCGTATGGGTCCATTCTGAGGCCGCGACTCTCCATGGACCAGGCCTAATTTCGGAAGATTTGCCGGGGTTGGTTCCACAGGTTTTGTCAGGGCTCTATCGCGCCCAATAGCCGTTAGATTTAGAGGTTGGCGATAAGCTTGATCAGACGTAGCGTCATGTTCAACATAAGGCGTTGAGAAGGCCACATGCTTAAGCGGACTCATTCTCTTTTGGTCGCTACGGCGCTGTTTTTGTCGGCATGCGGTGGCGGCGGCGGTGGCGGGTCAAATACAACAGTGACCGGTCCGGCCCCGGTCGTGATTTCAGACTCTGACGCGGCCCGGCTTGTGACCCAAGCAACCTTTGGCGTGACCGATTCTGACATTGAGCAGGTGAAGTCCAAGGGATATTCGACTTGGGTCTCGGACCAGTTGGCGCTTGCACCCTCGGCCTCTCATCAGGCCTTTGTTGAGCGGCGATTGACCGAGATGCAGGTCACCAACGCCAAGGCGACCATATCGCCTACGGAGTTTTACGAAAGCTTTTGGGCGCAGGCGGCGAGTTCGCCCGACCAGTTGCGTCAAAGGGTGAAGTTTGCCCTTTCGCAGATCTTCGTGATTTCACTGGCTGATCCCAATGTCGATGCCCGTGGCGCAGCGTCCTATTACGACATGCTTGGGCAGCGGGCTTTTGGGAACTATCGCGATCTGCTTCAGGCCGTCACCCTTCACCCCATGATGGGTATCTATCTGACCAGTCTGGGAAACCAGAAAGAAGATGCAGTCACCGGCAAGCAGCCTGACGAGAACTATGCTCGCGAAGTGATGCAGTTGATGAGCATCGGTCTTTACAAGATGAATACCGATGGCTCGGCGGTACTGGATTCTTCAGGCGCGCTCGTCCCCACCTACACGCCGCAAGACATATCTGGCTTGGCCAAGGTCTTCACCGGTATGAGCTGGTATTCTCCGATTCCGACCGCCACCACCTTCAAGGGCGGCTCGCGTAATGCCAATGCCTCGGTTACGCCGATGATCCTCTATCCGGCCTACCACTCGACCTCGGCCAAGAGTTTTCTCGGCACCAATATCGCGGCGAGCGCCACGGCGGATCCGGACGGAGATCTGAAGATTGCGCTGGACCGGCTCTATAACGATCCCAATGTTGGCCCCTTCATGGCCCGGCGGCTCATTCAAAATCTGGTCACCAGCAACCCGAGCTCTGCCTATATCGGGCGGGTCGCAGCCGTATTTAACAATAATGGCGCGGGCGTGCGGGGCGATATGGCCGCCGTTGTGAAGGCCATACTCCTCGACAGTGAGGCGCGGGATAGCGCCACGGCCACTGGGTCATCCTATGGCAAGCTAAGAGAGCCCATCGTTAGAATGGGCAATTGGATGCGAACCTTTGGTGCCGTGTCGGCGTCGGGGAACTATCTCCTCGGCAGTACAGCCAATCGCACATCTTTGGCACAGGCCCCCTTGACGGCCTCGTCGGTGTTTAACTTCTACCGCCCCGGCTTTGTGCCGCCCAATAGCCGTTTGGCGCAGCAAAATCTCACGGGTCCAGAGTTCCAGATTGCCGATGAGATCACTGTCGCGGGCTATATCAACACCATGCAGACAACGATCGGCAGTGGCATCGGCACCGGGACGGATATTAAGGCGGCCTATAGCCAAGAGATGGCGCTGGCCAAGGACCCTGCAGCTCTCGTCGACCGGATGAACCGGCTGCTCTATTCGGGCCAGATGTCGGCAAGCTTGCGGACCCAGATGATCAATGCCGTCACCGGTGTGGCTCTGCCGACAGGGACACCAACCCAAGCCCAGACCGACGCGGCCCTGCTCAATCGGGCTAAGTTGGCGGTGTTCCTGGCGATGGTGTCGCCTGAATATATGATCCAGAAGTGAGGCAGATCCTATGAGCGCTGGAACATTTGATCGCCGACATTTCCTCAGGGCAGGCGGTGCCCTGTCTGTACTGGGGACGGCTGCGCCCTTCGCCTTACAGATGGCGGCGGTTGGCTCTGCGGCCGGACAGAGCGCGCCGGACTATAAGGCTTTGGTGTGCCTGTTCATGTTCGGCGGTAATGACGCCAACAATATGCTGTTGGCCACCGATACGGATTCGTGGACTCGCTATTACGACACCCGCAATATTGGTGATGAGCCGATTGCCCTGATGCCGGTTGGGACTCCAGCCACGGCGGTGGGGCAGGTATCGCCCTTTACCAAGCGTACCGTGTCGATGAACATGCCCGAGGCTTGGGGTGGCGTACTGCCCATCGTGCCCAACACGGTCAATCCCGTGCCTGCGGGCACCTCCGCTTCGGTTCGCTCTTTTGCCCTTCACCCGGCACTTGGCCCCTTGCGAACCCTGTTTAATGCGGGGCGTTTAGCGGCTGTGGCCAATATCGGCACGCTGGTGGCCCCCGTGACCAAGGCGGCCTATCAGGCTAAGACGGCCACGCTCCCGCTCAATCTGTTCTCACATAATGACCAGGTCTCAACCTGGCAGTCGGGAAAGACGGAAGGGACGAAGGTGGGGTGGGGCGGTCGCTTTGCCGATCTGCTGGCCAGCATGAATGGCAACAATACGATCTTCACCGGTGTGTCCTTGGCCGGCAATGCCGTCTTTTTGGCGGGGCAGTCGATTGCGCAATATCAGATCAATACGGGCAACGCGCCCGCTGTATCGATCACAGGCACCAATGCGACTTCGCTATTTGGCTCCAGCGTCGCCCCGTCGATCATGAAGGACATGATCCAGAGTTCCACCAACACCAACATGATGAGCGCGGACTATAATGATCTAACCGCGCGCTCAATCAGTGCCGCCGCCGGTCTCAATGCCGCCTTCCAAGGGGCCAGTCCGGCCGCCATTCCTGCGCCCACGACCTATATTCACCCCTCGACGGGCGTGGTCGCGCAAAATTCCTTGGCTCTACAGCTTCAGTCGGTCGCCAAGATGATTGCGGCGGGTCCTTCGCTGGGCCTGAAGCGGCAGGTGTTCTTTGTCGGCATCGGCGGCTTCGACAATCACGATTATCAGAACGACATGCAGCCGGGCCTCTTGACCCAAGTGGCCCACGCCATGTCCTATTTTGATGGTGTGCTGGGCAATATTGGCGGCCTCGATATGCGCGCCAATGTCACCACCTTCACGGCGTCGGACTTCTCGCGCACCTTTGCCAGCAATGGCGATGGCACAGACCATGCTTGGGGTGGGCACCATTTCGTCATGGGCGGTGCGGTCAAGGGCAAAGATATCTACGGCCAGTTCCCAACGGTGGGCTTGGATAAGGGCAGCTTCAACAATCCCGATTTCGCCGGGTCGATCATGATCCCGCGCGTGTCTGTGGATCAGTATGGAGCCACCATGGGCCGCTGGCTGGGGGCGTCGGATAGCGACCTGCAAACCATTTTCCCCAACCTCAAAAATTTCAACACGCCCTATCTCGGTTTCCTCTAGATCGGGGCCTCTGTTTCACCCTTCGCGCGATAAACGGTTGCGCCCAAGGCCCATGAGCGATAGGGACCGGGTCGGAACGCGGATGTGGCGGAATTGGTAGACGCACTGGATTTAGGTTCCAGCGCCGAGAGGCGTGGAGGTTCGAGTCCTCTCATCCGCACCAACTCCCTTTAAATCGCTGTTTATGTGAGGGGCGGGCACAGTCCTATCCCCACGAAACCGTCCGTGATCGCTTTAATCCCTGCCTTTGGGCTTGGATGGCGGCAAAGCTCGTGACATAAGAGCGCCCTCATGCGCCGTCCGGTGGGGTGACCTTTCGGACGGCTCAGACGTTTTTGCAGGCGAAGGCGGACCATAAGCGGGCGCCCCGTAGGTTCGGAAAAATAACATGTCGATTCAGATTGCTGAAAAATCCGTTGATGGTCTTAGCCGCGTCTACGCGGTGTCGATCTCTGCCGCAGAGCTGGCCGAGCGCCAGGACAAGCGGATCAAAGAGATCGCGCCTCAGATGCAGCTTAAGGGCTTCCGCCCCGGCAAGGTGCCTGTGGCCCATGTCCGCCGCGTCCATGGCAAGTCGATCTTGGGCGAGGTCGTGGAAACACTGCTGACCGAAACCAACCAAAAGATCATCGACGACAACAAGCTGCGCCCAGCCGCTCAGCCTGATTTCAAGCCTGTGTCCGACATGGATGCGGTCATGAACGGCACCGCCGATCTGTCATACGAGTTCTCGGTCGAGCTAATGCCCGAGTTTGAGCC
>Ga0214921_10003127_pt1 | contig 25874 bp, 29 predicted proteins | sample LL1505_MetaG_FD_177992 | JGI IMG/M metagenome (GOLD analysis project Ga0214921, IMG submission 177992) | Freshwater microbial communities from Lake Lanier, Atlanta, Georgia, United States - LL-1505 | ecosystem: Environmental > Aquatic > Freshwater > Lake | place: USA: Georgia | collected... | reverse complement strand
TCTGGAAATATTTGAGGAGATTGAAGAAGTTGCTGAAGGTGGTGATAATTATGATGTATTTGTAGAAAAAAATCGTGAGAAGCGCTACAGGCAAGGATACAGTCAGTTCTTGGCAGAGTTGGCTACTCTTGAGATTCTGAAACTTTCAAACTTGGAAGAAACATTTATGAAACTCAGCGGATTAATGCTAAAATATGCCGCGATTCCTGAAAAGAAGGCGCTTGTAGAAGAATATGCCGACTGTCTTGTAAGGATGACACGAGTCTTTAAGAAAAAGTCGTCGCAATTCTTTTCAGACGCACGAGCAAGTCTTTTAGCTATATCAAAAGATTCCATTGATACGCTACTGGAAAAAAAGGAAATGTTTCCAAGTTTGTCACCAAAGGCACGATTCATATTAATGGATATTAAAGACAATTTAGTGGGGTGTTAAAAAAATTGGGAGTTTCCGTGGCGTGTTAGTTTTTTATAGCCGAATGAAAAGCACAGAAACTTCTAGAATGCCTACTACTCGCCAAAGTAAGAATACTGAAGCCGCAAAGACCAAATCTGGCGCTCCGGATTCTAAGAAACCTCTTACAAAGCGTCGTGGTGGTGGAGCTGGCAATGATGATGATAGTGTTGATAGTCGTGGAAATATCCGCAATCTTATTGCATATGATAGTTCAGACAGTGAGAGTTTCCAAACGGAGGAAGATACGCCCAGTGATTCTTCTGCCTTAACACCCAAACAACGTCAACAGCTTGAACGTTCGGCAAAACAAGGAAAAAAGCCGACTCAACGTTTACTCAAAAAGAACAGTGAAGAATCGCCACAGAGTACATCTAGTCGTCACGGATTTATGCCTCGTAAGAAGCGCGTAGAGGAGTCTGAATCCGAAGAGGAAGAACCTGTTCGCCGACGTGGATTTATGCCTCGTAAGAAGCGTGTAGAGGAGTCTGAGGAGGAAGAGGAGTCTGAGGAGGAAGAGAAACCTGTTCGCCGACGTGGATTTATGCCTCGTAAGAAGCGCATAGAGGAGTCTGAGTCCGAAGAGGAGTCTGAGGAGGAAGAGGAGGATGAGGAGGAAGAGGAGGATGAGGAATATGAGAAGAGTAGTCGTGCTGGTTTAATAATCAGTTTTGGCGGAGGTGGAGAAGAAGAGGAGAGTCGTATGATTCCTAAGAGACATAATATGAAGAAGGAATCTACTGAGGTAAAGAAGTTTGTGAATCTTCTTACAAGGCAACAAGAGGAAGGTGGTATTGATGATCAGATTGATGAATTCAAGCGCCAAACTCCTGAAAAACAGACTCAGATTCTTACTGCTCTTGAGCGTAAGCCTGGAACGGATCCTAACGCACAATCAATGATGTTCAAGCTTCTCTCTATGAATATTAGCCCTGAGACGCAATCCATTGTTCTTGCTCGCTACAATACTCTACAGAGTATGGATCCAGGAAGTGGCGAATATTTCAAAGCACGTGCGTGGCTGGAGAAGTTTTCATCTTTGCCATTGGGTATTTACAAGAATATTCCTGTGACATTATCGGATGGGACAGAAAGTTGTACGGCATTTATGGAGCGTGCACGGCGTTGTCTAGGAGAGGCAATCTTCGGTCAGGAGGCAGCTAAAATACAGATTCTTCAGTTCATCGCGAGTAAGATTACAAATCCGGGGGCAGGTGGGCTTTCTTTACTTCTTGCTGGGCCTCCTGGTATTGGTAAGACAAGCCTTATTAAAAATGGTATTGCAAAGGCAATCGGTTGGCCATTTCAGTTCATCTCATTGGGTGGTGATTCTGATGCGAGTACTTATACTGGTCACCAGCTCGTATATGAAGGCTCACACTGCGGTAAGATTGTGAACTCGCTTGTTGCGGCCAAATCAATGTCAATGGTTATGATGTTTGATGAACTTGATAAGATTAGCGCCACACCAAAAGGCGAGGAAGTTCAGAATCTATTAGTTCATCTTACTGATTCTACGCAAAATAGTGATTTTGAAGATAAGTATCTGAGTGGTATTACACTAGATCTCAGTAAGATCCTATTTACCTTTTCAGCAAATAATCTGGAGAAGATTGATCGTATTCTATTAGACCGTATGGTAGTGATTCAGTTGGAAGGATACACGAAAAAGGAAAAGCTATCTATTGCAGAAAACTTCCTACTTCCCACTGCTCTAAAGGAGGTGGCGTTGGAAGAGAAAGTCGCAGTAAATTCCGATGTACTAGAGCATATTATGGCAGAATATGCAAATGAGGAAAAGGGTGTGCGTGAGTTGAAGCGTTGTATTGAGGCTATAGCACAAAAGATTAATATGCTGAGAATCTTTAATGCTAAGGATTTGCCATTTCATATTGCCGATTTCCATCTTCCATTTGTGCTTAAGAAGTCCCACGTTGATTTGTTCTTGAAGAAGAAGCCTGGTATGGATGTGTCTCTGCAGCGGATGTATACGTAGGCTGCTGCCACATAGTATCTTGTTTCTCACGTTCAGCTTTCATCTGAGCCAACTTCGCCGCCATTTCTTTAGCGGCAGTAGTATTGGATTCTTTCACACAGGGTGTTCCAGTTCCCCAATGTTTAATCGCACAAGCACTCATTTCTAATGTATGTATACAATAGAAATGATGGATTCTACCACGATGTTTTACCAGAAAAAGTTATATATGATTGCTATTTTTTTAGTTTTGCTAGGGAGTGTCAACTGGCTTTCTATTGCTATGACTGGCCAGGATCTTGTACGTCTTGTACTACCACCCCGTTTTGCTAAATGGGTTTATATTATTATTGGTGTATCTGCATTACCACTTTTATTTCAGCGGGATGTATATTTACCCTTTTTAGGTGAAACAGTTTTACCGGCAGCTGCGCTTGCCCCTAAGACTCCACAAAATGCAAATGATCAAGTTACTATACGCACACGTCCCGGGGCGAAAGTTGTATATTGGGCCTCAGAACCAGACCCTACACAAGGTAAAGATGTCCCGACGTTTAAAGAGGCATATGATGCCTATGAAAACTCGGGGGTAGTTGTGGCAGATAGCTCTGGTCACGCAATTCTGCGTTTTCGTGGCCCTCCTCAAGCATATACTGTTCCTTTGAAGGGTCGTTTAGAGCCACACGTACATTTTCGTATCTGTGGTGATAATGGAATGATGGAGCGTGTTCAGACGATTTTTGTTAAATCTGGACACGTGGAAGGATTTGCTGATATTCTTTAAGTCTTAAAGGTTAAATACAATATTTACACATAATGGATGTTTCTGATATAACAGATTGTAACTACCATAGAATTTTTAATAATTTATATTTCCGTATTTATGAACGAATTGATCATCACTATGATTGGGAATTTTTTGATTATTGGCTGGGAGATGAATCAAACTTAGATGGCATTTATAAAGAGGTATTTCAACAAGTTATGGGTAATATATTTAATGAAGAACAAGAAGCATTTCTTGAAAAAAAAGGTAGAAACCTTCAAAATATGATTGGCACATGGAAAGTAAAGTGTCCATCAAAGTCTTGTGTATTCAGTAAAATGCAGGAGTATATAAGCTATCAACTTAAGAAAAAAGATATTGTTGCTCTTATTGGTCATTCATGCTAAACCTTAACTGCCACCATCGGCTCCATGTGCCGCTCGAGAAACACCATATAAGTGCTCTCACCAAAGGAAGGTGTTGCTATCTCTCTAACAGACTCATCATCAAATAAATGCCATTTATCATTTCCTGTGTGTCGGCATTGAGCTGTATAATGGCCAAACGACGCAGTCCCGTGGTGATCCACTACACCTCTTACTGTGTAACGGGTCTCTCCAGTACGTTCAGGACTCTCTACTGAGAAATATGGAGAGAAGTCAATAGCCGTCTGCGGCAAAGCTTCTACATCTGTACGAATCTTCTGGCCATTATTATTAAAGCGTTTTAAACTAAGAACAAGAACAAGTGGTAGCCGCCAAATACTCACAGACTTTTTCGCAGGGCGACGAGGAGGTCCGCATTTTTCGCAAACATATTCTTCAATATCTTCCTGTTTCAACAAATCATTACGAAGTGATTCCAGCATATTAAATGATTTCTCTTCTGGAACAGGTATTTTAAGAATATTAAATGGCTCCCAGCGATGAGATACATTTTTACAAGCTTGACATTCTGTTTTTTGATGAAACATTCCGTGAAACATATGAACAAAGGGACTATATTCCTTTGTAAATGTATCTTGCCACGTTTTCAAAGCTCCGTGAACAAGCTCCTCTTCTTTATTAGTAGGAGGTGGACGCAAAATCCGCATATCTACCTTCTGACTTGTAGCCTCGTGAATGGCCTCAAATAAGAAGAGAAAGAACTCACTCGCATCGTGACATTCTTTATTTGCCAACTGTTCATATAAAGTATCTTGAACTGCCGCAGGAAGACGCTTCCAGAAAGTTCCAGGGCGAACACTTTGTCCTTTGTTACATTTTCCTATCAATTGAACAATCTCTGCAAAGGCACTCGTAATTCCTTGAAGCTTTGCTCGTCGCTCTGAAGGCTCCTTTGTAAACAAGGTATTATACTTGCCCTCTTCGAAAATCCACACAAGTTTTGTCAAATGCCGCATATTTTGCATCACCGCATTTCCATAACAAGTAAGTCCCATATTGACAAGTCCTCCAAATCCTCTGGATGGGTCAGAAATAGGCCGTATTTTTTCCATGGTTAAGTGTATTTTAGCCAAGGAAAAATTGGAAGTTTCAATTTCACTGCCGCGAGTTACATATATAGATGCCCTACGAGAAACACTACGATCAACCTTTCTTGGATGGACTTCATAACTATTTACCCGAAATTCTTTACGGGCAACCCGAGCAGTTTGGGAGCGCCGCCCCTTTGGTAACTTATATTCAGAGGAGTATCCGTAATGAAATGGATCTCTTCTCTTCTGCTCGGAGAGCATTTACTAATACCAGAATAACTCCTATGTATCAAAATATTCCGCAACAACCAGCTCCATCTCCTATTCGTAGATCAGTTCCGCGAAACATTGATATCAGTTTAGTGGAGTCTTTAATATCTCCTATTAGCAATACAACGTTTATGAATACTTTGTTAGGATTATATACGATTCCATCTGTAGCAGCAATGCCAATGGAACCTGTTATAGTCCATCCAACAGTAGAACAAGTTGAAGCTGGCACACAACTTGAAATTGTCGATGCAGAAAATGAAATATGTACCATATGCCAGGATGCAATACAAACTGGCTCTCAGGCACGTGCCTTTCGTGTATGTGACCATCGGTTTCACGACGGATGTATTAATACTTGGTTTCAACGCTCAGTACATTGTCCCACGTGTAGACACGATGTTCGTGTATTAAGTTAGTTATGAACTAAGGCTAGAAATATTTTGAGGAAGCTCACGCATAGTAATTTTAAAGTGTTCTTCGATTTCTGAGCGCACTTTAGATTCTTCATTTGATATTAAGTTAATAGTAATACCCTTCTTTCCAAATCGACCAGCACGACCAATACGATGAATATAGTTTTCTTTTTCAGTTGGTAACTCATAGTTAATAACAAGAGATACTTGCTGAACATCAATACCTCGTGCCAACATATCGGTGCTAATAAGAACACGCACAACACCATTACGAAAATCCTTCATACGTCGCTTACGCTCTTCTGCATCCATTTCACCGTGTGTGCAGGATAAAGGAAATCCATTGGTAGTCATTTTTTCAGCTAGCCACTCAGCTCGCTTACGCGTATTACAGTAAACAAGTGCCTGACTAATCGTCAAGTTCTGATATAAATCACAAAGAGTATCAAACTTCCAATCATCCGATGGAAGCAAAACATAATATTGCGTTATACCATCCAATGGAACATCACTCGGTTGTACAAGAATACGCACAGGGTTACGTAAAAGAGTATTTGCCACCTCTCTGACATCATCACTTAGTGTTGCTGATAAAAGAGCAATACGTGTCTCATCAGGAAACCCCTTTTGAAGAATAGACATTACTTGATCTTTAAAACGATTTTCAAGCATTTGATCTGCCTCATCCATAATAAGATTACGAATGTGTTGGGTCGACAGAATATTACGATGCATAAGATCATAAATACGCCCAGGCGTGCCAATTAAGAACTGACACCCCTTTTCAATTGCGCGTATATCTTCACGAATAGGAGGGCCACCCGTGGCAGAATGTAAAGTGATTCCCAAATGTTGACTTAACTCTTTAGCTACAGAATATATCTGTTCTGCTAGCTCACGCACAGGAGCTAATACAAGAACTTGAACCTTCTTTAGAGTAGGGTCCATACGACTAAGAGAACCGATTAAATATGTGCCAGTCTTTCCTGTACCCGATTGTGCCTGCGCAAGTATGTCATTTCCTTCAGCTATAGGTTTAATAGCTTTCTTTTGAATATCCGATGGTGTTTGAAATCCGTAACTATAAATACCACGTAAAAGTTTATCAGGAAGACCCATCTCATCAAAAGTATCATATACTTTTAAATCGTTATCCGACGTGAAAACTTGGCACTCCGAGGTTGACATTCTAGTTTTATATGTATAATAACTCCATAAGCCCTCAATTTTCACGCGGGCGTGTGATAAAATTTACTTTCTTTCCTTTTGGCATACTAAGTAGAAATGGCTGATATGGAAGGACATGATGATGATATGGGCGATTTTGACGAGGGACTTGTTGATACTCCTTTAGAGGGTGATGAGCAGGTAAATGTTGTAGCAGATGAACCTTTTGAGCTTTTATATAAACATCATCCTGAAACGATATTGGATTATCTGGAAACAATTATCCCCGAAGTTCCTCTTCAATCAGCACCCCCTACATCAGATGGCTCAAAAGATGGAAAACATAGAAGTCCTCCATTTCTTACATTATATGAGCGTACAAAAATTCTAGGTGCTAGAACAAATCAACTTGCAGAAGGTGCAATGCCATTTGTAGCAGTTCCCGAATATATGACACAGCCTCTTGAGATTGCTAAACTGGAACTCGAGCAACGACGTCTGCCTTATATTATTAAACGTCCTATGCCAGATGGAACATTTGAGTATTGGCGCCTAAGTGATCTAATGATTTTGTAAAGAGTGTACCTTACTATAGAATCTCAGTAAACATTCATCATTTTTTGTTGGAATATACCGAGGAGTTGATGAGGTAGATGATGGTGTTGATGATTCTTCTAGTTGATGTACAGTTCGTGTATAAATAGAATCTGAATATGCTCGTCGACCTATCATTTGTTTTTTTATATTAAACAATATTATCCGTTTTTCAGCTAATAAAGAAGGTAGGGGAGTACTACACATAAACATTTATACTCCTTCTTTTAATTGAGAAGATTTTGACTGCATTAAACTGGCACTGCGCACGATTTCATTAAACATAGGATTCTGACAGTAGTTCTCTTCCCAGCTACAAATCTGATACATATCATTATCATTATAATAATACAGAAACTTATTATCAATCTTCCATAACAGCTGATATCCAGCGTTCTGAAGATGGCCTGCTGCTAACGTAGTTGATAAATCTACATCAGGTCTTTCACTCCAATGTACCAAAATGATACATGGTCTGAAGCCGGCACTCAAGACTGCCCCAAGTATACCCTTTTCAAGACCGGAGTTTACCGCTAAAGTATCAATCTTCAAAATATCTATACGTGTAATATTGTCTTTAACTTTCATCGTAGTACATATGGATGTGGCGAAAGCATTGAGTGTTTCCGTTTTTACAGTAGAGCCACTCAGATCAATCTGACCTTTTGTCCACCACGGAAGCGCGGGTTGAAGACGGATATTTTTAGGAAGAATCCACTTTGTTTCTGCTCCTACTGAAAAATCGTGAACAGATTCCTCACCACGTTTCCGTTCTTTTAAGATTTTGCTCACCTCCTCCCACTGTGCCGTTTCCGTATTACTTAATGCCACAGCATTAATAGGACATCCGAGACCCTCTGCGATCTCTAAATCTGCTTGTACACTTTTTGAGTTCCCAATAGATACAAAAACAGTGCGAATACCCTTTCCAGCAAACATATCCCACGTACAATCTAACATAGGATACGGGTCACTGCTATTGGCGCCAACAACAGTTGTAATTTTTACTCTATCAGGGACAGTTGTCTCAACCGGAGAAGATACTTGCATTTATTCACACTTTCATTTATTGCCTCCAATGTTTTCCGCAGTTCAAACAAGTTATAAAGATAGTCATAGGCTCATCAGCAGACCGTGTTTGTAGTTCATAATATGTACATTGGCGTGTAAAACATTTGCCACATAAGAATCTGTCTGTCGCCATTGACTTATTACCCTCCAGTTGCCTCTTTTCACGGATTTCTTGTTGCTTAAATGAATCTACCCAACGAGCTTCAAAGAGTTGGTACGTGTCCATTTTAGAAATATCGTTGAAACTGAGTTCACCTGATTTGTAGCGTTCATAGAGTTCTGTGTTTCCCACATACGATTTGGGATGGAAGTTTGCAGAAATATGTTTCGCATAGCGAGAATATAGTTCTATAAAGGGAGGATGTTCCCAGGATTTTCCAACATGAAGCTGATTAGCAGAATTCACTGCCCCATTATAAATACAACGTTCAAACTCATTTATCTCAGTAGGGGATAAATACTCTGTAAAGAGTGTAACAATACTCTTATGAATTACCTGTCGTGGAGCTGGCAGATTACTAACACTATAAGGGCTTGTAAACTCTTCTATTGTTAGTTCCTGGTCTTGTGGAACATGAAGATATGTTGAATATATTTGCGCCGCATTTGCGGCAACGGTCGCCGCCGCTGGTGCACGTCGAGACTTTTTTATTAGTACATTCCGAATAGCTGGTATTATCTCAGTTTCTTCCGCTTCCGCCTCCTCTTCATTAACCTCTTCCTCTTCCTCTTCATTAACCTCTTCCTCTTCAATCACTTCCTCTTCTTCAGCATCTACCTCTTCCTCTTCTTCTTCCTCTTCAGAATCTAAGTCTTCAAATCCACCAAAAGCACGTGTGTAAAATGTCTCATAATCATCCATCTTTAAAGGAACAGGGGTGACCCAACTTTTAGGATCTTTTGTAGCAAGCATAATAATATCGCCAAAACAGAGAACTGTATCGTGCGGAGGAGGAAGCTCGTGTTTGTTCTCTGTACCTGCCTTTCCAGTCATATAACCGAACAAATATAATGTCTGTAGTTTATTCTTATAGGAACCAATAAGTTCAGGAACTTCTTTCTTTTTAAGAAGAGCCTGTAATATTGCCAGATTGATTGTCCCATTTGGAGCAGTAATAAGATTTACTTCTTTCACCTCCGCCTTTTGAGTCAACAGAAGAACTTGAACAGAGTTCGCAGATTTCTTTGGAGGCATTCTGTATATATATGGAATATATCCCTTTAGTTGGTAAATTTTAGTGAGGCAAGGTTAAACACTCTCTATATAAACTTAGTAGAAATGTGGAAGTGTACGTGGACACCTAACAATACTCCTATTGACTCTGCTGCATCAAAGCTTCGTATCTATGATGCAGGAGAGTATGTTGGATTTTTATATAATAATGCGTGGCGTTGTTGGCGTGTAACTGAGCGCAAGAAGCTTGAATGTGATTCTATTCTTGAGGAGCTTTTTGAGATGGATCAGGATTGGGTGCCGTATCAACTGTATTCGGAAGAGGAGTATCCTTTACAACTTCTACGAGATGAACCTCTGCAGTTTGAGATGGCAATACCTGGGTGGACTCTGCAGGGGTCAAAGCTTGAACGGCCTCCCGAACAATCGCAGCCTCCTTCTCATCAAGTACAGAAGCCACTGCGGAGCAATAGGGAAGGCAGCTACGCAGAACAGGAGCGAAGAGGGTCGGTACAGCCTTCCGCATCGCTTGGGCGGCACCCACAGCGGCCTTCAGAAGTTGATCCTCAACGGCACGTAAGGCAGAAGCAGGAAGGGAATCGAAGGCAGGGAGGCCAGTTAAGTTACCAGCGGCGGCCAGACCCTTCTTCAGACATAAGACGACAAGGGCATCTTTCTCATCTTCAGAAAGGTTCGCAAGCGCAAACACCTTTTTAGCCGTTTTTAGAGCAATATGAACTATTTCAACTGCTTCTAGAACACCATCGTGTTTTGCAATAATAAAATCGACTTTGGCATCACGTACAATGGTTTCAATGACGTTCATTATATTCATCGCCGAGTTTATAAATCGTTTGTTTTTTCCTTACAAGCACCAGATGTTTGATTCATTGGGCTTTGCTTTAGGGTTGGCAGTTCTTTTATTTGCCTGTTATCTTCTTACAAGAGCTTACTATCCGACTCTTTTTGGACCGAAGCGTGAAAACTTTGTAGTTAGAGCGCCTGCTATGGGGCCGCCTGTAGCTACAGAAATCAATACACCTAGTACTCCTCCGCCGGCACCGGCTCCTCCCGTTACAGTGGATCCTCCTCAAGAAGAAAGAGTAGTATCTCCTGGAGGGCCAAATCCACCCAATATGCAGCCCCCTGTAGATACTTCTGCCACCATATCCCCGGAAGCTGCTCCCATTGACCCTTACGCTGACCGGAATATGGAGGCACCTATTCAAGATTCTATGCGCCATCCCGAGTTGTCATTTGGTCCGGGTGTTGAAAACTCTGGTATGAATAAATTGGCAGCATCCGGTGTTGGAAGCACAAGAGTTATTTCTGCCGAATCTCAGTTTTCTCCCGACTTTGCACAAAACGGTGGTAGCTTTATGGGTTCCGTATTTGCAAATGATCTTACAAAGGATGATAAATTCGCAACTTTTTAGTACAGGCCTAAGCACCAATCGCAATACTATACTAGAAACAATGGAATCTCAAGGTCTTTCACAAGGAAGCTTGCGAAATAGCCATCGTGAAATTCACGCCGTAAAACGGAAACACGCACCAGCATTATTCCAGCAACTTGCTCGCAAGGTACTGGAATCATGCTCGCAAGATCTTGTTCTACGCCAGCGTCTAGATCCTGAGCGGGCAGAAGTACCTTTAAAAAAAGGGACTTTTTTTGTTCTTGAAAATGAAGGGCGCGCTGAACCCGGATTTCTGATTTTTCTTCCAGGAAAACCAGCGATCTATTATCAGTTTCGTAGAAGAAGAGGTACTATCGTACCAGATGTGAGTACATTACGAATGCGTGTCTCTTCTACTGTGTCTGAAGGTGGCGCTACAGTGCTTGTAGCTACACTGGACGATGTTCTTCATACATTGCGTTTGGAAGATGTATGGATGTGGCGTGGAAATGGTCTTACAGCTTCTCAAACATATACACAACGGCGTGAGAAACTGAAAGAGTTTATTGAATATCACTGGGTACCGGATGCGCGCCTATTAGGTGGTATTTTCACAACAGTGGCACAGCCTCTTTCTATGGAAAAGTTCGCAGAGAAGAAAACGTGGGACCTTTGTAATAGTGTGGAATTCATTCCCGATATGCCTGGAAAGCGGCGGATGGTATGGTTTCTTGAGGCACAAGTAAAGGCAGCAGAAGCACACGCAGGTCTCAAACAGCATCGTGAACCTATTGCCGTGGCGGCACCTATAAAAATGCGTGCGGTGCCTGTTGAAAAAATGCCAGATGTATATGATTTGTTTGGTGAAGACGGAGTGTCAGTAAGTCGCGCATCTGTACAACAATTTAGCCTCAGCTTAACTTTGCGTAAAGCTGCTGAAAAAGGTGAACTATGGGTATTTGCAATGTGGCGTCCCGAGTTTAGCGGATATGAAATCACAAGATTGGTTTAAAATATACAGCCGAAATAGAGAAAGCGATATGGTCGCTAAGAGGCAATATGGAGGAAATTTAGGCAATACATTTGCGTTTGGTGGCCCTATTACACCAGGTGCTCCTATTGGAAATACTGCAGAAGTTATTCCCAGTTCATCTTGTCTTGCCACAGCAAGAGGTACAGAAGTTAGTGTTAGCCCTGCTGGACTTCCCGGTATGGGGGGAGGCGGACGCCGCAAAAATGGGAAACGAACACGTGGAAAAAGGCAGCGAGGCGGCAGATATTCGTTTGATCTTAGCGCAACGTTAGCTCCTTCTGCTGGCCCAGGTCTTGGTGGTATTCCACAAGTTATGCGTATTCCTTGTGAATCAGCTGTATCAAACCCATTAAATCCTGTACAAATGGGCGGTGTGGGTGGTGTAGATAGCGCTTTTTATGCAGCCCCTACTGCTGGTTATAGTAATACTCCTAGCTCGTGGCTAGGCAGTACAGGTTCGCCATCAATGTTACAAACACCCTATGAAGCTCGTACTACACCACCTGTATGTTTCAAGACAGGCGGAGGAAAACGTCGTAATACCCGCAGAAAGAAAAAGATGAATCGTAAGAATACTCATCATCGCCGGTAGTTACAAATCTTAAATTCTAAACATAGACGTATTACAGGCTACGTTTAGAATCTTTGTAAAATAATATACATTCTTAGAAATACTAATGCTAATACCAAAAGAAGTTATGGATGCTCACAATAAGCGAGTGGAGATTCTCCGTAGAAAGATGAACGGAGGTGGAATGAGTCCATTACATGGCCCCAGTTCTAGTGGTATTCCTCCCGCACCAAATGGTCAAAAGGGTGGTGGAGTATTCCCGAACTATGGCCCTGTGATTACAAATAAATCTAGACCACCAGGGCCAACTGCGGGAACACTATCTTAAAAAGAGACTAATGCTAGAAGTAGATATGAGTGGCAATTATACACAACTTAGTGAAGAAAAAATAAAACAAATGAGCTTAGCCGATTTAAAATCATATTCGTTCACAGTTTCTACTGTCATTGCTGAAAAAACTGCAGGTATTCAGAAAGTTAAAGATGTGCAAAGTCAATATGAATATTTGATTTTAAATTCAGAAAGTACTATTACTGCATATAATTATGAAATATTACAAACGGATAATGCAATTATGGCCAAAACAATACAAAAAAAGAAATTTCAAGATGAAAATGTAGAATATGATTCTACTATTCGGTTTTATACAGCACGCGTTGATGAACAAAATAAAATAATAGATGATTCTGTTTTAAATATTTCTTCACTTACTCGCGAATCTTCTGAAATTGATAATTATATAGAAGAAACTAATTCAAGATATGTAAGTTCCGCTGTGGGATATTCATCTTTATATATGGTATATACAGCAAAAGATATTATTTATCAGAAATGTGTCAAGGATATAAATGAAACACGTGTTGGTCTCAGTAATTCTATTATTCAAGAGGCAGTTTCTTTTAAAATGTTTGAAGATTCTACGCAGGCAGTACAAAAGAAAAGGAAAGAAGTGGAGGATATATATTTGGAAGGAACGCAAATACAATCAACCTTATCCGAATATAAGATTCAAGAAACAAACTTGGCAGCTGCTCTTGTAAGTACAAATGTCGGCATCGCTGCGCTAAGTTCCTTATATGAAACAGCTGTATTAAATCAGGAATATTACCAGCTTTTATCAACACAATCTGGATTTATGGATAGCTTTACAACGGCAAAAGTTGTTTATGAAACTGCTTTAAGTAGGTCTCAAGCAGATCCTTTGAATACTTCTTTACAAACTGCGACATCTATGGCACAGCAAAGACTTTCTGCGGTAAATACAACTAAAATACAAGCTGATGTTCGCGTGACCGCTGCTCAAAAAATAGTAAATGGGGCAACAAATGATTCTTATGCTATAAGTCTTGCTGCTGCTGAAGGCGCCATTCAACTAGAACTACAGAATAGTAGCACATTTCAGGGCTATAAAGATTTCTCCATTAGACAAGTAACATATTTTTCTACTTTATATGAAAAAGCTGGACGTGATATTGTAAGTTCTATAGCAGTGGTTGAGACTTATAATAAATTTTATAACTCTAGTATTACAGGCTCAAATGCTTTAATGACTATAATTAATAATGATATATCATCTATCGCAGGAGAACAGGCAACAATCGATGCATTATCTTTAACTATCAGCTCTCTTTATAACCAGCATTCTGAATATACAAGTACTTATTCAGGGCATATGGTATATTCATCTTTAATGAAAAATAAAGTACAAGATGCTACTGCTAATATTTCTTTATATACATCTCTTTATGCAAGTACAAGCGCAGAAGTTTCTGTAAAATCTAAGAGGTTAGACGACACAGAACGAGCTATAAGTAATAATATTACTGAAATTAATACAATGTCAAGTATTTTAGAAATGGAAAAAATAAATGTAATGAAATATCAAAGAGATGTTGCAGCCAGTTTTAATATGGAAGAGTTATCTGCATATAAATATAGAGAAACATTTGTTCGTCTAAAAAAAGCGGAAGCTCAAAGATATTATGAAGCGTGTGTATTAGATCAAGTTCAAAAAACGTCTACTCAAAATGCTAAATTAAAACTACAAGCAGGAAATACTCCATTTACTTTAACGCCAATTAATATTAACACTGAGAGTATTAATTTAGCTTATACAAATATAACAACAATAGATAGTTTCTTAAATACATTTTCTGATATATATACAAATTATAGTATTCAGAACTTGAACTTAGATGCTATGAGTACAAGTATAAATAATAAACAAAACGAGTATTCATCTTTTGTAGCATATTCTAATAGATTAAGAATTGATCCTACTAATGACACTTTAATTCAAACTGTTCTTGCTTCTAGAACATCTCTTGTTAATATTGATTACACTACAAATCAAAATTTAAATAATATAGCACTGACGCAAAATCAAATCAATACGGCAAAAGATAGATTTTTAGTAACATATCAAAATATTTTCTTCTCTAATGAAATTATAGAAAATGAAAAAGTAATAAGCTCCTTTTTAATGAAAGGATTTAATTCAGCTGTTTTTTAATCTTGAATTAAACATTCCTCTATAGAGGTAGTTTCTTTTTTAGAACGAGCTGGCATACTTTTACCTGAATCTGCTCCTATCTTCCAGCGTTCAATCTTATATGCACATTTTTCATAATATTCACGCCGTTTTCGCCATTGTGATTGATACATACTATGGTTATCCACAATGTCCACTATAACTGGTGCTAAATCTCGTTGTTCAGGTCGAATACGTAGAATACGCCCTGTACTTTGTTCGACTGCCTTTCGAGGACTTGCGAGAATTACTGCATTAAGAGTTTTAATATTCATTGCCTCACTTGCCATTGCATATGTTCCAAGAAGAACTCGTGCTGTTACTGCCCCTTCTTCACGCACAGATTCTTTCATACCTCCAATATAATATGCTAGAGTTAGCGTAGAATCTGCCTCTTTTACAAGTTGTTCTAGGCGTTCCAGAAGTCCAATACGCTCAGAAAGAACTAATACACGGCGTGCTGGCTCTTCACATAGTTTTCGTATCCATCGCACGATTTCTCTACTACGTTCTTCGCATCCTATGATATTTCCAAGAAGCTGTGCCATCACTGGCTCGCCTTTCCAGTTTGTCGGTACAGTATTATATGTCACATCATCGACTTCTATAGAGACTGATTTCACTTCTACTGTTGGATCTGGCTCACGTGTTTTCTCCCAATAAACTGGTTCACCAAGAAACCAAGTAAAGACTTTTGTCAAACCATCTTCACGTGTAGGTGTAGCAGAAAGTCCCAGCATTTTTCGCGTTTGAATACGCTGTAGAGTTTTTGAAAAGTGTTGGGCACCGAGATGATGACACTCATCGAAAATGGTAAACCCGAAATCAGCAAAGAGTCCATCAGGTATATCTTGTCCACAAATTGTCTGGATCATACAAATACTACAATCGTATTTTATAGGGTCCAGTTCTCGTTTGGGACCTTGAATGATTCCGATACGAATTCCAGGTAATAGCGCTTCCATTTCTCCACGCCATTGATTCATTAGAAATTCTTTATCAACAACCACTAAAAACCGTTTACCAATCCGCGCTGCTATTCCCAACGCCATAAATGTTTTCCCTTTCCCACACGGTACACAGATAAGTCCATTCGCCCCGGCATCTATAAACGAACTCATAATACCTTCTTGATAGTCATATGGCTTCCCTTTGAAACTTAACTCAGAGCGCAATGAAATACCATCTGGTACAAGATTTTCTTCCGCAACTCCATATGTTTTTTCACCCCACCCACGTGGAACATACCATCGTGTTGGTGATTCACGATATATCTTAAATGTAGCTGCTGCCAGAACTGCTTTTGTTGCAAACTTTGCATTTAATTTTGGAACAACTGTAAGTTCTTCCTTCATTGCTGCAGTTTCTGCCTCTGTTAGTTTATTTTTAAGAATAGAATATCCTTTTGTTGTAAGAATCTTTGTTGCCATTTTATAAAGTTTTAGTTCGCTTGGGCAAGTCAAATTTATTAATGCCAAATAGTAAGATGAGTATTTCCCCCATTTTAGTTGTATTACTTTTGTCGTGTGCCTTATTTGTTCTCACTCCTTATCTTCCATGTTCAGTATTAAAACTAACAACTGGTAATAGTGTTGGTTCGGCAGTTTTGTTAATGCTTGTGTTATATGCTCTTTCAATAGATGAGATTCTTGGATTAGCGGTATTTCTTGCAGTAGCTGCTCTGTTTTTAGAACAACGTCGGCGTACTGTTCAAACTGTTAGCAAGGCAATAGATTCTAAGGAAACTCCTTCTTTTTCTGTAGAGTTATTGGATAAACCGGCAGAAAATCTTGTTCCAGGTGAAGTACATCCTTCAAGAAAAGATGCTGATATAGAAGATTATTCATTTGAACCAACCGAAGAATCTGGTACAAACAAGTTTGAAGATGTAGGAGAAAGTTTTCAAGAAAAACAACCTTTAGATACGGTTCCACCGCAACCAAGTGTTGTATCAGAAATGTTACAAAATAAAGGTCTCGCCCACGTTAATTAAGCATAACACCTATTACAAATCCAATAAATCCTGTTATTAATAACATAATACCGTATCTTGGTATATAGAGTGTCCAATGATTATGGACATTTGCATCTATTCCTGCTTCTAAAAAGAGAATCATAGCAAAATGAAATATCATCCCAAATAAAAGAACAGAAAGTATTATACCAAGAGCTGTTCCCATATATTTTTCAAGTCTTCCAGCATCCATTGTTCCCGTTACATTATTCATAGCTCGTACTTGGTCTCTTTTTTCTAAAACATCTGTTAAAACTTCTCCAGAATTTACATTCACACTGAGTTTTCCATCTACAATGGCAGAATCAGGATCGATAGCAACGCACTGGTAGGCGCTGGTATCATCTTGACGAACAACTGTTTCTACCTGCGGATATATTCGTTTGAAATCATTAAAATTCAAGAGATTTGATGTAACCATCACATATTTACTAAAATTTGCATACCCTACTATTGTTGATGTTCCTGATAGGCGACTCAAATAGGATGGAGAATAACTTCCAAAATCTGTTCCACCCCTTATACTAAGAATTTTTGTCATTAATGCTGAAGAAACCTTAATACCATCTGTACTTACAAAAACGTATGCATTTTGTGATGGGGATGTTGAACTATAACCTGCTAGACATATTGCATAAAAAGCAAACCGCGCACGTGAATTTGACGGAAAACACGATTGTAATGAAAAAGGGCCATTTGCATTTGGATCAGATAATCCATTTAAATACGTAGGATTTGTTGTTGTGCCGTCACGCAAAATAGGTATTACAAATGTTATGTGTGAATATTGATATGTTGAACTAGTTGTTGCAAATGTAATAACAATATCTTCTTTATTTAAAGCCTGTGATGAAAGAGGAAGTATCCAAGATGTATGAGAAGCCTTTATAAATTGTACACTTGATACTGTGTAGTTACTGTTTTTGAAACGGAGTGTAGTAAGATTTGTATTTCCTGCACCAACTTCGTCTGTTTTTGATTCCATTTTAGGATCTATAAACATTGGTGGTGTAGATCTTGCAGCCCATTGTATATCCATTGTAATAGGCTCAGTTACTCCGTCATAAAGAAGATCTGTAATAGTTGCGCTCAACTGTAAGGGAAATCTTGTAATAGCTCCACTAGGGCACGACATGTCTTTAGTAAGACTCTATCGTTAGACGTTAAATAATCCCAGGAATATATGTGGGTCCATCAAACCGATAAATCGTAGCAGTACCTTTTTGATTTGTAGGAATAACAGTGACAGTATCACGATCAGTCAGTTCTTCACATCCAATATCATCTTGACAATCGCGCCGTTTATGCTGAATAGGGAGTTGAACGGGGTTATAAGTATCGGTCCGGGTATAGTATTGAAATCTATCTGAACGTGATGTCGTACGTCGCCCATATAAAGGAAGAATCTGTCCATCATCTGTTTTTATAACACCCATTGATTGATATGTTTCTGGTATGCCACGTGTAGGGATTCGTGGAAGTTTACCATATATCTCTGCTGCGGTTGGTATATCTGGTGTAGTAATCCAATGACGCTCAGGTTTAGGAGCTTGAGTATAACGGTCATCACCGCTTTGACCAGCTGCAATCTGAATGGCTACTGGTAGCTGTGGTTGTGGCTGTGTTTGTGTTTGTGTTTGTAACTTTAGAGGCGTTCCATAGTTAAATAAATATAAAGATATTGATATCACTAATACGGCTAAAAATAAAAGTGTGGGAGTTATACAAAATACACCTGGAGGACATTTATTACCATAAAATTTCCCAGGCATTCTAATACGATTAGATAGAATAGTTAAGCATTGCCATCTAAAAAGCAGGACCTGCTCCTGCGGCAACACCATCCAATGAGGCACTATCAGGTGCATACAGATCCGTTCCTTTCTGTGCTCGTGCTACCTCCTCAGCTAAACGATCCTGACCTGTTTGAAGATAAGGATTGTCTTTTGGCAGCATATTTATTGATTCTTTGGAGATAGGAAAAGAATCTTCGGAAGGAGGATAAATCAGAACGCGCGCTTTTGCAGAAGCAGGAATGCTTGAGCCAGGTACACCTTCTCTTGATAGCTCATCTATTCCCTGTAGGGGCGTATTATCAAGAATATTAGCAGATTCAAGAACTCCAGTTACTACTTCTACTTTTGGAGCAAGAGGTACCGTAGTCTTTACATGTTCAATACGTGCCTGTACTGTTACGGGGTCTTTAGCTTGAAATCCTTCTGCGCCCATTGGCTCGACTTTAGGGGCTATAATATTATTAAATGGCTTAATAAGCAGAGCTGCTAATAATATTCCTAGCATAACTAGTTTCGATTTTGTGATTGCAAACGAAATAGCTGCAATACCAATCGCAGTAAGAGCAGTGCCGAGGCGTTGTGTGTAAAGTATATAAACAGTTAAAAAAACAATTATGGCAGGAAGTACGTAGGTTTCAAGATTAACACTCATACCGTTTCTCTATATTTAGTTTATAGACTAAGCAGCGGAACAATCACTCTTTGTAGGACCCAAAAGGAAGCTCCTGCCACTATGGATTTTATTAAGAGTCCAATAATTGTAAGCTCACCTGTAGATTTTACCATAGAAGGTATGTAATGTGCAAAAAGGAAATTCACAACGGGAAGGCTGAAAATAAACACAAGAATAGATACAAAAAACGCTACACGTAACTCATCAAGACTGCGCGCAAACCAGGAGCGTTTTGGAGGTAGAGTTGGGCTTGGCGCACGCTGTTGAGGTTGATATGAGGCACCCCATTGTTCACCACCCTGAGGGGCTGCTGTGGGGCCACTTGTATTCATCATTTGCGCAAAATCAGCCGGAGTTGGCTGGCTATTACCAATCATATGAGCCATTGCAGGGGCGTTATCCATTTGACGAGGGGCGATTGTATTCGGATTTGGTGAATTGATAACACCTTGATTAAATCCTCCTGTCGCCGGAGGCGGTTGAATAGGAGGATTCGTGGGAGCAGTCCCACCGTTCATTTCATTTAATATATTCTGTACGAAATCACCATCTCCTTGGGCCGGGGCACTATCAAGCTCAGAAAGAAGAGTACTCATTTATCTGTTCTGAAGAATCGCAGCAAAATGCATTCAGCGTATGAAACGCTCAAATGGTTCTATTACGCCGCGAGTAGGACATACAATTGGTTCTGCACGAAACTGAAAACAATCTGTTCCGAGCTGATAGGTCGATTGCTTTACTTCTTCAAAGGGTGGTGCCTTCAGAATACGACATTCACTTCCATTACAAACTGGCTTTAATACTGCCATACATCCAAGCCCGAGTACAAAACTAAATAGGATATTAAATGATTCTGTCTTAAGGAATTCAAACATACTACCGTGAAATACTATTAAATATAATTACTCCAAATAGGATGTTGGATCATATACGTGTATTACCATTTATTGTAGGCTTAGCAGTTGGACTAGGATTGCTTTTTTATTACAAAGCTCCACGGAAAACTATATATGAATATCCCCATCCACAGAACGTAAATGAACGTGTGTATCGGGATGATAATGGAGTATGCTATAAATATTCTTCTAAAAAAGTGGAATGTGATGCGAATGAAGCTACACTACGCCAGTATCCTATACAGGGTTGAAACGCCGTGCATTATTAATGATCGCCCCCACTTTAGCCTTTTCCTGTTCCTCTTCAGTAATCACACCCTCCTTTGGAGCATTATTTACAGGAGCTTCTTTTAAGTTTCCTTCACGTAGTTGAGTACGAACTGTTTCAAGTGCCATACCCACGGCATTTTCTCCTTTCCATTTGGCCGGATCAAGAACACCACTATCTTTTTCTGCTAATCCAATGCCTGATGGACCTTCCCGAATATCTGCGAATATTAATGTGTCCGTACCCGTGGCGATTAAACGCTCCTTTAGAGCCTCCGTTTGTTGATATATTTCTGTAAATATCTTCAGCCAGAGTCCCTTTGCATCAGCAGGATGTGCCGTTATTTTACGAGTCATTAAACGAATTGTACGCGCTGAACGAGTTTTTAGAAGACTGGCGCGTAAATCAGCCATTCCGAGTTCTCTTGCCCGTTCCGCTTCATAGGCCTGTAGACCTGTAAAGTATTTAGTATCATCCATTGTAAACTCTACGGGCCACATTGGACTTAAAAAGCCATTTACATCGGCGTCCGTATCGAAGAATATACGAGCTTTACGCCCATCCTTTAAAGTTTGTTTATATGTGAGTTCAGAAGGTTCACCGCCCGCAGCTTCATCAGCAGCAGATTGTGCAACTGCCTTTTCATCTTTATCTATAACATATTTGCCCTGGTCGTGTTCCGGCTTGAAGTCATAGAAACATAGACGCATGACTTCCTTATCCCACGGATCTTTTTGTCCAAATAACTTTCGCTCCTCATATCGTTCTGATAAAAGAAGTTCCTTTGTAACCGGGTTATCAATCGATATAATATCTCGAATGGCTGACCGGGCAGCACTTAATCGTGCATCAAGTTCTGCTACTTTTTGATTAGCAGCTATTACCGCGCGCATACCTCCTGTATTTCTATAGGATTCCCAAGCTTCATTCAGTGCGAGACGTTCAACTTCATATTGTTCTTGTAAATCGGCAATGGTTTCTAGACGATATTCTTCTAAGGCGGACAGTTCGGACGGTTCTAAAGGCATAAACCGTTTCAATTGTATTGTTCCTGATTGGCCTTTTTCTGTAATCTCTAGATTTCCATTTGCAGTATATTGATATCCAAGTGGATTTCTTCCTCGTTTTTGAAAAAACTTACGTATACTTTCAAGAACAGATTTGTCGTAGGGGTCTTTTGGTAACTCAAAAGGTATTGGAACTGGAGCTGGAGCTGGAGCTGGAGCTGCAGCAGGAAGATTCGCAGCTGCGGTATTTTGCATATCTTCTCTTTCTGCCATCTGGTCAATGGGAGGAAATAGCTTGGGATATATAACCGATGATATTCACTATGCTCTCCGTATTACTTTTGGTATTGTACACGGAGTTATATTAACACTGTTTAGCTTCGGCCTCGCCCTATTTTTTCCGTCATTATCACAGTTTCTCTTTGCTCTCTTTGGATGTGTAGTAATTCCACTAATTAGTTTTATTCTTACCATTTTTTGTAATGGATGTATTGAATACGTGGCACAATCAACATTAACTGTGGCGCGAATTCTTAAAACAGCGTGGATACCCCCTGTCGGAGTATTTTGTGTAAACTTATTTATTTTACCTTTAGAGCTATTACCATTTACTGGACCATTAAATACTCTTTTATTAACATCTATTATTATCAATTTAATGATAACAACTGTTCTTCAAGTATATGCCGCACGTGATATTCAACTCAATAGCATAGCATAAAAATATTATTTAGTACCCTGGAGAGTACACTATAGATTGTACAATTGCTGCTATAATTAGATATATGCTGGGCGAAATATTGCAGCTTGCATAATTGGTGTTATAAATACAAAAGCAAGTAACATTGAGAACCACTGTAGTGGCATTTTAAGGACGGTAAAAATATCTGTCTCCCCATAGGCAACACCATTTTTCCAAAATATATACAAATAATATAAAGAAAATCCTGCACCGGATAGAAAAAATAACAGAAACCCATAATAAAAAACGTTTAAGAGTAAAATAGAAGCTGCATCTTCTTTAGGATCTAGTACTCTAAAATTGTCATATTGTTTAAAGTTAATACATACAGCAATTAATACAAATAAACAAATGAGTAAGATGAGTTGATATCTCTTCATTTATTATATGTAAATATTTTTATTCATCCTCCAAATCAGCCGGTGGTTCAGTTCCTACATATACATACCTAGGAACTCCTTTTTTACGCATAACATTGCTATTGAGTTTGTAGTATCCGGGTTTAGATGCTTGTTCCGTCGTAGGCCCAGATACTGGTAAAGGTTCTACAACCGTTTCACTCAGATTTTTTGCAATGGCAGCTGCACTTATTAGTGTCGTAGTATGTTCTTTAAAGGATAATCGACCGAATCCGTAGCTTATAACAGCCCAAACTATACAAAACATCCAGAGAGGAAATACAGTTGTTTCATCACCGCCGACACCAAATTCCTTCCATCGACCGTCTTTATGAAACATAATGCTTGGTTTTAAATATAATAAAGTAGCTATACCTACTAAGTATATAACCATACTTAATAGGAGTAATCTCATATCTGTTGATACTGGAGGTTTCTATATCTACAAATCATCCGCCGCAGTTTGTTCATTATCATATCCGCCTTCCGCGCCAACACCGCCACCACCATATATATCGTCTTGAAGAAGAGCAGTAGCGTGCGCAGCAGCATCTGCATTTATAGCAAAATCTCCTAATCCCATTTCAATACGTTGTTCACGTTCTCGATCAAGTTGATCGGGGTCAAGAGTAATGATAGCCTTTGTACCACCTACAGCCCATTTTCCTAGGCCTAACCGTTTCATCATAAGATCCGCTTTCTTTTCTTCAGGCGTCATCTTGTTTTGTCCAGTCATAAATAAATCCTTTTCTGCCGCTGTACGTCGGGCAATCAAATCACGGATTTCGTCTTCTGTAAAATTCAGCCCCTCTAGCTGTAAACGACTTAGACATACTTCTAGAATATTGATTGGTACACGCGCAGTAGGCTCGACAGTTCCACCTGTTGCAACAACTCCCTCAGGTATGACATTTGGATTAATAAATTCTCCTAACACTCCTACTATAATGGCAGCTACAAGATACGTTGTAGCTTGTTCACCACCTGGTACTAGTTTTGGGCGTATTTCATTTTGAATCGAATAAAGGACTGCCGAAAGTTGCCGTTGTGCCTGTTTTAGTTTTATTTCTGAATATCCTTTTACTACTTTCTGAAGATTCTGAAGATATGCTAAATGCGATCCTAGTGCGCCGTTTACTTCATCTTGAGTTTCTTTTGGAAGATCATATGATTTTTGTACTTTTAAAGATTCAGGCTTAAATTTTAACGTAAGACGCTGAAATGGTACAAGAAAGTATGTACGTATGGATTCTACAATCTGGCTTGGTGATTGTTTAATAAGAGATTGAAGTGTTTTTACTGAAATTGTGCCAAGACGTACTTGAATTTCTCCTAACACTCCAACCATATAATCCGATAATGGGGCATATGCTTCCGCGATAGACATTTCTTCTGCTCCTGGTGGTAACTGTGAAGCGCGTGAAATAGTTTCCGCCATAAGTTTACGGAATCCTTCAAATGGTTCTGGTTCTAAAGAAGCTATTTTTGCTAAAAGTCCCGTACCAGTTAATGGTTGAACACGTTCTGGTGTGCTAACGTGAAATCGTGTATGTGCCGCATCCAGAACATTTTCAAATGTACTTCTGTCCACTACTATTTTTTGTGACTCTAACGCGGATTTCCCTTTTGTGATAATACTGTCCGTTTCACTCTTCCACTCAGTATAAAGTTCTTTTGTTAAAGGTGGGCCTGCCGTCACTGCATATGGATTATCAGGATATACAAAGCCACAATGGGGGCAACTATTCGTGTATCCAAACTCGTGAGGCAATCCTTTTCTTGGTCCATCATAACAGACACGTAGAAATACACGATAAAAAAGATCTTCAGGAGGATCACTCAATATTTTTGTCATACGTCTGGGAATAAATTTTATTAATAAATTAGAGGAAGCTTGTCCGCGAGGTGTTGTCTTAACAGGTAGTTTTGGTAAAGTTCCTTCTTTTGTTGTCCAAAAACTGCGTGGTTCTGAAACAGGAGTAAAACAACACGATGTTTCTATATAAGGTGAGCCACTTATATATTGACCATTTTCACGGGCGATTCGATGGCCAGTTTGAATCCACGCACGAACAACTTCTACAGGTCCTGCTGCTTCTGGAACAACAACTGCTTCTGCCGCTTCCGCAGCCTTAATAAAATAAGGAACTGGCCGAAATCCATTTGGAACATTTTCAGGAATATGTTCACCAAAGGATACTTTCCCGTATATTTTTTCAAGATGTGCCCGTTTAAATGAAATCAGCTGTTGAACAACTGCCGTTTTTACAGCATCTGTGGTCATTTTTTGTATACCTCCTGCGATAGCTTCTTGACGTTTTTTATCAATACTGATTGTCTGGAATCCTGTTAAACTCCAGGGAGGTTCTGATGACTTAATAGAAGATACGGCGCAACTGATATAATTAATACCAGTTTTATCTTCTTCTTTTCCCATTGGATATCCTGAAAATCCAGCTACACATCCAGGGATTTTATAGCGTAAAATGAAATCTGGTACGTGTGTCTGAATCTCAATAAGACAATGCGCACCAACAGAAGATACTAATAAACGATTGATTAAGATATCATAATCAAGTGGTTTTCCTTCTCCTTTTCTTGATTTTATTAGTTTGGCATATTCTTCACGCGAGGGTTGTTTTAGAATATCAGATTCTACACGCTGGACAATCCGTTTGAAACTATCCGTATCTCCATAAATGCCTAGTTTATCAAATACTTGGCGAGCAGATTTATATATAGTTGTTTGCATTTCAGAAGCGAATTTAGTCTCGTCTTCATCGCCTAGTAAAGTATTGATTTCTCCTTCAGCAGCAGCAGCTGTATTAATAAGTGCAGCATTATTTGCCATTGGCCGCCCATTATCATCAAACTCCATCGACTGATCGAATTCTAACTCAGAAATAGGCTGTCCACAGTTCTTACACATAAATCTTCCGTGAAACATACCTCCGCTAAATGACAGAAGAAGTTCTTTGTGTATTGTATCCTTTTCACGCGGATGTAAATATTCTTGAAGCTGTAGAAACTCGTGCTGACATATTAAGTTGTGTTGATTGCTTTGAGCAGAAGCAGAACATTTAATCCAATTATTCTGGACTGGCCCACGAAACCGCGCCAACATTCTTGAAAGAAGTTGCATTCGCTCATCGTCATTTTTTACTTTACGAATCGCATCTAGACTATC
>Ga0214921_10003125_pt1 | contig 25876 bp, 17 predicted proteins | sample LL1505_MetaG_FD_177992 | JGI IMG/M metagenome (GOLD analysis project Ga0214921, IMG submission 177992) | Freshwater microbial communities from Lake Lanier, Atlanta, Georgia, United States - LL-1505 | ecosystem: Environmental > Aquatic > Freshwater > Lake | place: USA: Georgia | collected... | reverse complement strand
TTATTAATATATTCTTCTTCTGTATTATAAGTTACAAATTTACATTCAACATAATCACATATATCTAATTCACATACAGCCATTTGTCCCTGCATCTGATAATAATATTTATCAGGAATAGTTCCGTCTTTAATCTCTCTTTTATAAGGACATTTAATCTCCACCATAATACCTTCATCTGTAATACCATCAGGTGAAGCACCGAAATTATCAATCTTATCATTGATTAGTAATCCAAATTCATGAACATTTGTTTTATTAACATATGAATAAGCATCAATTGCAATCTTTTCAAACATACATCCCCATTTCAAAGCAGGAATAGAAAACGAGTTATAACTAACATTTTTAATTTTCTTTTTAATAAGAGATGTAGGACTATAAACAGCATCATATAGGTCACTTGCTGTTAATCTATTTTCCCTTAATTTATACCATTCATCACTTCTTTGTTTGACTAATGGTTGTTTTTTAAGGTTATTAAGAATTTCAATTCTGTTCATTAATCTCTTTCTTATATTTCGCCGAATCCTTATATTTTTTTTCTGCTGCTTCATTGATTCTTCTTAGCGTGGATGATATGTCAACTGGGAGTTTATCTTTCTCAACTTGTGTCATTTTTTTATCAGGGTTAATAGTCCTCGTTTTTTTGTTATTCGCTATCTGTATGATCTCTTCTCTTTTTTCGTCTAAAATCTTATTAAAATTATGCATTAATTCATCCATAATAATTTTGCTTATATATTAACTAAATTATTTATTCTTAAAATCAATTTTTTATATAAAATGATATTATTATTATAAATAACAAAATGTATTTAAAATCTGATTCAAATACCATAGGAGTTGATGAAGCTGGTAGAGGTACTTTATTTGGTGATGTAGTTGCTGCTGCTGTTATTATGCCCGACGATTTAGATGATAACTTATTTAATCAAATTAAAGATTCTAAAAAACTATCATTTAAAAAACGTTCTATATTGGCTGAATATATCAAAGAAAAAGCATTGACTTATGGAATAGGTACTTGTTCTTCAAAAGAGATTGATGAAATTAATATTCTTCAAGCATCCATTAAAGCAATGCACCGAGCATTGTTTAAAGCATATAAAAATAAAAAATTTACATCAATTTTAGTTGATGGTAATTATTTTAAACCAATTATTAGTCCTGATAATGATGATGACGTTATAGATTTTAATTGTATTACAAAAGGCGATCAGACATATATTAATATTGCAGCTGCTTCAATATTAGCAAAAGATTATCATGATAAAGAAATTATTAAAATTGTTAATGAAAACCCTGATTTAAATAAATATGATTTACTTAAAAATATGGGATACGCTACTTTAAATCATCGCAATGCTATTATTAAATATGGTATTCATGATTTACATCGTAAAACATTTTCAAGTTGCGCCAATAATTAAGTATGCTTTTTAGCTTTTTCAGTTTTTTCAATATCTGTTAAATATTCATTTATTTTTTCTTTATTTGATACTAAGTTATTATATAAATATTGTTCTTTTTCGTAATTATTTGTATTTTTATAATCTTCATTTAAAAATGTTTTAACATTTATTGATGTAGTAAATAATTTTATATATAAATAATCTATTATTTCAACTATTGTTTCATACCATATCGTATATAAAACCCATATTACATAAATTATAATAACTGCTACAACAATTTTTAAAAATTGGGCAAATATAGCTCTTAACTTAGGTATTTGCATTTCATCATCAAAATTATCAAGATCATCCGTTTCAGATTTTGTTGTTTTTGGAGGGGCTGGAATACATTTATCAGTTTGTTTATCATATATTTGACCTTCTATACAAGTTGCTTGCTCTAAATCTTCATAGGCAAATAAATAATGATTTATTTGAGTTATTATTATTGCTTTATCATCCGAATTTCCTTTTGTTATATCTTTAAAATCATAATTTTTTTTAATAGTTGCTATGTCTTTATCAGTATATAATTTATATGATGTAAATTTTTCTAATTCAGTCTGTGTTAATACTTGTTTTAAATTTTGAAGATTTAAGATTCCAATATTTGAATTTTGATAGTTTTCTGTTGTTGATGTTTTTTGAGATAAATATATATTTTGAGAATATATATATGATAAAAGTTTATTATTGTTTAAAGCATTTATTGTATTTACAATAATATTTTTACTAAAATCTGTTTTATTATTATAACATAAATTTACAGCTTTATAAAAAATATTTTTTAATCTTTCTGCTTTATATTTATTAATAGGATCTTCATCATTAAATTTTAACGATAAAATATCATATAATGTATAAGAATTTGCTTGTACTGAATAATTAATTACTTCTTTCGTTGTTAAATCAGATTTACTTATGTCATTATCATTCGGAAATGGTTTAAAAGTATTTGCCAAAACCCATGTATGAATAAGAATAGGATCAATTAATAAATTATTTGCTTGTAATCCTTTTAAAGTATACATTTCAGGTTCATTTTCATTAAATGAAGGACTTTTATAATTAAAATTAGGTGAATAATAATAATCTTGATTTTTAGAATTAATAAAATTTTTAAAAATATTATCACCTATACAATCTTTTAATTCATTATAAATATCTTTAAAATCATCAAAAACAATATTATAATTAACAACTGTATTTGATGTATTCTCTTGAACTGAATATATATTCGTATCTACATTCGTTTTTAAATTATATTCTAAAATTAATTTATATAATATGAAATTGTAATCATTATTTGGATTATTATTATTGTTTTTTTTATTTGTATCAGGATTTAATGTAGCAGCAAAATTACCAATCAAATTTATTAATCCTATTGGCGAAAACATATATTTATTATTAAATATACCATTTCCATAATATTTTTTAGGAATACACATATATTCATTCTTTTCAGTCATATAAGGCATAGAATCGCCATCACAAGGTTTATAACATCTATTTATATCTAATGATGTATATTTGCCAATATCCTTAAAATAAGTATTACCTAAGTAATAATTAGGAGTTACTATCCAATCATACCATCTATTTTCACAATAAGCCTTATTAATATTAGACGCATATAATGATTTTCCTGGTTTGTTTTTACTAGAAAAGTTAGTATAATAAGAATTGTTTTTAGTTATAATTGTTTTTGGCAATTTAATATCATTTACAACGACACATTTGTCATAAGTATCATTTGTAGTAAACCATTTGCTTCCTGATTGTAATACACAATTAGCATAAACATTACTTGTTCTATTAGAAATATGTAAATTACTTAGTTCATGTTCTATGTTATTTAAATCTGTGTTTATTACATTTGAATACTGTGATTTAAAATTATCATTAAATACAGCTTGTGTATCTTTTGGTTTATACATATCTGTATCATCGTCAATTACATCAGAATATGATGAATATAAAGAATTCTTATTATTATAAAAACTATTTAAGGCATAATAATTCGCTTGTTTAATAGATGGGTTAATATCAATAGTTTCACAACTCATTTATTTACTTAATAATATTATTTAATAAATTTTTCAAATGTAATAATTGGAATGTTATATTTCTTTGCTGTTTCTACTTTTACAGTAGTATCATCTAAACTTTTAACAATTAATAATGTAGTCTTTTTATTAACTACATTTGCTATTTTACCACCACTATTGGTTATTACTTTTTCTAATTCTTTATCTCTAATACCACTAAATACATAAATATTATCTTTATATTTATCATTAGTTTCTATTGGTTCTTCGTGATCTTCATCTTTATCAATAACCACTTTTGATGTAAATATGGAGTTGTAAAAATCTAAGAATGATTTTAAATTCTTAATAATCGCATCAGCTGTTACATCACCAAATCCGTCAATTTTAATAATATCATCTTTTGTTAATTTCAAAGCCTTTTCTTGATTTTCACAAATAAATGGATAAGCGTCTATCAATAGCTTTAATTTACGTTCTCCTAAACCTCTACCTAGAATATTTGAGGCAAACATAATATCTAAACAATTTTTCTTATAAATATCTTTCAGAGCCTCAATCAAATTATTGGCACTTTTTTCTTTAATACCATCTATTTTTAATAAATTTTCTTTTGTAATTGTTATAATTTTTTCAAGAGTATCATGTGAACCATCATATAATTTTGTTATTATTCCTTCTCCAATACCTTTGATATTTAAAGCTTTCATAAAATTACTGAAAATTTTAATATCTTGTTCTCTATTTTTCTTTATATCATCAAGAATGATATCCTTTTTATTCCAAACAAATGATACATCAGGTAATAATGGTTTATTATTTAAAGACGGGCTTAAAACTTCTTTAATATGTGGAATAACATCACCAGAACGTATTATGATAATTCTTGAACCAATACCAATCTTATTTTTTACAATAAAATCAGCATTAAAACCAGTTGCCTGTTTAATTCTAACTCCATTTAAAACAATTTCATTAAATTTAACAATTGGCTTTAAATATTTATCTTTGCTTACATTCCATTCAATGTCATTTACTACTACTTCTACTTGCCTGTGCATATTCAATGATTTAAAAGCGAATGAATACTTGGGATTTTCGCCAACTTTTAATTTATAATTACCATTATGCTTAATAATTAATCCATCAATTTCATATTTACTTTTATCCTTCCATTCTTTGTATAAATCATATAAAAATTCAATAGATAAATCCTTAACTTCTTTATGTTTAACAACATTGAATTTTTTTAGATCATCTAAATTTAATGAAGAACCTTCAATAATTTCATATACTACAAAATCAACAAATTTCAATAAATCTTTTTTTAATATTTTAGAATTAATTAATCCTGCAACTAAATTACGAGCATTTGAACCTTCGTGTTTTATTTTTTCCCAATTTTCTCTACTTATTATCAATTCTCCTCTTACTACAATATCTTGTTTCTGTGTTTTAATAGGGATAATACCACTAATATAATCTTTAATATGTGTTATATCTTGACCATAGTAACCATCTCCTCTTGTATAAATTTTTATGTCTCCATTTTTATAAACAACTAAACAAGAAATACCATCTAATTTTTCACTTATTATATATGACTTTGGATTATTATATTTCTGAATCCATTTATTAAGAATCTTAGGATCATCTTTAATTTTATCCTGAGATCCTAAGTAATAAGGTAACTTTACTTTATTGTCTACATCAGCCCCAACACGCTTAAAATAAGCGTTTTTTTTATCAATTGCCCTTAAATGGTCCTTGATTTCATCATATCTATCATCAGTTATTAATGGTTCTCCTGTGTTATAATAATGTTTATCAGCATTTAATAAATATTCAACCAATTGTTTCTTATTAAATAGCTTATAATCAGTGTCCATATTTTTTCTTTTAATATATTAATTCATTTTTTTTATATAAAATAAAAAATGAATTTAACAATAAGAAATATATTTAATTATGATTGATATTAAAAAACTCATTACAGACAATACTAATATTATTGAAATTTATTTAATGAAAAAATCAGAAATTTTCATAAATGAGAATATTTTAAGAAAAATAAAAAATAGTTTTAAAAAAACTAAACAATGTAAAAATGCTTATTATTGTCGTAATAATTGTAATTATGTTTATGATTTATCAAATGATAGTCAGTATGTTTATACAAGAAAATTAGAAAATACTGAAATAATCAATGATGAATTTTACATTTTCGTATATAATGAAATTAAACTACCTACACATACATTTGCGTGTACTAATGATATTAATTATAAATATGTTGCTGAAATAACAGAATTTAAAATAAATAATCGTATTATTTTAACAATTAAAAATAACAATGTTTATATTCATTATAAACACAATAAAGATGTTGATATTGATAAAATTCAAGAGATTATTAATAGCGTCGCTAATAAATTAAAACAAATTAATTGTTCCTAATAATTTTCCAGAAGAAACTTCTTTATTTAAAAATAATTTTTCTATGATTAAATCATTATTTAAATATGTTTCATAATTATTTGTTGCATTTGACAAAAAATTATTAATAGATTCATCTAACATTATGCCATATTGTAAAGAATGTATTCTTACATATTTTTTAAATAAAGCAAAAACATACTTAAAATCAACTAAAAAATTGCTTAATTCTAATGGTTTACTTAAACCAAAGTCCCAAATAACACAAATAACACCTGTATTTTCTAAATAAAAAGATTTACCTTTGTAATTATATTGATAATAACCATATGTTTTTTTAACATTAAAAATCAAGAAATTACGCAAATGAGCATCATTATGAATAAATCCTAAATGATTTAATGTCATTAATGACAAAACACATTGTTTAATAAGATTTATTATTTTTCTACTAATTTCTCTTTTATCACCTTTAAAAATTACTTCAATATAATTGCGAACAGTACCATCTGCTAATTCGGCAGTTGTAGAACTATATGAATAAAAATATTTTCCAATTATATTTGGTGGTAAACGCGAATCAAAAATATCATAACTGTTACAATTAAAATTTTTTATAAATAATGGTAAATGAAAATTCTTAGTTTTTAAAGCATAATTTCTAATTAAATTCAATATTTCTATTTCATTCTTACCAGCTTTATCATATAACTGAACTTTTGTAATAAATTTATATTTTAGTGGTTTTATTAATGACAAAAATATAGTTCCATATACAGAATTTTCACCAATTCTTTTTTTTAAAATAATCTTATTATTAATTGAGTATAAATTCTTTTTGTTTTGAAAAGGTATTAAACATTGTAAATCATTTTTGTGAAAAGTTTTATTTAATAATTTATATATTTTAAAAAAAATAGCATATCTATCATATATACTATCTAACATTTATATTCTATATATATAAAGATATAGTTTTTATAACTTTACCGTTTTCTGGTAAAGATCCTCGCATAAAATCATATCTAAATTTACTTCTAATATTATCATAACAAATTTCAAATATATCATTTCTTTTAATATAATAATGAATAGAAATAGCAATATGATATAACAGTTGGCTATAAGAAATTACTTTATTATATGACATTAAAGTATCAAAAATACTCATAATTAAAGTAATATAATCATTGTATATAAAGGGTCTATTATTTTTATTTATTTTTTCACTTTTTCCAAAATCCCAAACAAAGAAATTATAACCAACATTTTTTAAATAAAAACTTTTATAAGTTTTATTTTTTGATATTAATCTATATTCAAAATATTCATTACTATTATGCTTTATTTTATGATATAAAAAATTACCAGTATGAGCATCTCTATGAACAATATTCATTTTATGACAAGAAAATATACCAATAAAACATTGAACCATCGCATTTAATAATTCTTCATCAGTAAAACGAACATTTTTAATAAAATCATCTAAACTACCATGTGCCATTTCAACAAATGTTGAATAATAATTTAATTTACTTAATCCAGAACTTTCTTTAATAGTAATTACATTATCATCTGGATTATAATCAATACATTCAATGCTATTATATAATAATGGTAAATGAATATTAAATGTTTTATATTTTTCATTATCTGAAATTAATTTATTTTTAATTAAATTAAGAAAAAATATTTCAGATTTAGAACTACCATCTTCATCATTTAATTGAATTTTTGTTATAAATTTATAATTGCGATGTTCATCTATATGAGATATATATACAGAACCTGATAATGACGAAACACCCAATAAAGTATCTAAAATAATTTTACCATTGTAATCTAATTTACTATCTTTTTTTTTTAAACATTTAGATGGTTCTTTATCTTCTTCTAAATATTTATCAATATAACCATTTATTGTGTTAAAAATGACTAATCTATCATCAACCGAATTTAAAGTCATTTTTATCTTCTTAATAAAACTAAATAAAAAAATGATATATTATTATAAATAATCATTTTATTAAATGCTTAGTAGTTTCAGTTATTTCCTTTACAAAAATGATATGAATGATTATTTAAATTGCTATTCAACTTTTATGATGACTAATGAATATTTACGCAATAATATTCTTAATCATAGAATGAATTTCTTAATCAATTATTATGTTGAACAAAATAAACAAAAAGAAAATAGAAATAAATTGATGGAATATTATTTGAGAAGTTATAAAGATGATTATTTAGTTTCAAAACAAATTGACAAATATTCAATTGTTGAAGAACCTGAAAAACGCGATGATGATGTTGAAGAACATTATAAATATATGTTTATCAATCCTCCACCAAAACTAACAATTGATTATGATGAATTAGATAAACAATATGCTTTAAAACTTCAATTAGAAGAAGAAGAAAAAGCAAAAGAAAAAGAAAAGGATAAGAATGATATTTATTATGAATATAGTGATGAATATGATGATTATGAATATGACTTAGACAATGATATTAATGATTGTGAATATGAATACGATTGTTATGATACCGAATTTTAATTATTTTTTAGGTTTAGTTCTTCTTTCAAATTTAGTAGGTTCTTGTAATGGTTTATCATCTACTTTTACATATTTTTTGAACCATTCTTCGCCAACAATGACGGATGCTTTTTCTGCTGTTAATTTGTCATTAATAATTTGATTTCTCATATTTAAGAAATAATTTAAATTATCCCAATTAAAATCTTCTTTTCTTGTTGATAAATCAAAAAGTGCTGGATATCTGCTTGAAAAAAATTCAAACTTAGCTTTTAATTTTTCAATACAACTATCACTAGCATCTTTATCAATCTCTTTTCTGATTTCTCTTATTATTTCAACAATTTTTTCATTATCCAAACCATCTTTTAGAAATTCTTTTTCACTCATTTTTATAATATTAAATATTTATTTTTCTTTATATATAATAATGGAGAAATTACCGAATTATTTAAATGCTGGATTATATAGTGGCAACACTAATTTTTCTGGAAAACCGTGGGGAAACGATTATAAATTAGGTCATATTGAACCAGACGCATTAGCTTATGCTAAGTTTTTTTATGCCAAAAATCATATTCCGGGAATACAAAATCGTCCTGGAAATAATAGCTATCCAAATACAGAAATATATAAGAAATATCAAGATAATTATAACTTATTATGTCATAATTAAAATAGAAAAAGAAAAAAATAGGAGTGCTGGGAGTTGAACCCAGGTCTCAGCTTCATAAGAGCTGTGCTCTAACCGTTGAACTACACTCCCATATTTATTATAAATAAAATAATCCTTATATATATTTAAACATAAAAAACAACAACAAAAACAAAAGTATTGTTACAAGTTGAATAATATCATTATTATTTTTCCTATCACGAAAGATATCAAATCCTTCATGATATGTTGTTAATTCTTTAATATTAGGAATATTTGTATCGCGCATACCTACGCTTGGAGAATAATCATTTTTATTTAATATTTTACTTTCACCTGATCCCATTTATATATTAAAATAGAAATTAAAAAATGATTTTGTGATTAATGATTTTAAAATTAAAAATGAATAGTCAAGGATTATCATTATTAATATTTGTATTCATTCTAAGTTGGATTTATAAAACATATTTTATAGATATAATATCAAATGTTATTTCAATACAATCTCAATGTATGGGATTATTATTTATAGCAATTATTACACAACTTGATAATATTACTTTATATTATGATCTAAATAATAAAAATACTATTTGTGAACAAAATGATTATTACATTAAAGTTATTGGTAATCAAGCAATACAATTAGAAAAAAATAAAATAATTATTTATAATTTAATTAAATTTAATGAAATTAATATTGAAACAACAAATATGAATAATCAAAATATAGAAAATAGACGTTTAAGACAATCTAATTCTTTTTAAGCAATTAGTGTAATCTTATCACTGATTTCTAATATATATAAATTGTTCTGTAATTCTTTTTGTAATTTTATTAAACCAATATCATTGCTTTTACTATCAAATGCTGCTGCTCTTTTCTTAAATTCATCATATTTACTTACTAATAGATTAAATTTTTTAACATAATCTTTAAAATTAATCTTAATTTCTATTTTAATGTCAACATCTTTAAATTTCTTATAAGTTTCTAATAATAAATCATCTAACAATTTGTCTTTTGTAATTTCTTTAATACCTTCTTTATTTTCATTTGAATATAAATTCTTACCATCTTTAATAATCTTCACTGAATATGTTAAACCATCTTTGACCTTACTATTAATAACTTTGATATCACCCTTAGCATCTGTAACCATTTTAATCATTGGTTCTGGTTCAATCAATTGAACCTTCTTCTTAGAAGCCGCTGTTTTTCTAGGTTCTTTTGGTTCTTTTAATTGGTCAATAAATTCATCAAATAATATCTCTTGAACTTTCATCAATTTCAAATTATCCAATCTACGTTTTCGCTTCATATCATCTTGATACATTGGTTTCTTTTTAAGTTCTTCATCAATCTCATTCCAATATTCTTCACTTTCTTTATAATCACTCAAATCTGTTAAACATAAAGCATATAACTGTAATACTGGTTTCATAATTTGGTTTGTAATATAATGTAAATAATCTGGTTGTAATTTATTTTCTTCAATAAATTCAGGTGTTTCAATCTTATCGCCTTGTAGTTTAGCATTTGGAACTTTAATATAAATATAAGCAATTCTGTCATTACAAGCTGGTTTGTTTCCAGCATCTCTAATACCAATTCTGTCTGCTAATACCTTATGAGCAATTTTTGTAGGGTCTTTATAAGATGATCTCAAAGTCTTTGATAATATTAAGTCTTTAATATCTGCTTTGCCATTTACTAAATCTCTCAATTCTTTTCTTAAAAACTTAACAGAACCTTCTAAATCTTGCTGATTTAAGATAATATCAATAACACCTCCATAAATCTTTTTAACTATATTAGCATTATCTCTTCTTTTCAATACAATACCCATAGATTTCTGTTTAAAATGATTTACATCAGTTTCATATAAATTACCTACATATCGTTTCTTACTGAATAAGATGAAAGGATATAGACATTTCTCATAATTTAGTTTCTGAGGAGGAGGCATTATACTCGCAATATTTTTAGCAACATCTTTGCCTGTTCTAATTGCTTCTGGCAATGCTTCTTTTCCGAATAATAATTCATTCTTATCATCTTTCAATGGAAATTTACAGAAGATCGAATCAGTATTCTTTAAAATCAAGTGTCCAATACCACCATGAAATGCTCCATTCTCGGTTTCAATATCATAAACATATCCTTGATATAAATCAAATAATACATCAATTTTCTTGATTTCGTTTGAATTTGATTTTTTAGTTATTGGTACGTATGAAAGTACATAATAATCATTTATAAATTCAACACTAACATTATAATTCAATAATTCCAATATTAAGAAATATTCTTGTGCTTCAACTTGTGTATTTGCTACAATTATCTGTTGATCATAACAACAGCTTTCAACTAATACATTATCAATGAAATTATAAATCTTTTCTTTATCATACTCTTGAATATCTGGTTTACTATGAAGCAAATCTAAACCAACTTTACAATCACATGGTTTAATTATTTCACGATTTGAATTAAATAAACTATGATCTTCTGTTACATCTACAAGTCCTGTTGATGTTGTAATTCTATAAATCTTTTTAATAGTCTTGTGTCTAATAACTCTTCTTACTTTTGCCCAACCTTTATCAGTCCATACAGACATATCATCTGGATTCATTTGTTCTTTATTTGAACGATTACTATCATTTGGTTTAAATTTATTATATTCTTTCCATTTACCTTCAATATTCTCAAATGTACTAATATGAATCTTGTCATCTGATTTATAAGTAATAGGAGTATAAGGCATCACACTATCACCATAAATTACATCAGCCTTGTAATTAGTCTCTACATAATCTTTCGCAATCATAATCATCTCTCTGCCAGTAGCAGTTGTACATGCCGCAATCTCTTTCAAATAAATTGGAGATGTTCTGGCACCAATCTGACCATATAAAGAATTTGCTGTTACCTTATAAGCCGCTTGTAAAGCATCAAATATATCTTTCTCAAATTTATTATAAGTATCTTTAATTTCTACAACATCTGGTTTAGGAACTTTAATTTTATGCTTATCAGGTGTAATAATAATTACTTCTTTATCATTATTTTCAGCAATCATTCCAGTAATTTCACAACCATCCTTTCGTTTTACTGTCATATATTCAATTTTATTTTTAATATTCTTACGTTCATCAAGAAGAACGGTTAAAATATCTGGAATAATTCCTTTTCTTCCATCTTTATATTTGGCAAATGTACATTCCTTCACTCCAACTTTATGTTTTTTATCTCCAAGTCCTTCATATAAATCATAAGAAACTTTAACAAATTCTACATTTGGATCATCAATTTCCAAGTATTTGTCTTCCAATACATAAGTATCATGTGATAAATTCTTAGATATCATTGAAGATGGATATAAAGAACCGTAATCAAATACCACAATTGGTTCGTCTAAATAAATACCTTCTTTTGGTTCTAATACAATCGCACCTTCATAACCATCAATATCAATATCTTGAATAGCATATTTCTTCGTGGGAATAATAAATCCTCTTTTCATACATTCATTAATAATCAATGAATAAATTTTAATACCTTGTCCTCTTCTAAATAAGAAATTAAGAGGTACTAAACATACATTGCCCATTCCGCTATTATTTTCAATAATTTTCAATTTATGAAGTAATTTATTAACTAGAACACAATCCTGAATACAATATTTAGCAATAACACAGCGATCTGCGGATGATCCCTTGAATTTATTGAAAATTTCATTTGGTTTCAAATCATCTTTATTAGCTCCAATGAATATTGAAGCAACATTATCTAATTTATAACTGTCTAATTTATGGTCTCGTTGCATAACCTTGAATAAATCAATTGTTACAATACCATCAGTATCAAATAATTTCAATGTATTATCGCCAAGTGCTGATGATGATAATTTTTGGTCAATTAAATTAATTTCACGAGTAATTGTTTTACCAAAACCAGTCGCAAATCTTGTAGTAATTCCACATTCTTTCGTTCTGTTCCAAATATATTCTATATCAAAACCCCAGATATTATAACCAATAATGATATCGGGATCAATATTAATCAATTCTTTTTTCCAAGTTAACAATAATTCTTTCTCAGTCTTACAACTGATAACCTTAGCATCTTCAATTTCATCACAAGTATCTAATGTCACAATGTTTTTATGAATAATCTTATCACTACCATAAATATGAATAGTAGTACCAATTTGAATAATTTTATCACCTTCCAATTCAGGTAAAATTTCACTCAATTTCTTATTTAAACATTCTTCAATTTCATTAGCCTCTTTTACAGAAACAGTATTTGGTTTATCATCTTCTTCTTCTTTTTCATCGTCATCATCATCTTCATTAATTGCTAATGTCTTAATCTTATTCATAACGAATCTTAGGTCTTCTTCTCTTTCTCTCAGAGCGGTCTTATGTTTTTCTGTCAATTTAGTCTTAGGATAAAGTTGATTAATCTTATAAAAAGCATTAATATCAACATCTTTTTCATAGGCAGCAATAATATTATCAATCAAATTTTTATCATCTAAGTTTGCTTTCGCAATCATACACAAATCTTGTGCTAGTTTTTTATAAGTCTTAATAGCAACTGGAAAATCTCCATGAGAACTAGAACATTCAATATCAAACGATGCTATTACTAATGGAGCAATAGAATTGTTATCAACTGGAACTACATCAGACCAATTGGCAGTAATATTATAATCACATCTGGTTTCAGGAGCATCTTCAAGTGAATATTTGAGAAGCTTAATCCATCCACAAGGTTTAATATTTTGAATATGAATAAATCTAAGGAAAGGATCAATGTTACTTTCACATAACTTAAAACCTTCCTTATTATCTTGAAAATAATATTTCAAATTATTGAATAATGCTAATGATTTTACAGTAATTTTAATATATCTGAAATCTTTATTGTTAGTAAAACCCCAGAAATCTTTTTTATATTCAAATGTAATTTCTTTCAAATGATTTTCATAACACTTGGAAATAATGCGTTTCTTTGTCTTAAATTTAGTTTCATAAGACTCGTCCATCAATTTAAGTTTTAATTGACCTACTTTTGATTTAAAAGTCTTATCATCAAATTCCTCCCAACTTTCAGGTGGTTTCAAATAAAAGAAAGGCATAAATCCAATTACCTTTGTACAAATACTAATACCTTCTTTATCTTTTCCATAAATATTAATTACATATTCGCGTTGTTCTTCTAAATAATCAATTGGAATTTTATCTGATTCTGGAACAAACCAATCAGTAATTTGAAAACTTATTTCTTTCTTTGTATCAGTAAGTTCTTCGAAATCAGGTTTAATATAACTACACATTATTAATATTTATAATTTAATTTTTATATTAATAATTTCATTTTTTATTTATAGAATGGAAGTAAACAACACAGCAATTATTATTGTGTGTCTAAGTTTAATATTTGCTTTTTTGATATACCAATATCATTATTATAGTAATATTGAAACAATTGTATCTAAGGTTGATAATAGAAATTATGATGTACAGATAAAAAGTGATGCTCAGGATGCTGCGGATTTAATAGCAAAAGTTAGAGAAAAATTAATTTTACTCGTGGATCATATGTATAAAACTTTTCCAAATGATAGCAAAGTTAAACAATTAAAGAAAAATTTTAATCCAGATGTTATCAAAGAAGGCATTGATAATCCAAGTTATACTAGTTATACTATAAATAAAGGTCAAGAGATAATTTTATGTTTAAGAACAAATGGAAAATTAGTAGATATTAATATCTTAACTTTTGTTTGTATTCATGAATTAAGTCATATTGGCAATGAAACAGTTGGTCACGATGACGCATTTTGGCAATTTTTCAAAGAATTATTAACAGAAGCTATAAATATTGGTGTTTATACAAAATATGATTATAGAAGTAATCCTGTTGATTATTGTAATATAAAGATTACCAGTTCACCAATGGATTCATAAAAAATGATTTTATATAAAAATAATTTAATAAATATAATCAAAAAATGGTAGAAAATTATTTTTCAAATATTGATACAATTGAAAAAGCATATATTCTTGGGCTTGTTAATAAAAATAATAATTGTCTAATTTGTTTAAGAGTTAATCCATATATTTTATCTATTCTTAAACAATTTTGTGATAATATTGAACAAACTTATATCATTTCAATTTCGGACGAAAGTACCTTAAATAATATCAAAAATTCAATTAATAATTTTAATAGCTTTTCAAGGGAATTAAAAATTGCCTTTATTCGTGGTGTTTATGAAAGCAATTTTGATAAAATTCCACTTAATGATGATGTAATCAAACCAATTCTTAATTCAATGTTAGAATTTATTAATATTAAACATGAAATAATTGATAATTATATCGTTTATAAAAAAGAAAATAGTTATACTAAATTTAATAGACTTTTATATGATAATAATGAAATTACACTTTTAAATTCATATATTAAAAACGAGATTTTATATAAAGTTAAAAATAATAATCCAACAATTAAAGTCTTTAAGGTTCATAAAGATGCTGTTATACCTTCAAAAGCATTTGAAGAAGATGTTGGACTTGATTTAACAATTATCAATAAAATTAAAGATTTTAATTCAAAAACAAGTTTGTATGACACTGGTATTAAAATTGAAGTAGATGAAGGTTATTATACTGAAATTGTCCCACGCAGTTCAATTAGCAAATTTGGATATATCTTATCAAATAATATCGGAATTATTGATAATAATTATAGAGGAAATTTAATGGTAGCATTAACAAAAATTTGTGATGATGCTCCTGAAATTGTATTTCCTTTCAAATGTTGTCAATTGATTGTAAGAAAACAAGTATTTCCAAATATCTTTGAAGTTGAAGAGAATTCTTTAAGTTCTACTGAAAGAAATGAAGGAGGATTTGGTTCAACTTCATAAATTAGCTATAAATCTTTTTAGCTATTTTTAAATTATTATTAAATTCAATTATTTTTTTCTCATAATAATTATCAAATATTTTATCAGCAGTATGTACATCCAATTTATTTTTTTTTAATTCATGAAATTTAATATCAATATCATATAATAAAATTTCAATAAATTGATTAACAACTTTATTATATTCACTAGACATTTACAAGAAAAATTATAATTTCATATGAATCATTTTTTATTTAATATTTTTATATTATTAAATATTTAATAGACGCTATATGGAACAAGGTCAAAAACTAAAACTTAGTGGTGGCTCTGTTTCTGGTTTGACAAGTTCTACAATTTTATATGGTTTAGGTGGAAATGTCGTTGATTTGGATTTTAATAAAATACGATACAATAAATTATATCCTGTTTTTCCATTGATTTTAGATAATACAATACACCGAACAACACTAGAAGAAGGTAGTAATGTATTATCAATTGATTTAACTGAATATTATAAAAAAGATGAGGTAAATAGTAATATTAGTGTAAATAAAGATATTTTTTATAGTCCATTTAGATCAAATATTACAACAAACGAAATATCTATTGATTCAAACGCGTTCGGATGGTTCAATTCAAGTAATAATATTTTATATAATTTACAAAGTAATGTTGGTATAGGCACTACTACTCCATTAAGTTTATTACATTTAAATACATCTTTGACATCTTCTTTAAATTGTGCTATACATTTATCAGTTGATAATATAATAGATGAAAATTGTAATTTAAAATCTAATTATTTTAGAATAGGTTTTGATGAAAATAATATTAATATGTTATTTGGTCATAATTCAAATAATAATATTTTAATTATAGATAAAACTTCTTCCAATGATTCTTTATGTATAACGTCACATGGTGTTGGAATTGGCACAACTACAACAAAATATAATAATGTTTATTACGAATTGAATGTTAATGGTACTTTAAATACAACTGATGATTTATTCATCAAAGGTATTAATTATAGTAATATAATTACATCAGCAACACGAAGTTATGTTGAAACAAGAATTGCTGAAAGTTCAACAAATCAAATATTATCAGGTAATGGTAGTAATATTACAAATGTTAATTATAATACATTAAGTAATTTGCCATCTTTTAAGTATTCATATCCTTTTTTAACTTCTAATGACTTTAATATTTTAGATTTATCATCTATTGGTGGATGGAATTCAAATTTAAATACAATTTTTAATATTACTAATAGAATTGGTATTGGAACTAATAATGCTCTTGAATTATTACATATTGGTTCAACTAGTGATCAGACAAAACAAGGGGCTATTTTAATTTCAAGTCGTTATTCTCAATCAATATTGTCTTTTAAGATGGGGTTTAATGCTAATAATAATTTTATAATAGGCGGATATGATACAAATACATTAACATGGTTAAATCAGTTTTATATAAATTCTAATGCTCCTACAAATTCATTAGTAGTATCAAATACAGGATTTATAGGAATAGGAAAAGCATCTCCTCAATATTCATTGGATGTTAATGGTTCTATTAATACAAATGCTTCATTATTTGCTAATAATATAAATACTAATAATTTAACAACAAATAATTTAACAACAAATAATTTAATAACAACTGTTGATTTAAATGTTAGCGATTTAATAACAGGTGATAGTTTATTTATAAGTAATTTAGCAACTCTAAATAATTTATACACATCTAATACAATTAATACATGTAATTTACTTGTAAGTAATTTAAATGTAAGTAATTCAATATCAACATCTAATTTAATTTCAAGTAATATTACTGTTAATAGTAATATTTTTGCCAGTAATTTAACATTAAACAATGCTTTAAATGTAAGAAATTCAATTAATGTAAGTAATATAATTACAAGTAATTTAATAAGAACAAATGCTTTAAATGTTAGTAATTTAATAACAACAAGTAATTTAACAGCTAGTAATTTAATAACTGGCGGTAGTTTAAATATAAGTAATTTAATAACAGCTAGTAATTTAAATATTAGTAATAATTTAAATTCAAGTAATATAAATGTTCGTTTTTTAACAGTTAATTCAAATTTAACAACGTCAAATTTAAATATTAGTAATCTTTTAACAACTAGTAATATAAATGCTAGTAATTTAAATATTAGTAATTTAATTACGTCAAGTAATATTAATGTTTTGAGAAATTTAACAGCAATCAGTTTAAATGTTTCTAATTTAACATCATCAAATCTTATAAATTCTTTAACTATTTTTAATAGAAATACTTTAACATCTTCAAATATTAATGCTAGTAATTTAAATATTTCAAATTCAATAACTGCTAATAATTTATATGCGAATAATATTGGAATAAAAACAATAAATCCATTGGCTGATTTACAAATAGGAGAATCAAACAGTAATTATTCATTAATAATTGCTGGTTCAAATAATTATTTTAAATTTTCTTATGATGATTCAAATAATTTTAATTTTGGAAATTATGATTCAAATATTAATGATTGGACAAATCAATTTTATATTAATTCTAATGCTTCTTCAAATTCATTAGTAATTAATTCAAATGGTTGTGTAGGTATAAATACAAGTATTACTAATTATAATCTTGATGTTAATGGTAGTATTAATGCTACATCATTATATTGTAATAATATAAAAATTTTATCATCAATTGATACGAGTAATTTATTAAATACATCATTAACACCATATATTACTTCAAATACAGCAAGTAATATTTTTACAACAAGTAATTATGTAGATTATAATATTAGTAGTAATTTTATAGATAATATTAATAATCTTTTCGCATTTAATAGTAATATTTTAACATTTGAATATAAATTACCATCTACAACATTTACATCATGTAATATAGCAAATACACCTATAAAATATAATGATTTTGGATTTAATAGTTATAAATATAGTATTTTAACAATAAATGATCCAAATCCTTATACAAACGGTAGTTACAATATTTATGTTTCTAGTAGTAATACAAGTAACCCTTTTAATTATGGTTATAGTTTAATTGATAATCAAATTAATGTTATTAGCACTGTAAAGAAAAATTTTCAATGGGCAGCAAATAATTATTTATCTACTAATAATTCTCCTTGTGTATATGTTGGACCTCCATCATATCTTAATATTAATGATAATTATAATGGAGACTTTTTTGTTATAAAGTTTCCAAAAAATATTTTAATGACAAAATATAGATTTTATACACAAGCAAATAATGCTGATAATTTTCCTTTAAATTGGAGATGTTATGGTTCTTATGATGGTATTAATTTTTATACAATTAATGAAGCATCTTCAACAATATCATTTATATTAACTGATTATGTTTATGTTGTTGGTGATGATGTTAATAATCGTCGTATTTATTATTATTATGAAAAGATATTACCGGCAACATTTACAAAAACATATAATTATATTGGTTTTGTTTTTAGTAGATTATATTCAACAAAAGTTAGATCTTTAATTTTAGCTGCTGTTGAAATATATGGAAAAGTTTCATTAAACAATTTATTTATTTCATCAAATGTTTTATTTAATTATACAAATCAACAATTTATTAATAATCTTACTACTATTTCTAATATTTATACAAATGAATATATTTTTCCAACAACTGTTTATAATTCTGTAACAACAAATAATACATTATCATTAAATCCTCCATTGCCAAATTTTTACTGCAATTGCTATTCTGAGGAATTGATTGTAAATAATCCAAATTTAAATTACGGAAATGGTTCTTATAATATATATTCTTCAAGTACTGGTTCTTACATTCCTGCTGCTTCTAAAAATTTTTCAGTTAATTTTACAACTGCTTTAAATAGTAATTTTAACAATTATTTAGCAAGTGATTTAATAGCAAATTTTACTAGTAATTATAATAGTAATATAGCATCTAATTTAAGTACAACTGTATCAAGTAATCTAGCAAGTAATGCTTCAAGTAATTATGCTAGTAATATAACAAGTAATATTGCCAGTAATTTGGGAAATGATATTATAATTTCAAATAAATATTTATTATTTAATTATTTATCTACATATAATACTTTTTGGAAAGGAGGACAATATACAAATGGTGTAGCAAACACATCATTTTGTCTAAACGCGAATGATAATTATTATGGAGATTTTATCGTTTTACAATTGCCATCTTATATAATCATGTCCAAATATATTTTATATTATACTTCCGAACAATCAAGTAAAGCACCGGGCGACTGGATATGTTATGGATCAAGTAATGGTTCAAATTTCTTTAAAATTTCAACCGTTCAAAAAGGAACATTTACTTATAATACAGATGATTCAAGTAATTTTTATTATCAACAAAATATACCAAATCTTTCAAATATAACTTATAATTATATAGGTTTTGTTTTTAACAAATTGTTATACAATAATTCAAGTAATACACAATTAGCATTGTCAAGTATTCAAATATATGGTTATCAATTATTACAACCTTTATATGTTAATTCAAATTTTGTAACAAATACATTATCAACATATATACCATATTCAAATATTAATAATATTTTAAGTAGTTGTAATTTTATTAATTCAAATCAATTAAGCTTAAAACAAGATAAGATAAATTGTATATCACCTCTTTTATTGAGTGATGGTTCAAATATTTCAATTAATTTAACTGGTATATTAGCAGGAACTGGTAATGATTCTTTAAGTAATTTAAGTAATCTTTTAGTAGATTATATTAATTCTTCTACAAAAATATGGGATTATTCACCAAATTCTTCAACTAACATTTATTATAAAAATGGTTCTGTTGGTATTTCAACTGATAAACCAAATTTAAATTATTCATTAGATGTTTATGGCAATATTAATGCGTCTAATATTAATATTTCAAATTCTATTATTGCTTCTAATTTTATAGGAAATGGTAGTAAATTATCAAATATTAATTATCAAAATATTATAAATTCGCCAAATTTATCTAATTTAAATAACTGGATTTATAATAATGGTAATGTTTATACAAATAGTGGTTATATTGGTATTGGAATAGCTGCTGGAAATTATCTTGATTATATGTTAACTGTTAGAGGATCTATATTTTCATCAAATATTATTAATTGCTCTGTTTTACAAGAAAATGGTATTAATATTTCAAGTAAGTATTTATTACAATCATCTTCTTCAAATATTTTCTTATTATTATCAGGTGGAACTATTACAAGAAGCTTAACTGTAAATTCAAATATTATTACCTCAAATTTAATTGCAATAAATTTTACAGAAAATGGTATTCCTTTATCTCAAAAATATTTAACTTTGAATAATGCTAATAATATTTTTCAACCATTATTAAATGCATTTTCTAATGTAATTATCAATAGTTTAACATGTGATTTAATACAAGTCAATAATATAATAACATTTTCAACTGTTACTTCATCAAATTTTGTTGAAAATGGATTAGCATTATCATCAAAATATTTAAATCAGGCAAATGCTGCTATAATTTATCAATCTAATTTGATACCAACGTGTAATTTAACTTTAAATAATTTAACAACAAATAATTTAACAAATTTATCAAATATTAATTCCTCTAATTTTATTGAAAATGGATTAGCATTATCATCAAAATATCTAAGTCAAACAAATGCTTCTATAATTTATCAATCAAATCTAATATCATCTTGTAATTTAATATTAAATAATTTAAGAACAAGTAATTTAACAATTTTATCAAATTTAAATGTTTCAAATATAATTGAAAACGGTGTAGCAATATCATCTAAATATTTAACATCAAATATAGCAAATGGTATATATCAACCAATATTAGTTTCATCTTGTAATTTAAATTTGACTAATTTAACAGTTAACAGCAATATACTTGTTAATAATTTGAATATAACTTCTAATACTTTTTCAAGTAATTTTATTGAAAATGGAGTATCATTATCATCAAAATATTTAACATTAAATAATGCTAGTAACACATATCAACCTATTATAATTTCATCATGTAATTTAAATATTAATAATTTAAATTCATCAAATCTAACAGTAGCATCTAATATCTTAACTAGTAATTTAAGAGCAAGTAATATAAATGCTTTAACTTTTACTGAAAATGGAAATTCTTTATCAAATATTTATTTAACTTTAAATAATGCGTCAAATATATATCAAATATTACTAAATTCATCATGTAATCTAAATTTAAATAATTTAAGTAGTTGTAATTTTAATACTAATAATATTACTACAACAAATTTAACAGCCTATTTAAATATTAATGCTAATACATTTATTGAAAATGGTTCTTCATTATCATCTATTTATTTAACGCAATTAAATGCGTCTAATATTTATCAAACATTGTTAATTTCATCATGTAATTTGAATTTAAATAATATCAATACCTGTAATTTATTTAATTCAAATAATTTAATTACAAGTAATTTATTATCTTCTAATTTAAATACTATCTCCTTAAATACATCAAGTTTATTAGCAAGTAATATAAATACAATTGATTTAAATACATCAAATTTAACAACAACTAATCTAAATACTAATAATTTAAATACTAGTAATCTAAACACATGTAATTTAAATACTAGTAATCTAAACACAAATAATTTAAATACTAGTAATCTAATTTCTAGTATTATTAATACTGATATTCTAATTACTAGTATTATTATTACTAGTAATATAAATACTAGCAATCTAAATACTTGTAATCTAAATACAAGTAATTTAAATACAAATAATCTAAATACTATCAATTTAAATACTAGTAATTTAAATACAAGTAGTCTAAATACAAGTAGTCTAAATACAACTAATCTAAATAGCAGTAATATAAATAGCAGTAATTTGATTACATCAAATATAATAAACAGTAGTTTAATATCAAGTTCAAATATTATTATTCTTAATAATGCGAATATTAATAATAATATAACAGCAAATGGTATAATAAATTCTCTTATTAATTTACAAGAAAATGGAATTAATTTATCAAATAAATATTTAAGTATTGTTAATGCTTCAAATCAATTTTTATTACTTTCAGGAGGAACAATAACGTCTAATTTAATAATTAATAGTAATGTTAGCATTGGATTACAGATAAATCCTTTATATCAATTAAATGTAAATGGTTCTATATTTTCATCTAATAATATTAATGCTTTTAGTAATCTTCAAGAGAATGGAATTAATTTAAATAATAAATATTTAACAATTGTTAATGCTTCAAATCAATTTATATTAGGTTCTGGTGGTATTATTAATAGTAATTTAACAATTAATGGTAATATTGGTATTGGAACAAATTCAACACCTTTATATAAATTAATTATTAATGGAAATCTATATTCATACAGTAATATTTCAGCATTATATAATTTACAAGAAGGTGGTGTGAATCTTATTAATAAATATTTAACATTAAATGGTGGTATTATTAATTCTAATCTTACAGTTGCAGGTTCTATAAATTCATCTAATACTATTAATGCTATTAGTAATCTTCAAGAAGGTGGTGTAAATCTTATTAATAAGTATTTAACATTAAACGGTGGTACTATTACATCTAATTTGACCGTTGTTGGTTCTATAAATTCATCTAATACTATTAATGCTATTAGTAATCTTCAAGAAGGTGGTGTAAATCTTATTAATAAATATTTAACATCTGTTACAGCATCTAATTACTATTTACCATTAAATGGTGGTACTATTACATCTAATTTGACTGTTATTGGTTCTATTAATTCATCTAATAATATTAATGCGATTAGTAACCTTCAAGAAGGAGGTGTAAATCTTATTAATAAATATTTAACATCTGTTACAGCATCTAATTACTATTTACCATTAAATGGTGGTACTATTACATCTAATTTGACAGTTGTTGGTTCTATCATTTCATCTAATAATATTAATGCTGTTAGTAATCTTCAAGAAGGAGGCGTAAATCTCATTAATAAGTATTTAACATCTGTTACAGCATCTAATTACTATTTACCATTGAATGGTGGCACTATTACATCTAATTTGACAGTTGTTGGTTCTATTAATTCATCTAATAATATTAATGCTATTAGTAACCTTCAAGAAGGAGGTGTAAATCTTATTAATAAATATTTAACATCTGTTACAGCATCTAATTTCTATTTACCATTAAATGGTGGTACTATTACATCTAATTTGACAGTTGTTGGTTCTATCATTTCATCTAATAATATTAATGCTGTTACTAACCTTCAAGAAGGAGGTGTAAATCTTATTAATAAGTATTTAACGATAAATACAGCATCATTGACTTATGTAGCATCAAATACAATGAGCAATTTATTAACAAATAATGCTAATATACAAAAAAAATTGGGATTTTTATGTCAATGTACAAATCCTATAATATTAAATGGTAATACTTATTATAAACACGATATTAATTTAAGTTATTATACAAATATCAAATATGATTCTGTTAATTCTAATCCTTATAGAATATTTGGAGTTAGATGTTTTGAAACTTCAACAATATTTAATACTTTAAATATAACAAAACCACCAAATGTTATACAATATGATGTATATACAAGTTTATTAAATTCATCAAATGTAAATTTATGCGCTATTGGATTTCCAATTAATTATTATTTAAATAAAATTACAGATGGAAATATCTTTTTATTACAAACAACAAATTTTAACTATATTTCATTAGTTTCACGAACACAAAATACAAACGTAATTTGTATTTTAACAGATTTTTTATTTTAGTAATAATATAAAGAGAAATATATGAATATTACAACCGATATATCTTGGCAGGATGATCCATCAGTTGTAATAGTAGGCATAATTTCATCGTCAAATTATGCTTTATCAGTAAATGGTCCTTTAAATGCTGGATCATTTAGTCAAAATGGAATAGATTTAAATAATTTATTTGTTAAAGCAAGTGATTCTTCTAATGATATTAAAACCAATTATTTAACGGTTAATTCAAATATTACAACAAGCAATTTATCATCATCAGGAACAATAAGAGGTAATATTTTATTATTAAATTCTAATTTAACAACAAATAGTTTAATATATAACACGGTTGAATTATCTAATATTTTAAATACATCAAATACAAATCAGAGTAATTATGGTTTTAATATTAGCAATCAATTAAGAAATAATTTAACTACTTCTAATGCTAATTTAAGTAATTATACTTTGAACGCTAGTAATCAACTTAACACTAATTTAACTACTTCTAATGCTAATTTAAGCAATTATACTTTGAACACTAGTAATCAACTTAATACTAATTTAAGTAATTATGGTTTTAATATTAGTAATCTTTTAATAAATAATTTAACTACTTCTAATGCTAATTTAAGTAATTATACTTTGAACGCTAGTAATCAACTTAATACTAATTTAACAACTTCTAATGCTAATTTAAGCAATTATACTCTTAATGTCAGTAATCAACTTAATACTAATTTAAGTAATTATGGTTTTAATATTAGTAATCTTTTAACAAACAACTTAACAACTTCTAATGCTAATTTAAGTAATTATACTTTGAACGCTGGTAATCAACTTAATACTAATTTAACAACTTCTAATGCTAATTTAAGCAATTATACTCTTAATGTCAGTAATCAATTTAATACTAATTTAAGTAATTATGGTTTTAATATTAGTAATCTTTTAACAAA
>Ga0214921_10003124_pt1 | contig 25877 bp, 27 predicted proteins | sample LL1505_MetaG_FD_177992 | JGI IMG/M metagenome (GOLD analysis project Ga0214921, IMG submission 177992) | Freshwater microbial communities from Lake Lanier, Atlanta, Georgia, United States - LL-1505 | ecosystem: Environmental > Aquatic > Freshwater > Lake | place: USA: Georgia | collected... | reverse complement strand
ATCGAAACGACGAATTCTACAAGCTGAAACAATGGCTGCAATGGGCATTGCGTGTGCCCTATGATCGTATCAAGGAATTCCCTGTGCTTCGAACCGATACCGTCGCGCTCACGTGTTTTCTTCAAACACTCCGAAACGAACTGGATCAAACGCTTTACGGCATGAACGATGTCAAAGACCAAATCCTGTTATTTGTTCATCACAAGCTGGTGCATCCCGAGATGAAGGGGTGTTCGCTCGGGTTGATTGGCGACCCGGGTGTGGGCAAGACGAGCATTGCCAGATGTCTGGCGCGGGTGATGGATTTTCCGTTTGAACAGATCTCGTTTGGAGGTATCCGAACGACGGAACATCTCAAGGGGTTTGATTACACCTATGTGGGTTCGCAACCCGGCGAAATTGTAAAGTGTCTTTCGCGGATGCAGTACAAGAATGGGATTCTGTTTTTGGACGAGTACGAAAAGGTGTCGGAGAATAATGATATTAATGCCTTTTTGCTGCATTTGACCGATTTCTCCCAAAATTCCTTGTACCGCGACAATTATCTGTCGGACGTTTCCCTCGACTTGTCGTGTCTCTGGCTCATTTATTCCATGAACCAGCTGCCGGAAGACAAGGCCTTGCGCGACCGTATTTTCACGATTCGTGTGTCGGGATATTCTCTCAAGGACAAGATTCATATCCTGCGTAATTTCTTGTTACCCAAACACGTGCGTACCCAGGATCTTTCTGTCGACAGTATCACGATCGAGGATGAGGTGGCATCCTACCTCATCCAAAGTCTTGGGGGAAATGAAAAAGGGATCCGACGACTCGAACAAACCGTAAAAGATCTTGTTTTCAAAATCACGTTTCTTGTGGCGCATGAAGACAAGTTGAATGTAGGATTCCGATCGACCAAAAAGATGGAGGGGTATCCGATTGTCATCACAAGAGAGATGATTGAAAGCTTGTGCAAAAAAACCGATTCGAGCGAAAACAGTTTTCTGACCATGTATTCTTGAGGATAGGTGGATAGGTGGCATAGACTAAAAAAAAGATGAGGAGAATAAAAAATATAATTTTTTTATTTATTTTTAAATCAGTCATAAAATGCGGGATTCACAGGAGGATAGTCTTCCATCAATACAAAAATACAAAACTGCAAACCAATTTGAACAACAGCAACAGAGCCAGTCCAAGAAGAAGAAGAAAGAGGTCGATTCATCACAACAACAGATATGGTTTCCCGCCCGACAAATACAACCACCGATTGTGAAACAGAAGCCGAAGAAGAAAGAGGTCGATTCATCACAACAACAGATATGGTTTCCAGCCCGAGAAATACAACCACTGATGGTGAAACAGAAACCAAAGAAGAAAAACATTAAAAAAATTATCCCCAAAAAACAACCAAAGGCATCGTCACCACCACCACCCACGAAGGATTCCATCGTTCAAGAAATGTGGGAAAAACTGCAAATTGCCACATTCTTTCCTAAATTTTCGTATGCCCTTTTCAAACAGCTGATGACGATAACACCGAATCATCAAAAGATGAAACTTTCGCGTCATCACGATATTACCAAGGATAGGTTGGAGTTTCTTGGGGATCGTGTGCTCAAGATAATCCATGGTCGAATCGCCTTTGAATATACGGAAACCAGTGGTGATGCAACACGTCTTATCATGATGCTGGAATCCAATCGCGTCCTTGCCTGTTACTTGGAGAAATTGAACAATATCTGTACAAATCTTGGCAAGGACACCAAATCATGTGCCGATCTTTTCGAAGTCCTTGTGGGGGCCATCTTTTACACTTATTTCTATATCGATTTAGATTACCAAATCATCCATAAGATCGAACAATGGATGCAACAGGTCACTTTGTTTTCCCAACACCTGCGAGGAATTATGGACAGTGGTTTAAAACAAGATGTTTTGTGCAAACCTTAGTTCGCAGTTAGTTGGAGTTTATGTGATGAACGGTAGTAATCATTGTTCTTTTTTATTATACATACACAACAAAATTAATGTTATCTTATAGTTATTTATGTCAACCATGCAAGTACACATATTCCGGAACCACCAGCAGCTCCAGCATAAGTGTTACCACCACCCCCTCCACCACCACCAGAATTTGCAGTTCCGACTACTGCTGCGGCAGAACTACTTCCTCCGGCTCCTCCTCCATAAGTGCCACCGGCTCCACCACTGGATTGACTACCACCACCACCCCCCCCTCCGTAAGCAGAATAGGATGAAAATGGACTCAAAGAAGTATACCCACTATTCCCACCTCCACCTGACCCACCAGTACTTCCACTACCAGCACCACCTCCAGCACCAGCACCACCTCCACCACCACCAACATAAGAAAGTGTACTATATTGCCCTCTTGCACCACCAGAATTACCACTACCAGTGTTATTTATCGTTCCACTCGTTCCTCCCTGGCTTGTACTTCCTCCACTTCCATAGGTTGCCGTGATTGTTGTGGATCCTGATGTTCCTGTTTTTGTGATGGTAGAAGATCCCCCAGACGAAGCAACAGCACCACCACTACCTAATGTAATGGTCATACTCGTGTTCAAAGAATAACTTAATGTTCCATAGGATACGCCACCCCCTCCACCACCACTACCGGCAAAAAATACTGTTCCCAAAGGACTTGATGAATTTGTAGCGGCGGCACCACCGCCTCCTCCTCCGACCAATAAATAGTAGATGGTTTTTGAATTCGCATTTTTTACCACAGTGAACGTTCCTGAACTCTTAAAGGTGAGATAGGTATAGGATACTCCAGACACCGTCGCTGTCGTCAGAGTACCACTCGTTTGACTGATAACAAAGGGTGCTACGTAGTTGGAGTTTATGTGATGAACGGTAGTAATCATTGTTCTTTTTTATTATATATATATTAAATATTATATACATATTATATACATATTATATATATATTATATATATATTATACATACACAACAAAATTATTGTTATTTTTTAGTTATTTATGTCGTCAGCCAAGCAAATACACATAATCCGGAACCACCACTGCCGCCAGCATAATCAATACCATATACCCCACCTCCTCCACCTCCACCCCCTGTATTTGCACTTGCGGAGGTTCCGTATGCACCACCACCACCTGCACCACCCGTTGTTGTCCCACCTGAACCTGCGTTACCGCTCGTAAATCCTCCCCCTCCACCACCCCCGTAATAAATAGTGGTAGTAAAGGGTGAAGATGGTGCAGATCCTGCTCCACCGTCTCCTCCTTTACTATTAATCGTTCCAATACCCCCTGTTCCACTATCTCCTCCACCCCCACATCCATTTTCATCAGCGTAGGCTGTTGAACCACCATTTTTACCACTTCCACTTTTTCCTCCTCCAGCAGTAGTTCCTACATACCCAAAAGCGGCGGTAATAGTGGTTGTTCCTCCTGATCCAGTTTTGGTTATCGTAGAAGCAACACCATTGGATCCAGAACCAGTTGTAGAACCTCCAGCTCCACCACTTCCAATGGTAATGGTCATTGATGTGTTTAATGCATACGTTAACGTTGTATTGAGGACTTGACCACCTCCACCACCATTTCCACCATAATTTCCATCAATAAAACTACTACTACCACCGCCTCCTCCTCCGATCAATAAATAGTAGATGGTTTTTGAATTCGCATTTTTTACGACAGTGAACGTTCCTGTTGTAGTTGTACTCGTAAAGGTGAGATAGGTATAGGATACTCCAGACACCGTCGCCGTTGTCACCGTGCCACCTGTTTGAAGTATCACAAAGGGTGGTTGTACGTAATTGGAGTTTATGTGATGAACGGTAGTAATCATTCTTCTTTTTTATTATTATACATACACAACAAAATTAATGTTATTTTTTATTATTATATATTCATGTCAGCCAAGCAAACACACATAATCCGGAACCACCACTGCCTCCAGCATAAAATGTACCTCCTTCATTATCGTAGGACATAAAACCACCACCTCCGCCACCACCAGAGTTTGCAGTTCCGGCAGTTCCGGCCCCATACGTTCCACTTCCACCCCCATACGTTCCACCACTACCACCAGCACCAGTATCATACCCTCCTCCACCCCCCCCTCCTCCATAAGCAGAAAGTGATGAAAATGGTGAAGAAGATGTGGATCCAACTCCACCAACACCTGCAGTATAGGTGTAAAGACCAGACGTTGATAAAGTCGTTGTTGCACTGCTCCCAGCCGCACCATTTCCACCACCACCACCACCACAACCACCATTTACATAATTACCACCTGAATTTCCACTCCCGCTTGCCCCACCCTTAAGTATGGTTGCTCCACTACCATAAATTGCGGTAATTGTTGTCGCTCCTGCCGTTCCGGTTTTCGTTATCGTGGAAGATGATCCACTCGATCCAGCAGCGTTGGTAGCACTGGTTGTTTTTCCACCAGTTCCACCAGCTCCAATACTAATACTCATCGCTGTATTCAGTGCATAAGTTAATGTACCACTTGAGACTTTACCACCCCCACCACCACTCCCACCATAGTTTACAGAATAAGAAGCACTCCCACCGCCTCCTCCTCCGACCAATAAATAGTAGATGGTCTTTGAATTCGCATTTTTTACCACAGTGAACGTTCCTGAACTCGTAAAGGTGAGATAGGTATAACCAGAAGAAGTAGTCACAGTACCACTCGTTTGAGTATAAGAAAATGATGATTTTTTTGGTTGTACTGAATTTATAGAATTGACAATAGAAAACATTTATTATTTTGGTCCACGACCAACCGGTTAAAAAGCGATTCTTGTTGTTTATTATTTCAAATTAATTTTATAATTTATATAAAATTTATCCATGACACAACGGTTGACTGACTGAATAAATCCAAAATCCAGCATGAACTATCGCACGGTTTGTTTCGGTGATGCGTCGGCGTCAGCACCGGCACCGGGGGTTGTGGAGTTTAAAGCAACAGCATTCCCAATGTTCCTTCCAGTGGAAAGTCGTCAACACCCAGGCACCACCTTGAACTATCGCAAAACTTGTTTTGGTGATGCCTCGGTCATGACGGAAACAAAAACACCTGTTGCCGCTGGGAGGATGGACGCAAGGATAACAACAACAACGACGACGGTTCTTCCTCCTCCTGTGGAAAGTCCTCTTCAACGTAACGAACGTCTTTCCATAGCACGGGAGGACAAGATTCGTACAGAGAGGATGGAACGCGAACGAAGGATCCGTCTTGCAGATCATCAACGTGAGGCGAAGGAAAAGAAATACAACAAGATCTCTAATCAACTGTGGTCTCATTCTCATCATGCCTCGGATGCCTCGGATGACTTGAATTCCTATCACAATTCCTCCTCTCCGGTTGCCAAGTTTGAGACGACGTTGCGTCGTTATCACCGATCGTTTGGCAGTCGTCTTCTTGGTCAGGAAAAGTATGTTCGTCCTATGGTCGACCCGTTGATCGAGGCGATCGACCGTTCGATGGGACAACATGACAATGAGATCTACAAGATGCTCTGCCAGGAGAGGGCAGAGTTCATGACGCGTCAATTCTGTGCCGACCATCCGATCCAGGAGTTCGACGCGGCCCTTGTTTCCGGTGCCATCACCAAGGGAGAAGCCGTGGGTATCCTGGGATTCCATGTGGATACGGAAGGAGTGAAGTCCCTTACCAAAAAGCACGGCCTTGAATTGACGACGATGCATTATCGCCAAATCGTGCAACGGGCCAAGGATACGGGGTGTCTGACTCAGGCTCAGTTGGAGAAGGCCGATTTTAAGGGGTTTAATGGGGTGCGACGGTAGGAAAGTAGTTAGATTTTTTTTGGGGGGGGGTAAATAAATAAACAAAGAAAAAATTGAAGGAAGAAGGAAAAAAGAAAGGTCAAAGAAAGAAAAAGAAATGATCCCCTATTTATTTTCTTCGCCCGCGAATCAAACGTTTCAGGAGGAAGAAGAACAAGAACAAGAAATATCACCACCGGCAGTAGCGATACCAACACCACCAACATTGCAACATGTTTTGGAGAACATGTGGGAACGAAATGGGAAGAAAAATATGGGGTGGGATTTGGATCATTCGGTGTTTTGCAGAAACGGCGTAATGTTGCACAATCTCATCATCAAGAAACGGGAGGGTGTTGTGGATGATTTCATCATGAATTTTTCCTATTCCATTTATCATTCGTCCAATGTCGGGGTGTTTCGTGTCGTGAATTTATCTTCGTTTTCTGCGGCGGTGCAATTCTTGTGGCGTTTTCTGGACGATTTTGTCGTCTGCCATGAATGCACTGCGTTGGTGAAGAAAACGGATACGGTGAGTTATATGAGTTATACTACACATAATAATAACAAAGATTCGGATGCGGTGTGTTGCCTATCCTGCATGTTTTTCAAACAGTATATGGAATTTCATGTCAAGAAAACAGAACTATGCGCCATCTGTCTGGACCCGGTCTATCGGTTCTCTCTTCCTTGTGGTCACATGTTTCATCGTTTGTGTCTCATGAAAACGGCGAAACGAAGCCATATGCGTTGCGCCATGTGCCGCCAACGCATCCCCCAGCATGTGTTGGATTATATCTATGAAATCGATTTTTATGATCGACATAATGGAAAAGAACAAGTTCATGGTGGGGAGGATAATCATCATGACGACGACGACGACGGAAATAATATTGATAACGTGGATATCAACAACAATTATGAAGAAGAAGACGACAACGACAGTGATGAAAACGTGTAAGATGGCGCCAGTGGCAGTGCCATTGGTGACGAGTGTTGGCAAACGATGACGACCGAAACTAAATCCGTGAAAAAAAAAAAAAAAAAAAAAAAAAAAAAAAAAAAAAGATTTAAGACTTTACTCTATAATGTTGAAACCGATTGAATTTTATTTTAGAGAAATTCGGATAAAATAAATAATTTGAGGATGCAGCCCGAAGAAAAGACAATTTTCCGTTGCAAGACGAATGATGCCTATACGATCAAGATGTTGTTTGAGTTATTGCATAACAATATCAAGACGGGTTGTTTTGAGTTACACAAGGAGGGGATACAATTGTGCATGACGGATTCCAATCGTCGTACGTTGATTGACGTGAAAATTCTGGCAAGGGAGATGAATTTTTATTTATTGGAACCGGATCATCTCCGGATGGGAATTAATGTGCACCATGTGTACAAGATGTTGAGGTCCGTGAAAAAGAAGGATTCTATGATTATGTTTATTAATGAATCGAATCCTTCCGATCTGGGGATCCAGATCATTCCCAAAGATCAGACTCGTTTGACGACAAGTTTTGTGAGGATTCAAAACATTCAGAATCTGGAGATTGAGGTACCCACCGCGTACGAACACTCGGTCCTTGTTTGTTCTTCCGAATTTGCCAAGATGTGCAAGGACATGCTTCAAATGTCCCAGACGATTCATATTCGCAGCACAAAGTTCAATATACGATTTACGTGTAACCTCGGAAGCGTCTATTCTCGGGAAGTAATGCTCGGAGAAACTGGTCTGATGAATAATAACGTGAGCATCAAGGAGAATGAAATGATTTTTGAAGACAATTTTGATACCGAACAACTCTCAAGGATCATCAAGGTCGCCAGTCTTTCGTCCTCCATGAACATTTTCTGTCGTCCCGACTACCCCATGTACATTCACACCAAAATTGGTCTTATCGGTAATATCTGTTTGTATCTAAAATCAAAGGCACAAATTGAAGCGGAAACCTCTCACGAACGACTCTTGCCTTCGCCTTCCCTGTCTGCAACTCCTCCTCCCAGCACCACCACCAGTGGTAACGCCATCACCATGAGCAACGACCTGTAAAAAAGTAGTAGATATTTCAATTATAATTAGATTTGAAAAAATTTTTTCAAATCGGTGGATAAGTTTGATAATTTGATAATTTGATAAATTGATAGACTGTCTATGGAAAAGAACCAAGAAAGAAATGTTTCGATCCGAACAAGAACAAAAGCCGTCGACGACATGTTTCCACTGGGTTGGAAAAATAGCCGAGGCGGTAAGTAGCGGTTCCATGTTATTTAGTATTTTGCCGCGATGGAAAGAATATCCTTTCCTGTGCGCGACGTACGGAGTCCATTTCCTCGTCCGTATGTTTTATCATCTCATGTCGGAGAATTCCGCGATCGCGTACGACTGTGATACCACGATGATGGATATTTTAATCAATGAAAGAATCGCGACCACGACGGCACCAATGACAATTTACCTCTTTTCCATTGCCACAAACATTTATTTCTCCTCGCATCCACTGTTCCACAACCATCTGTTTCCGGTGATCAAGGCGATAGTAGGAAGTGCCATGTACATTGTTGTGTATAGAGACCGACCCGATATTTATTATTACGCATCCAGTTGTTTTACCATCCTTTGTTGTTATGTGATTTCCACAATGTTGAAGGAAAGAAAACAAGAATGGGGAGGAATCGTTTTTTGTATCTTGTATCATTTGATGTTGGGACCCTATTCCAAGATGGAGGTCAATCATTATTACCCCACAGGCAATAACGACTTGACTGCCATTGCAGTGGATGTATTGCGTTTCATGTCCTGGTTGTCGTATGGGTATCACTTCTTTGTAAGACGGCTGCGTACCACGGAGAAATTCCGGATCCAGAGTATTCTATCCCTGATAACGACATCGGTGCTTGCTCCCTTTGGTATCTTGGAGACGTTATCCTTCTTTTTCGGGTATGATATTGAAAAGACGCTGGGACATCGTCGTCATGTTCATACATTTTATATTGCGTATACAGTAACAGATACCTTGTATGGGAATATTTATTATCCGGATTTTTTCCCGTTGCTGGAAGGATGGTGCCATCATGGAATAACGATGATTTATACACTGTACAATCTAATCACGCAACAGCTGCGGCCTTGTAGTGTTTCCATGATTGTCGAAGTTCCCACGATCATTCTCTGTGCTTCTCGCGTGTGGAAAGACAATCAAAGGGTGAAATGGATGCGTCGCAGGCTTTTCCCTCCTTTTTTCATCCTGTTTCGTATCGTTTTACTCACAGTCGTGACAATGGGTAATTATTATCACAACGGGGAGGGTGACGTCTTTTTGCTTGTGATGTGGGTTTTCTTCACTACACTCAATCTCTACTGGATCTCACTTATCCTTTTTAAACCCAAAAGAACTGGATAAAAAAATGCTCTGGACAGGATCAAAGCCGGGGACCTTGCGAAACCGAAATAACACGTTAGGATTCACAAGATGAACCTTGACGAGACGTAAGGAATCCTTGTATTCCTGGTAATCAAGGGTCACTTCATTGCATAGATCGAATAAAGGGGTTACCTCGTGTTGAGGTGTGGGGAGGGAAACACCGTGAAACGCGATCTGAGGATGAAGACAAACGGCCTTGGGTGGTTTTCCACACGCCCTTGTATCTTTCGGATGTTGATCCAGGGTCCGGAGAATTCGTGAGACCGGAATGTCCTTGGTCAATACGAATTCGTACAGGTAGGCATGATCATCCCACTTTTTTCTTTTTTTTTGAATCATGATTTGTTCCAGAATGTACCACAACGAGATCACCACGTCCAATCCAAAGAATGTTTTATGATGGTGTTGATCCTCTGCATAAAAAGGATATAACAAAGAACCATGGTACAATCGAGTGCCTTTTTTCAGAAACAAACGACCGTTTTTATTCGTCAAAATCTTTTCATAACAATACTGAACGTGTTTTTTAACAACAGCCTTCCATGGTGATGGGGATGGCGGTGATGGATCGAACGGGTTCGTCCTGATCGGGGATGATTTGTTCTTTAAAAAAAAAGGAGGATAGATAAAAACCATATTAAATATATTTAATATTAAATTAAATAGTAAATAAATATTAAATGGAAGAAATTAGATCTTGGTTAACAATACCAACAGATCATTCCATCACAATCTTTTCGATGCGTGAAGAAATATCGGGGATCAAATACTTTAGTTGATCATTATTGTACTCCTTGTTGGCTTCATACCCTTTGCGCACCAGTGGGTTGAGTTCACATGCACGAACAATGGACTCGGCAATTAGGATGGCCTCGTCGTATTTGTAGTAAAAAGCGGCAATGTACTGGGTGATCATGATGAAAATGTAAAAATCCCAGGAAACATCCACTTGATAAGCCTCAATCTGTTTTCGAACGATACTTGAACAGTCATACGCTTCGCGATGTTGGTTTAAACTCAAGTAATTTCTCAGCATAAAAGTTAGATAGGTAATGTTCTTGGTAGGTTCCAAAAAGTTGTTGAGAATCTGATCATAATTCCCATAGGAACGATGAATGTCATCATAGAATTCGTCCATCACCTCGAGGTACAACATTTCCTCGCCGTGACCGTACCCGGCCAACGTCGTTTCTTCAAAAACCTCATTCAACCGCGTCAGAATCTTTCGACCAATCTCAATGCCCGTGGTAAACAAACAACCACATACCAACCACCGATACTCGGAGTAATACTCCCGTTTGTTTTCGGGTTTTTTGTACTTTTTATCCACGGCATTGAGAACCTGGATGTGAAACCGGTCATCGACACGGTTCAGGACATTTAATAACATCATGGGGTAGTATCCATTACAAATCTTGCTGGCATTTCGATCCCTCAAAAAGGCATCGATCCATCCAAATCGGGGCGTCTGAAAAGGATTGTCGTTCATGGCCCGAAGGACCATTTCAAATTTACTGCAAGTAAACAGATGAGTCTCGGCAGTGGTCCGCTCATCTTTTGTGGGATGATACGCTTCGCGGTTTTTCTTGACCGTGGACAAGAAACGAAAGGCCGGGAGATCCGTCATCGCCATCTCTACAAAATGCGTAATCTTGTGTAATTCCTTCGGTCTACCCTCACGCAACAACGGCATGATCTCCGGATTAGCGAACAACACCAAATAACACGGTGCATTAAGAACGGCGTGCATTAGTTCCAAGGTTTCCTCCAGTGTCTTGGCTTTGGGATATTCGGGTGAATAAAAACATCCGGTTACCAGTGTCACGGGAGGTAAAGACATTATATTTTTCTGTTTTTCTGTTTATATTTTTCTGTTTATATTTTATACTGAAGTTATGTTTTTTTTATATTGACATCAAACCAGTTCGTTTGTTTTATTACAACAGGGTCAATCGGATTTTGGATTTGTAGACCGCATTCAGATCCTTGATGGCATTTTCGGCGATGGAACGAATGGCCGAAAGGTCGTCCAGTGTTTGTTTCTTGGTCACGTTTTCATCGGTGCCGTACCGGTCAAAACACTCCACGCTGATGTTGATGTAGGTTTCACAGATTCGATTGTATTCGAGGGTTTTGCGGTTGGCTTTTTCGATGCGTTGCAGACGGATCTTGTAATCGTCGCGGTTGATTTTTTTCTGCAAGTAATCGATTCGAAGCTGTGTGTACATCTCATCACGCCGCGTTATACTCCCAATATTCCGACGCAAACGCGGCAACTCGACATGAAAATTGTGCATCGTGTGCCGGTGTGCCTTGAGAAAGTCTACATTATAGTCTTCACTGTTTTCTGGATGTTTGTTTCCCAACCTGCGTCGTATAATTCGAGGCACCTGTGCCGCCATTCTTCCCGGTACCACACAAACATTCCCATCCAAATTCTCCATTGGATTTCCACCACCACCACCACCACCACGTCGGTCATTAAAAAGCCATTCATAATAATGAGGATTGTGCACGGTTCCCTGTTCAATCTTCCCCGAAGACCAGCTAAACGCCGTACGACAATTGGGACACCACATCTGATCACAACCCGATTCTTTCGAAATGCGGATCCGACATCCCGGACACGGACGACTGGATTCCTGAATGAATTTCCATTGTTCTACATTCTCGGGAGTACAGGTGTGTTGTTCTTCTTGTATTGTTCCTTGTAAAGGCACACCGATGTGCACATTGCACCGGATACAGGTGGTGGTGTGACAAGAACCACAATATCCGGTACGGGATTGGATAAGACCTGGACAATGTTCAGCGGCACACCCTCGACGATAATGAACCTTTTCCGTGTCGTTATTATCGTTATTATCGTTATTATCGTTGCCGTCATTATTATCATTATTATCCTCAAACACGGGTCGTTCCCCTTCCACGACGCGTCGAAACTGTCGACGGTATACTCGATCTTTTCTTTGAATCTGGTAATAGACCTCCCTTTGTTGTTCTTGAAGTTTCTTGATCTGCCTTTCAATTTCCGAACATTGATGATGCAATGTTTCCATTTCTGCAGCTTTTTCAATCAGGGGCATCGTGTCGGGAAGCAGAGCCCTCTGTCTTTCCCACAACATATCTTCCCGATGTTTCTTGTAGGTAACATCCATAAAACGAGAGGAAAACTCCCGTCGAAGAAAAATAGGATCCCAGATCTCCCGACAAAACATGCAATGTGCATCCATCACCGACTCCAAGAGATAACGCTCCAAACAAGTCCCACACGCCGTTTTATGACACCGCGGACACTCGATCCGTTTCCGTGTCACCTTGTTGAAATTTTCCGTACAAATATCACATCCTGTATGGATAACGCTGACCTCTTCTACCTCCATGATTTATGTTTTTTATGTTTTTATGTTTTTGTTTTTATCTTTTTATATTTTATATTCTTTTTCACCAATTTTATCATAAAATATAAAATATAAAATATAAAATTTGTTTGCATTTTTGCATTCCTTCCTATTCTTTGTTCTTACTTTTTGTTCAAAATTTTATGTTATAACCATAACCCAAATATAACCAAAATCCTACAAATAAAGCCTTCGGAAATCGTTTCGGAAAGAATAGTAAAAGGAAGTCTCCGAGTTGACCAGTCTCTCCAAAAACTCTTTCTTCGTCTCCTTGGTGGCATGAAAATAATTGCACGCTTGATTCGTGCATTGCGAACGATGACACGTCCTGGGCACCCACGCCTCTAAAGAATGGCTCCGCATACACTTTTTGCGATCCCGGGAGGAATGACGATTCTCCGAGAACTTGCACAATAAATCCATCCTTGGTGCATTCTCATCCACCACAGGTTGTTGTTTATCCCCATTCCCATTTCCACCCCCCCTTCCACGAGACACTTGCTGATAATTATCCTTGGTCGATGATGTGGTTGTTGTCGATGACACGGATCCTTCCTTGTGCTCCTCTGCCTTGGGACGCAAAATAGAAACTCGTGCTGCCGTCGTATGATGATTATTCATATTATTCATATTCATATCTCGCGTATCCCGCCCTCCTCGGAAACGTCTATTATTATTCGTATTCGTGTTGGTTGCATATGTTTTTGCTTTTGCCGCCGCCGTAGCTGCCGCAGCGGCCGCGATTTTCGCCTCTGCTTCCTCTTGTTCTTTTGCCATTTTGGCAATCTCCATCGGATCACGAATATTAAGGGTCTTGTATATCCCCCCCGTTCCCCAGGCATTGGTAGGTGCTGGAGGAGGTGATGGAAGTGTTGGAGGTGTTGGAGGTGATGGTGTGACATCCTCCACCTGTTGTGGTGGTAACAACTCTTCTTTTTCGATCACGATATCTGATGCCTGGGTTTCCATCATCATCATCTTCTTCTGCTCTTCTTGTGTCTGGGATGCCTCATTCTTTAGATCGAAATCGGCAATGAAACATGATGTATGTCCGGGTTGACCAGGAGCGCTGTTGAGGATAATAAAGCCAGGAAGATTTTCGGCACGCCGATAACCGTAAAGGGTTTCCAGTTCGATTAGATTCTGTTCGGAAGAGGAAGAGTTATCCTCGTCGTTGTCGTCATAGAGAGGAACGAGGGGACGTTGATTATATTGATGAAGAATCAGGTCGGGTTTGGGGTCGTCGTCATCCTCAAAGAAAAATTCATCTTCTTCCAGGAAGTCGTCGATAGGTGGTGGTGGCACCGAATACATTCCGACCCCGTTGTTAAACTCCTCCTCTGAAAACTCGTCTTCGAAATTCATGTTTTTTCCTTTTTAATAACTTAAAAGAAAGAGACGAGTGGAAAAAATGTTATATTTAAATCGTGGAAAAAAATGGACAGACGAGGAAGAAAAATCAATGTTAGTCAATCTAAATTCGGGTTGTAGTATACAAGAATGTGCACAACAACAGGGGCGTTCTTTCAAGGCCCTGTACCTCCGCCTGGGATCAATTTTAAAACGATCCGACGGACGAAGGATGTTGGAATTCTATGCAAATATCCCATCCGAACTCTTGAAAACTGCCGAAACGATGTGGGAAGAAAATGCACAACAACAAACATCGACAACGAATCCAACCACTTCTTCTTCGAATAATAATAATAATAATCACGATTTAATGGTGGCGATCGAAGAATTGCGTCGAGATGTGCGAAAACTTCGTGTACAAATCAAAAATCTATCGGAAGGAGGAGGAATAAAAAAAAAATGAAAAGGAATCGATGATCCAGGTTAAAGTTAATTATTAAAATGAAAATATTAGAACCACAACAACAACCACCACAAGAATGTACCATTTGTTTGGATCCCATCTCTTGTCGACAAAAAAAACGTAAAAAGTCCTCCGTATTCACCACGTGTTGTTGCGGATGGGTTCACAAACATTGTCTGCAACAATGGTCGGACAGAAATCTCGTATTTCTGCGTTGTCCGCGGTGCAATACTCCTCAACGCAACGAACGCATGATTCGTGTGAATCTATTGTTACGAAAATGGGTCGAGGATACTTTTTTATCCAAAAGTATGAGGGGAAACAATCGTTTCCAGGAATTGGGGTACGAGGAAACGATGCGGGAGAAGGATATCGAGGCGTACCAAGAGATTCGAGAAGACTCCTGGGTGTTGCATCTCACCTTATTTGGGAATAAGGGGCTGACATTAATTTTACCACCCTTTTCAACGTTGAAAGAAACGTGTCCCCGTTTGAATCTTTTCCGTCTCCACGCCGAGACGGGGTTTATGAATGAACGGTTTACGAGGATATGGATGGAATTTTCGGGGAATAAGATCTAAAATAAAAAACTTTATTTCGTAATCCATTTCAAATAATGAACGCAACAACGACAACTACTCATCTGGTGGCGGAAGAAATGCCAAAAACCTTGTCGCAATGGATTCTTCATTTCATCAAGATGATCTACCGACTGTGGCTCTTCTCCATGACCTCTCTTCATGTGATTTATCCCCTCTTTCTCCCTGTTCCCCCCGCGATCCGCAAATTATTTATGGTCCGCCTCCTTCACTCCATGGAAGAATATTTCCCGGTATTTGATGATACCTACTATCATCTCCGAATCTCTTCCAGAAGCCAGGGAAATATTCAAGAAAGTGTACCCACTCCCATCACGTTCCGATCCGAAAGCCTCGTCGTCGCCGTGATCCGTCATTTTCAAGGCACCCCGGCGGAACAGTACCTGCACGTCAAAAAACTCCTTGTAATGGGCGCCGATCCCAACGGCATTACCATGGACGGTCCCAGCTGGATTACACCACTCATTGCCGCCGAGATTTACTGCAAAGACACTAAAGTCCGCGAACGATTGCAATCCCTTTTGTTATTGTACAACGCCGATATTAATGACACGGGTTGGTGTGGTAAAAACGTACTGCATTACCGCATCCACCAATTCTGTTTTTGTTCCACGACTGAAAATCTCATTTCCCTCATCCAATGGTTAAATCTGCCCATGGTGAGTTTGGATGTCCCCGTGTTCCAATGGCATCCTTCAACCTCTTGTATTCCCTTGTTGGACTACATGGATTCGATCCTGGAAACGGTGGTCGAGAGTCCACAAAAGAATAAAACACGGACCATCCTTCTTGAAATTATGTATTCTTTCGGATCTCCCTTGCGATCGGAGGATGTATCAAAAATCCCCTCGTTAACCGACATTATGAATTCTCCAAGTGGTCAGTACAGTTTCTACAAGGAACGCATCGCCCATGTATGGCAATTATCGTGGAACCAAATGCCAGAACAGGATTGGAGACGACTCTTCCATATTATGGCAATGTGGGTCGTGCATCCCAAAGAATTCGAGGAATTTTTTAAAAAACTATGGGATCCGATTGAAACGCATCGGGCCAAAATAATGGAACGATCCAAAGAATATCTCATGGACTCGATCGAATTCAACAGTCCTGCGCGGTTTCCCTCCTCGTGGCTCATCCAGATTCGACTTCCCGAACAACGCGTCTACCACGTCTGGGGTGGTTACCTCCAGGTTCTTTTTTCCCATCCTGTTCTTCCTCAAACCGGCGAAACCATTGATTTTGCCGAACGAGAGAGGTTGTGGAATTATTACCTTTCTCCCAAACGGCTCCTCATCTTTTGGAAAGAGGAATTCACCTTTCCCGACAGCCTCATGACGATCATTGAAAATTTTAAATCGCATAAAAACAAAGAAAATGAAACGATATCCCCACCCGAATCCGAACCCGAACCTGAACCCGAACCAGAATATCTTGCCAACGCTTTCCTCCAAGAACCAATGACCATGTTCCTTTCTCCTTCCCAAGAACCCACTCGTCGAAAAGACATGGCGTACCGGTACGTCCTCGACCGGATATCTCAATGGATACGAAAAATTCATCCCTACAGCAACTTTCATCACCTCTTGGACGTTCGAAAAATGGGTTCGATTTTGTTCTGGAAGTATCTTATCCAGGTACTGGCGCACAGTCCTTCCGTGGGAAGAATTTCATTGTCCTCCTCCTCGAATGCCGCGATTGCCGGCGGATTTATCCGACTCATGCCCTTTGAAAAATGGGTCGAACAACATATCGGTGTCATCACACCTTCCCTTCGTATCGTGTTTGATTCAGAACCAACAACAACCAATAATTTTAGAACCAGTGTCTTGCGTACCAATACCAACACCACTTCACTCCTGTATCGGACAACATCAGCACCAGCACCCGCACAAACATCAGCGGCGACAAACTTGTCCGTGGCCTCCATGACGATTCTTGATTGGAGAGGGGTGTTTATGAAATGCATCTACCTGTGTACACGCGAAAACCTCGATGCCCTTCATTTCCGATTCGAGGAGGAATGGAACATTATCGATTTTTTCTTGCGATCCCAAATAAAACATGGGAATGTCATTATTCAAGAACAATCCGATGCCTACTTTAACGATCTTATGGAGTTTTACACACAACATATCGAAGTCTATCCCAACACCACCTACTCCACTCTCCACAAAAAAATATCCGCCCTCCTTCGCGTCTTTCCCAAATCCCCCATCATGCCCTTCAAACCTCACCACCCTCGTCCGTCTTCACCCCTGCCTGTTGTGGAGTCAATTGGTGGATCCACAGGGTCTGTATCCGCCCCTGTCAATATTGAAACGAGAAGAGTTGTCTTTGACCGAGGGACCACCACCGACGATCAGGTCGAACCAGCCATTCAAAACATTCACCGACGACTCTTGTTCTCCTCCTCGTCGTCAACCTCGTTGGTATCATCCTCGGAGGACACCGGCATGATGATGCCAGAACTCTTTTCTTTCGACCAAGAGGATTGATGTCAATAATAAATATTTTATTTTTTTGGAATGTAAATAAAATAATGAGTAGGAGTATCCAACCACCGAACCTTCCTAACCTTCCTGACATATACAACCGACCACCGATGCCACCACGGCCTCCAAACTCGCCTATCCCGCGGCTTCCCACGTTCACGTTCGGTCCACCAATCCCAGTGGGGGATAATAATGACCATGAACCAACAAAAACACCATCATCATCATCGTGGTGGAAATGGTATTTTTTTTGTTTCGTGGTCATTTTCTTGATGGTAGTGTTTAACAAATATAGGTAGATAATGTTGGATGATGTGGATGTAATAAATTTTTTTCACGATAAAAATTTATATTTCATCCTTAAACAAAATACATTTAAAATATTCGTCCGTCCTAAAAATATGACTCCATCATCTTCCTCCTCCTACCCGTTTCCTATTTTTAAACTTCGTCCTCGTCCGTTTTTAGAAAATCCAATTTTTTTGACCCTTGTTCTCTTTCTTCTACTATCCGTCACGATGATGATTGTCGATGAAAATCTATATAAACGACTTGTTGCGGTGGCTTCGCATCCACCGATTCCTTCTCCAGCACCTGTCGTTGCGGAAACACCGGCCGCACCGGAAGCATCACCCGTCACATCATCTTCCTTGGTGGTGGTCAATAATAATGGAAAGACGGACAATCGGTTATTTTATTCAAAGGACGCGTTTACGTGTGTTCGCAACGACGATAAGACCAACAACATCGTGGTGGCATCGGTCCCAAACAATTACATCGAGGTGAAGAATCCGATGGCCGACGCGACCGTCTATTATTCTCCTCAGGACTATTATATGAAAAATTTGGGGAGTCCAACCGTCTTTCTTAATAATAGCATTCAGATACCGATCACCTCAAATAATTCATCATCCTACGCAAGTCTTCAAAACGCGTACCGGGGTGGTTTTTAAATCATCCTTGTTCGGTTCGAATTATTTAAAAACTTAAAAAAATGAAAACGTTGAAAGATGCAACGTTCCATAAAAAATGACATTGATTGGAATCTGTGGTAAAAAAGGGGTGGGAAAAGATACCATTGCCGATTACTTGGTGCAACGACACGAGTTCCATAAAGATGCCTTTGCCGGTCCTTTGAAAAAGGCTTGTTCTGAAATTTTTGGGATTCCCCTCTCCCATTTTTATGATGAGAAAATAAAAGAAGAGGTGGATCCCTTTTGGGAAAAATCTCCTCGATGTCTGATGCAGGAGGTCGGTACCGATCTTTTCCGGAACCATTATGATCCAAACATCTTGTTACATTCCATGGAAAAACGACTCGATGAGTACGAAAAGGATAACAAGAACATTTGTGTTTGCGACGTTCGTTTTCCCAATGAAGCACTATGCCTTTTACAACGGGGAGGCACCCTTATCTATATTGATCGACCCTCCACAAAAGCAGCTCATGAAGAAGATCAGCACGCCTCGGAAACCTCTGTCGAATATGTTCGAACCATGGCCACGATTGTCCTTAATAACGACGGATCCATCCAAGACCTTCTTGACCAGACCGAAGCCCTTCTAAAATGCACTCACGAGACCTCGTCACCGGAGGAAGTGACGTGGTGTTATCCCCACTTTAATGATAACAATGAAACCTATCCTATTCGAAAAGCATACTCTATCGCGAAAATAAGAGATGAGAATGATGAGAATGATGAGAACGAAACCCAAAAAGAAATTACCGGATGATTATATATTTAAATATTTAATTTAATCTAATTCTTGTGTATGTGTATTCTCTCTTTTGGCTTCTTTTATTAAATTTTGCAATGTTATTCTTTTTTGGAATCTTTTTTGGAATCCATCATGTTCTTTTGTTTTTTTTTCTTCACAATACCTTTGAAAGATTCGTTGATAGTCGGTTAGTGGCAAAAGACAACCGAGTTTTCGGAGAGAGTCCTTGAATTCCCTGTAGGTCATAGGTCTTTCTTTAGTTTCATCCCAATCGTGGAAGACTTTTTTTCATCTTGTCTTCAGAAAATGTATTGGGAAACATTTTATCAAGTTTCGGTTGTACGTCACGTTCATAATTAGGATCAAAAAAGAAGGCTCTCAGTTCTTTATAACTGATTTCGTTGTCGCCTTTCACATTTATTGTTTGAAACAGTTTTGTATATTGTTCATCTGAAATTTCTCCATCAGCCAACCATTTTTTAAAATCCTCTTTATTTAATTTTAATGTTTCTCTAATTGGTTCTTCCATTGAGAATATTTTAGAAAAATTAGAATTGCGTATGTTTTCTTCCAATAACTTGTAATGAATATATTTAAAAAGTTGTTCAAGATTTTGAATAATATTAAAGTCTATTTGCAATATCGAAAGGAAATATAAATAATAAAATTCATCTTCGAGACTCTCTTTATTACAGATGTTAAAATAAGTATTAATTTCAGCTTGCGCCCCTTTTTCCCTCAAAATTGTGACAGTGTTAATTTCCTCGAGTGTCTTATTATTACAGATCTTACATAAAGTATCAATTTCATCTTGTGTAAAATTATTGTCAGGATTAAAGAAAGTAGTAAAAAATTTTTTAAAGGAATCGTTTGTTATATTCCATGATCCTTCATAATCCTCTTGCAAAATTTCATGGCGATAGTCCACACCTTTTTCGATCAAAATCGGTAAAATTTTTTGCAATTTCTTAAGTAATTTTTTTATATCAATCTTAATCTCACCAGTTTGATGATGCTGTGCGGTTGTATCAACGCCTTTCATTGTTTGTATTTCGTTTTTCTTTAGAAAAGCGTTTTTCACCGGATAAAACAACTCCTCAAGTCGTTTGAATTCTTCACCTTTTCGATTGTTTCCGATATTTGTATTTTTTTGTAATATTCCTTTCAAAAACTTGTCACGCATTTCTTTACGAGTAAACGGGCCGTACAAAGTGTTTTCACAATTTTCGTCATCTTCTGCATAAAAATACCACATAATGGAAGAACTGTTCTTTACCTTCTTCATCTTACTTATCATAAACACGATAAACACGATAACGGTCACAGTAGCAACCAAAATAATCGTAAAGGGTGGGAAGGACATCATCATCCATTCTACCCCATTGGACGGGGGGGTGTATTCATCTATTTTTTAATTAATGGCAAATAAATTTGTTTATTTTTTTTCGGATTCGATTGCATTTAACAATTTAACATTTAAATGCAATACAACGCAAAAAAAGAAATGGGAGATAGGATTGACGATCTTCCGGTCGATCACATTTTACCTTCCAAAGAGGAAAGGGAGATTTTAAATACTCTGTATGACAATGATGAGGGTATAAAAGATATAAGAGATGTAAGAAAAAATATAAAAGATATAAATAACAATATCAATAATCAACAACGACCGACCCTCACTCCTCCTTCTAAGTCACATGAAAAAAAGGAGTCCTATGACGACGAAGAAGAGGAAGAAGAACATTACCAAGGGGAAGAATATCGTCGTCAAGTCGTTAAAAAGCCGATAAAAAATAATGGGAAAACAACTCTTTTTCAGGAAGTCAAGTTGACGCTTTTTTTAGGTTTGCTCTTTTTGGCTTTTAATTCAAACTATGCACATCAATGGTTTGAAAAAATGTTGCCTCTGAAATTCAGAACGGAAATTTTTTGTTCAGGTTTAAAGTTTATCGCGTTTACAATGATTGTATTCATTACGATGAATTGGGGTCGCACTATTTGAATTTGAAAAAGGAGATATAATAGGATAAATAAATATTATAAAATTATAAAATGAGACTGGGTATCGTTGGGAATGGATTTGTAGGCAAGGCGACGCAAGGGTTTGCCTCGGATAACGTCGAGATGTTGTTGTACGACATTGATCCGGACAAATGTTCACCCAAGGAAACAACGTTACGGGATATCGCCTTTTGTGATCTCGTAATGATCGCCGTGCCCACCCCGATGGAGGCAGATGGTTCGTGTTCGACACGGATCGTAAAAAAGGTCATCGAGGGTTTGAAACAATTTTCGACCCACTGCACGATCATCGTTCGTTCGACGGTGCCTATTGGGTTTTGCGAGGAGAACGGGGTGGATTTCATGCCCGAGTTTTTGACCGAGGCGAATTGGCCGGAAGATTTCCGCAACAACCCGTTATGGATCATTGGGACGGATTTTCTGACAGATACCAAGGAAAACGTGTTAAGGACACTCCTTTCTGGTGCCAAGGAACGCGGAGGCATCGTTTCGGATACTTTCAAGGTTATTTCTACCAAGGAGGCAGAAGCCATCAAATATTTCCGTAACTGTTTCCTTGCCATGAAGGTTGGTTTTTGCAACGAATTCTACGATTTATGTCATCATGCCGGAATTGATTATGTTTCCATGATCTCGTTGGCGGCTCATCAGGATAACCGAATTGGAAAAGGACACACACTGGTTCCAGGTCCAGACGGCCTTCGTGGCTTTGGAGGCACATGTTTTCCCAAAGACCTTTCCAGCCTCGTCTGTCAGTTCAAGGAACGCCATGTCCCATGCCCCATCCTTGAGAGCGTTCAGCATCGCAATCTTACGATAGACCGTCCGGAACGAGATTGGACTTCTCTGGAGGGTCGAGCCGTCGTTTCGACCGAATTGTAAGAAAATAAATAATAATAAAAATAAATTCAAAATCAAGGAAAAATTTATTTTTATGATACGATTATTAGCCATCGGGGATGCAGGAGATAACACCGCATTACGCAGGGCCAATATGAGAACGATTCTTCGGAATCGCCAACCAGTACCACCGGACGGCGTGTTGGTGCTCGGCGATAATTTTTATGATTACGGGGTTTCTTCTGAAAGGGATCCCCAATGGACAACAGAATTTGATTCCGTGTTTCCTGACGGTTTACGATATCTTGCGATTCTGGGCAACCATGACTATCTTGGGGATCCGTGTGCGCAGGTAAAAAGAACGTTTCTTCCAGAGAACACAAAATGGTTCATGCCGCATCGATACTACCACTGCAACTATACCACTAACGAGACTTCCGTTGATTTATTTATGCTCGACACCTTTAGTCTCAGTCCGACGGAATCGTACACTACCTCTTCTTCCATGCAGATGAAATCCTCCAAGTGGAACAACTACCAAAAGACGATTCCACAAGACCGGATCCTACAATTAGACTGGCTGAAAACATGTTTGGCCGAATCAAAGGCACAATGGAAAGTGGTGTGCGGTCACTACCCCATTTTTTCCGACGGAGGGCACGGAAATAATCGAGAACTTCAGCATTCGCTCCTTCCTATTTTTCAAGAATACAACGTCGATCTTTACTTGTGCGGCCACGACCACAATCTCCAGGATATTTATTCTCACGGCACGCGTTTCTTGGTATGTGGGTCGGGATCCCGTTATTCCTACTTTATACCCTACCAATCTACGGCCCCTGTGTTTGCCACGGGTATTATTTCCCTTCAATTTACTCGAAACTCTTGTGAATATACATTTCTTTCTCCTAACTACGATAATAACAATATACAGACGACAGCCTATAAAGGGGTGATTCAAGCTTCTACGAATCGACCGGTTTAATTTTTTTGGTATAATAGGTATAACAGGTATACGATAAATCTCCTGCAATCGCCAAACCCATGGTGTGGAAAGGAAACAAGCCAATCGTGTAACCCAATAAACCCCCCGTTGCCATTCCAAGGGAGGGTCTCCAAAACAAACCATTTTCGTGGTGGAGACTGTTGGAAAAACCGTAGATACCGCCAAATAACGCCCCGACTCCCATGAACGCGTCCTTGAGTACATTTGTGATCGGCACTTTCTTCCCCTGATTCTCCACGACCGAATGGATCATTTTGGTGATGTTGAATTTATTCATGACTTGTGGTTGGTTATCTAAAGGAATAAAAACCGAGTCATCAATTTTAAGTTTATGAAAAAGAACAAGTTGTCAAATCCAAAAATTGACTGTCCAAAAATGGGTGGTGGGAATAAGCCACCACAACAAAAAATGGCGTTTCAAATACAGAGCGTTTCGCTGTCGGATATGCGTATTGCCACCACCATGAAATCCATTGCTCCATGCTTATATGACGAGGTCAATCAAATTGTACTGAATATTAATTTACCGAATGCTTCACTCGACGGACTTTGTGCAGTAAACATTGCGTCCGAAGAGGATTTGTTAAAGATTCCCAATACCGATGGTAATTACTGGATCCTCACGGATGAACCCTTAACCCATTGCCTCCACTCCGGAAAAACGAACCCACAACCCCTTCCTTGTGGTTTACGTGTCGTCTACAATGGTGTCTCGGACAAATTGCACCATCGGGCAAAGGAACATTTGTGGCGCAGCAACCTAAAGGGTGGGTTTGGAACGCAATCCGGGATTTCTGTGGATTTATTAATGGAAGAACTTTCTTCCACACCCAAAATAAAATCCCATGTCAAGTGCATGTGGGGAGAAAATAAAAAAATTCCAAAAATATGGTGGGAAGGATCCTATCAAAAACCCATGTCGAAAACACAAATGATCGACACCCTTTTCCTCTCGGACGAAGAAAAAATATTTGCAACCCATCAACCAACAACAAATTATTTATATTTCAAAAATGGCATTCATGTCCTGGATCCGAAACACAAACCTTATCGCTGGGTTTTTGTCTTTGTTCCCATCGCCATTCATCATTTGCGTAATTACGTCGAAAATGAATGGAGACAACGTCACGGCGTACCCATCCTCTGCTCCTACAATGCAGGACGTTGAGAAGATAATATTTTGTGCGTTGCGCCGCACACCGCGCTTCATCAGTGTGCGTTGCGCCGCACACCGCGCTTAATCAGTGTGCGTTGCGCCGCACACCGCGCTTAATCAGATGGTGCCGGCGGGGGGAAGGAGGGCTCTCGTTAGAGAGCACCGATCGACTGTGGCCAGGGTTTCCTGGTGAACACCCGATAATACCCGATCACTTTCCAAAAATCACAAGTGAACCCTGGACACAGTCAGTCGGTGCTCTCTACGAGAGCCCTCCTTCCCCCCGCCACCGGGGGTATTTAAAGACATGATTATTGGTTTTTTTCTTTAAATACCCCCGGCGGCGGGGGGAGAAAGGGCTCTCGTTAGAGAGCACCGATCGACTGTGGCCAGGGTTTCCTGGTGAACACCCGATAATACCCGATCAAGCGCGGTGTGCGGCGCAACGCACCCTGATCAAGCGCGGTGTGCGGCGCAACGCACTCCGATGAAGCGCGGTGTGCGGCGCAACGCACAAAGTGTGCGGCGCAACGCACCTACTATGAAACAACGAGAGACGCAAGAAGGACTCGACCGTTCCAGGGCATTCCTGAAATGGATTGTATAGCGGCTTGTGCGTGTTGTTCTTTTTGAAATGTGATGATGGCAAATCCTTTGTCCACTGGTTCATCACGGTTTCGGGTATCTCGGGCGATATAAAGACTTTCCATGGGTCCAAAAGACCGGCATAAAATGACCATATCGATTTCGATGGTTTCTTCGGGAAGCTGATCGATCCGGATGGTGGTCGGAGGTCTCTTCTTCGCTTCTTCTTCCGGTACCATGGTTGTCGTCGTGTTATTTTTTAGTTTATTTTTGGCAAGTTCATCTTGTTCTGCTGCTCGTTGTTTGGCCGCCGCAAAACGTTCTCCCAACTTGTAACGAACAACAACCTCATCACCATCTTCTTCTTTTGGTGTGTCGTAATCATCAAGATCAAAATTTAGAGATGTTGATGGTGGTTTCACCAGTTCGATCTTCACATTGAAAATCTCGACTCCCTTGATATGAGTTCGCAGTTCGTCTCCAAACGGGCGCATCTTGGATGCCCGTTCCAAGGCCCTCTTGGGTCTCCTGATTGTAAATGTTTCCATGATTTTAATTCTTTATTGATTTTTACTCTTTGTAGAAAAATGAATCCTTTTTCATTTTTTAAATTTAAAAACAAGAAGAAGTATATAAAATAAAATATAAAATGAGTGGTGAAGAAGAAAAAAATAATTTTCCTTTCCGCATAAAGGAGCTCGTCGTGGATCCATTGGTTTCGTTGTGGTCTGCGTCGGTAGAATGGATTCGGCAACACATTGTAAACGAGGTTGTCTCATTATTTTATGATCCTTTTTCCCAAGACGTAGATCCTGTTGTTATTGTGGATCCTATTACAACCACAAAAGAGGATGGTGAGGATGATAAACATAACGAGGTTTGTTTCAGGACAATTCCAGATATTCCAAATATTCCAGATATTCCAGATATTGCATGTGAGTGTGGGGAACGATGTGGTGGCGAAGAGTTGCAAAAAGGAGGAGGGGAGGAGGGTACAGATTTGTGAATATAATTGTAAAAAATATAATTGTAAAAAA
>Ga0214921_10003123_pt1 | contig 25877 bp, 30 predicted proteins | sample LL1505_MetaG_FD_177992 | JGI IMG/M metagenome (GOLD analysis project Ga0214921, IMG submission 177992) | Freshwater microbial communities from Lake Lanier, Atlanta, Georgia, United States - LL-1505 | ecosystem: Environmental > Aquatic > Freshwater > Lake | place: USA: Georgia | collected... | reverse complement strand
ACCATGCTTATCAACTAGTTCAAGGATTTTTATTGCCAAATCCCTTGAAATTAAACATGCGGTAACACACCTAGTTGCAGCCGGAGAAACTTGAAATAAACCAAAACTGTCTGGGATCGGATCACTCTTCGTTCGCTTTAATCCTGCTCCGGAGTTCAAGTTAACCCAGGTGTTAATTGGCTTGATCGTTTTGGCAATCTGACCAACTAAATCAAATGCACCTTTAGTTGGGATAGCATCATCTTCAAGTATCAAAATCCATTTACTATTCTTGTTAATTCCTCTCTTTAACGCCGTTAAATGCATTCGTTGCACCTCTAATTGAGGCTGCGGAAGAGATTTTCTAATAGGTAATGAACCGGTAGTTAGTAGATTGTTCTTATGGGAGATAAAGCTTCGTAAGAATAAAACATAACCTTGAAATTTTGCTTTTTTTCTAGAGAATGCAAGAGATCTTGAGTTTACTCCAAGATCCATGCCTAATATTTTAGGAGTAACCCCCAGAATTTTTATATCACTAATTGGCGAGCTTTTGATTGAATCAAGGTCTTTTTCAGTTATCCACTCTACTGAAATTTTGTTAGCAATTATAATTTTATCTAGGTAGCTTTTTCTATCAATTAGCTTAGAGTAGTGAACAATAAATATGCTTATATTCTTCATATCTGCCACATTTTTAAGTATACAACAGTTAGCGCTTAATCATTTAAGATAATTTTATCAATTGGAAGAAAGTTTTTTTCTATTTCTTCCACCTGACAATATAAGTTAGGTAGATGATGTAGAACTGCAGAGTCTGATATTTTGCAGTAATCACCTGCTTTTTCAATCGGAACTACGTGCCTTGAGGTGAAATTTTTTGGGACTTCTACAAACTGCACTCCCATTGCTGCTCGTGCCCCAATATCCCACCACGTTAAATCTCTGCTCTCTTTTTCAGTAAAGGCCTTAGAATTCGCATATTCATTTGCTAACTCTAAATCCATTAAATAACAAGCACAATATGGGTTAGCAAGTTGAATAAAAGTTTTCCCATTTGATTCAAATGTTGGCAGTTCGCTATTTTTAGAAGGCTTGCCACCAAAATGATCTATTGCTAGCCAACTATTTTGCTTAGAACTATGTTCGACGCGAACAAAAGATGGAATAAGTTTCGATTCTTTCAAATTTTTTCTATGCTCTAGCCAATAATTTAAGTTTTCTTGTGTGAATTTCATGTCATTTTCAATATATAAAAACAAAGAATTCTTGTCACCTTTTTTAATTTCGGTAAGCATGATTTTTTTATGCTCCCATGTTAATAACCAAGGTGATTCTAAATCGTCATATACCCATGGCGAATTATGAATTATATTCATTTTTGAATACTTTTCGTAGAGATAAAACTGTAAATTATTAAGCTGGCTGATTTTAGCTAATTCAGATTTTACTTCATCAGAGTTACTAAAAATATTGATGTTTAGTTCTTTGACTTTAATATTGTTTAACTCTCTTAAAACTTCAGATAAATATTTATAGCGATTTTTATAATCTTTAGCCCGCACTGAAGTCATAACATCTTTTTTCCATGGTTGATTGCCACGAGTTCCATGTTTTATCAATCTTGCCCAGGACCTTAAATAGCCAAAATTGGCCCGTGAAGTTATAAAATATTTAATCCAATCAGTTCTTCTTTTTTTGGGAGGTGTAAAATGAGTGATATAAACATTTAAGGTGTAATTGCTTGTATCCATTTATATATATTAACCTCTATTTATGCGTGGGCCCTGTCGGGATCGAACCGACGACCCACGGATTAAAAGTCCGTTGCTCTACCGACTGAGCTAAAGGCCCCAATTGAAATCTCTTGAACTAGTCAAGGTAGGAAATCCTAATGCCTCTGAAAAACCTGAATTACCTCGATGCGGCTTTGCTTAATCTGTCCCGGATAGCCTCAGCAAGCCCAGAACCTGCTGGTTGTATGACAGTGATCCTATTTAACCCTTTTTTATCACCTAATCGAAGTGCGTTATAGAAATCTTTTGCATATTCATCAATAGTTTTAGGAGAAGATAGTCGGATTACCCGATCTGGAGTTGGAATATCATTCATTGCAATAAATCCATCACCTGGGCTTGGTGGTAAATCTATAAAAACTGCGGCTTTTGGTGAGTAGTGAGTTTCCAGCGAACCTGAGACTCTGATACTGCTTTTTTCTTCACTTTTAATTTCATCAATTTTGATTGATTTATTCATCATCTCTTTTGTAATCGCACCTGGCCTTAGGATTTTAGGTAGTGGCCCCGTGCAATCAATTATTGTTGATTCAAGACCAACTGAGCACTGACCGCCATCAAGAATTAGATCATCGCTATTCAAATATGTTTGTAGCTCTTCGTTAACATCACTTGCCGAAGTAGGGGAAACTGCACCAAATCGATTGGCGCTAGGGGCGGCAATTCCAAGGCCGCCATTTTTTTCAAACTCGGTCAGTAGGGCAAGGGCAATTGGTTGAGATGGAACGCGAAGCCCAACATTACTTTGCCCCCCGGTTATAAAATCTTTTGCTAACTCACTTCTCTTTAAAATTAATGTCAATGGCCCTGGCCAAAAATCTCTTGCTAACTTAATTGCATATTCTTGAATATCAATGGCCCACTTTCCCAATAAATTAATTGAAGAAATATGAACTATTAGTGGGTGATCAGTTGGTCTGCCTTTAACTGAATAGATCCTGCTGACAGCTTTTTCATTGGTTGCATCAGCACCTAATCCATAAACAGTCTCAGTTGGAAATGCCACAAGATGGCCATCTATTAATGCCTTTGCTGCCTTTTCGATTACATCTTGTGTGCAGTTTGAGATTATTTCCATGCGTAAAATCTACTGAGTTATATAAGGTTTTGAACTACTCCTTATCCCCGATACCCTTCTCCTTCTGGTCCCCATCGTCTAGTGGCCTAGGACGTCGCCCTTTCACGGCGTTAACACGGGTTCAAATCCCGTTGGGGACGCAACGAAGTTGAAAGTGATTTCAGCTTCGAAAAGGTATGACCCAGTAGCGCAGTTGGTTAGCGCGCCGCCCTGTCACGGCGGAGGTCGCGGGTTCAAGTCCCGTCTGGGTCGCAAGGTGCTTTATTGCACTTTAATTGGCTGAGTAGCTCAGTTGGTATGAGCGAACGACTGAAAATCGTTAGGTCGCCGGTTCGATCCCGGCCTCAGCCACCAATAGTTATTTCTCTCAGTTAGGAATAGATGGAATCAAAGTTTAAAGTATTAAAAGGTAAATACTTTGATTACTCAATGCTTCGTTGGGGCACAGTTGGAATTTTAACAACCGCACTTGATTACCTACTCTTTGTTAATTTATATGGCCCAATAAACTCAGTATTTATAGCAAACTTAATCTCTGCCTCAATTGCAACCTCAATAAATTACTTTACTCACCACAGATGGACCTTTAAAACAGATCAGAATCACTCTAAATCAGGGGCTAAGTACTTACTGAATTTAATATTTTGGTGGTTGGTATCAACTTCAGTAATTAAAGTACTAGTTGAGTTAGATATTGATCCTAAAATAGCAAAACTGGTTCCACTAATATTGATTGTTCCAATAAATTACTTTGTTTTAAACTTTATTGTTTTTAAAAGAAAATCCTAAGCATCCTTTGTTCTAAAGAATAGTATAAACAAAAATACCCAAAGTAACCCAGCACTGCCAACTAAGTAATTCTCAACAGATGAGTTTGGCCGAGAGATAAATATCGCAACTGCTCCATACAACCCAGATAAACCCCAAAGTGATGCAGCTGCTTGTTTTCTAGATAATCCTGCTCTGATTAATCTATGTGAGAGGTGATCTTGCCCGCCTTGAAAAGGGGATATGTGGCGGCGAAGACGAGATAAAACTGCAACTGTTGTATCCAAGATAGGAATAGCTAATAAAAAGACGGGGGTGAAATAAGCACCTATTTGAGTTTCAGAGTTTGGCTTCAATCTAATAGTTAAGGTAGCGAGTAATACCCCAAGAAATAAGGCTCCGGCATCACCCATGTATATCTTTGCCGGGCTCTTATTCCATACTAAAAAGCCAAGGGTAGCTCCTGCAGTTACCGTAGCAAGTGCTGCAATTAGATATTGATCCCCATTTAAAGCCAAAAAAGCAAGTGCCATAGATGAGATTGCAACTGTTCCAGCCGCTCCACCATCTAGGTTGTCAAAGAAGTTAATCGAATTACATATTCCTACAACCCAGATGACGGTAATAATTGAATCAAAAATTTCTGAGCCGGTCGGATTTCCAACGTTATTGGTGATTATCAAAATACTTGCAGTAAAAATACCAGCAACATTTTGAGCAATAAATCGAGGTAGCGGGTTGAGATTTTTAAGATCATCCCAAAGCCCAATTAAGCCAAGTGCTAAAGCTGGTCCTAGCACTGAGGTTGCGAGCCAAAAAGTATTTGTGGTGAAGTTTGAAACTAATGAGGATGCATAGGAGATAGTGATAACTCCAATAATTATCGCTACTCCACCCAAATAAGGAACAGCCTTCTTATGTGATTTATGAGATGAGTTTGGTCGATCAATTACATCTGTTGCAATAGCAATCTTTCGCATTAATGGGGTTAGGGCGCCAACTAAAAAATATGCCATAACAAAGAGTAAGAAGTACTCCTTATTTGTAATCCCCATATATTTATCTAAATCTTTCTTAAGCAGAGCCAGATTTACGTCGATGCATCTTTGGCGCTGCCCCACCAGTTTGACCAGCACCAAGCTTTGAACCAGAAGATGGCCCAGCACTCTTACCGGTGGTATTTCCCTTTTGCTTTTTTGCCAGCGCCTCTAACATCTTCGCCTTTGCATCAACTTCAGGCTTTTTATCTTCACTCATTGTTAAATACCACCATTTCCATTTGCAGGTTTTGAAATTGAAGTTAATAAGGATTTAACCTCGGACTCTTTATATCTGCGGTGTCCACCAAGGGTTCTAATTGAGGTTAACTTGCCAGCCTTTGCCCACCTGGTAACAGTCTTAGGATCAACCCGAAATAAAGATGCCACCTCAGCTGGTGTTAATAAAACCTCTTGCTCAGAAGCCATTTAAATTCACCATTCGTAAAATATATACGAAATGTCCATTTCGCACCTTTAGGGGCAAGTATTGTGGTTTAAATTGATAATTAATAGCACACATCTACATTGCCTGCTCAAAGGCTGCAACTCTGCGCCAACGGGTAACTAAGCGTTCATAACCTTGGCCAGCAAGTGCGCCATCTCCTGCTGCAAGGCCTGCCAAAGATCTTGCAACATCTTCAATTGAAGTATCAGCATTTAATCCAGGCTCACCATTTTCAATCAATGACTTCTCTAAATAAACAGCTAACCCTCCGTAATCACACTCAACAATAGAGTCACTATGAAAGATAGATAGCCACTCAAGAAGATCTGCAATCTCTTGCTCTATTGGCCCATTACCAAATGCATTAACAACTGCTTGGTGGGCAAATAAACATCTCTGCTTTGCATTTGAGATTGAGGTTCTAAGGATTGTGTATGAACCATCCTCATTTGTGCCACGAAGACGATCATTTGCTTCAAAGAGTGAAAACCACCGTGGTGGGATATTCCAGGTTGAGGTAATTATGTGTGAGACCTTATCCTCAACTACCTCTGAGTTAACACTGATTGCATCTTCAATTGTTTGAGGCAAGAAAAATTTTATAATTGTTGGTGGCAGGCTAGATTTAAAATCATCAAGGGCTGCCCAACATCTTGCAGCGGTTGACCAGGGTGCGATATATCTTTTTCCTTCATGCTCTAATACATGGGCACCATCAGCTTTTAATGCTGGCGGTTCAGTAATTATTGTCCGACGTAGCGCCCTATTTTGTTCATCCCAACCAGTTGGAGATGTAACAGCAATTAGATTCCATCTAAGTTGATCGGCAGGTTTAAAAGCAGTTAAAGGTTCATAAACTCTTAAGGATGCAACATATGGGGTAGGGCGCATAATTTAATTAAGAAGATTAATTATTGTTGTCCTTGGAATAAGAATCCTCATCTTCAAAACTCTTCTCTTTTTTAACCTCACCATGTAACTCTTTGGCAAGATTTTCTAAATCCATATCCTGATTTGAGTATTTAAGATCCCTTGCAACCTTTGTTTGTTTAGCTTTCGAACGGCCTCGTCCCATATCTGGCCTCCTTCAGTAATTTCGTTTCTGTCAGGCGGGTAGATTATCGTAAAGAAGGACCATCAACCATCGGCGCTTTTCCACCTTTTAAAAGGGTTTTAATGCCAATTGCTTGTAGGAAAAGGCTCATACCCATAATTGGCACTCTGAAGCGATGATCTCCAATTGAGATAAGTGAGATGAGCCAATTGCTGCCAATTGCGATCATCGCAATACTGCCAATAAATCTTTCCAGGGATTTTTGTCGCCAAAGAATAAGGTAGCCATATAGAAGAGTTGCAATTCCACCAAGTAACCAAAGCCAAGATATAAATTTTCCAAACCCACTAAAAATTAGAGTGTAACCTTCTTTAGTTTTAATTATATTTTGAATTGGATTAATTTTAAGCCATGGGTTTCTAGCCATAGTGCCATTGCCTTCCGGGCCAGACCATGGGGACCAAAAATATAGAGTTTTGTTATAGAAAAGTTCAGCGCCTTTAATGGGATTACTTAGATACCAATTTAATACACACTTAACTGTTTGGTTATCTTTTTGCGCCACATTTCCATTAGTATTACATGGAACGCCATAATCCTTCTCCATGTAACCACCTGTTGCTTTGTCACCAGCACCTATATTCATAGTTTTGCCCAGATTAGTTGAAATGGCATTAAAGCCATTTGATTTATGATTACGATAGATGAGAGTTGCTGGGAAAAATAAAGTTACACCTAGTGAAATAATTAACAACAGTGATCCGGTTTTGATCCCTTTGCGCACAAGCAACCAAAGTAAATTAATTATCAACCCAGAAACTATTAATCTGGGTTGCATAAATGTCATAAGTCCGAAAATTAGAGAGCTAGTAATTAAATATTTACTAAAATTCTTATCATTTTTTTCAACAAAATCTTTTATTATTAAGGCAAATACAAGCAAATAGCCAGAAGCAGTCAAACTTTCATAACCAATAATGATTGAAGTTAGCGATAATGTTGGGTTTAGAATAATAAGCATAAATACTAAATATGAAAACTTTTTAATCCTAGTTCGAGACAATTGAACTGCAAAAAAATAAGTTGCGAATGAGAAAATAAGTGATTGTAAAATGGAAAGCGTGATTAATACCCAGCTTTTACCAAAAATAGATAAAAATAAAATGATTAATGGATAACCGGCTGGAAAATAACTGAGAATGCTCTCCTTTGAAAAAATACCGTCTTTTATCAAGTTAATGTAACCAGCAAGGTAATTCTCTGCGTCAGAGCCAGGCCAGATTCCACCAACTAAAAAATCTTTACCCCACGTCTCGTTTAGTGGCAAGGCTTGAATGTTAAAGATGATAACTAGCTTGACTACTAATATTGCAATAGCCCAATACATAAAGGTTTTGGCAAGATTGCGTTGAGGTGCTATCTGTGCACGTTTTGATTTACTTGCCATGGACAAACCCTTCATCAAAATTTGAGATTAGTTTACCCACCTGCACAAAAAGATCAGCAAGATTTGAGTTTGTGCCAGAGGCGCTAATCGCACCTTCTAAGCACAACTGATCCCATAAATCTGGAGTTTTAGAAAGAGCAATTAATGTTTGCCCGCTCATTTCAACCACATTAGGAGGTGTTCCCCTCCGATGCGTACTTCCACTGACACATTGAACTGCAGCATATGGTGGTATTCGAAGCTCTACTGATCTACCAGGTGCTAACTCTTCGATTACCTTAAGTATTAGTTTGACCTGATTCTTAATTTCTAAATTTTGCTTCATCGAAGATCGGTTAACTCAACCTTTGAGATTACACCCTTTATTTGCGAATTGATCATCTCTTTAACCTGACTAGATTGCTCAGCTGCAAGGCCTGAAAACTCTGCGGGGTTTTGAATTAATTTACTCAACTGATCAATCGTAAGTGGAAAATTCTTTTCACTCACAAGAGCAGCAAAGAAATTACTTGGAGTGGTTGAAGTCGCATGTTTTTTAATTATTTCATGGGCTACCTCTCTGCCCATTCCAGCCTTAACGCACTCCATCAATATTTTTGTAGTTGCAAGAAATGGTAATTGCTCAGTAACCTCTGAGTTAATACTTTCTTCAAAGATACCAAACTCATTTAGTATCGTCATAAAGGTATGAAGCAAGCCATCTATTACATAAAATGAATCTGGAATTACAACTCTTCGAACTACAGAACAAGAGACATCCCCCTCATTCCATTGATCCCCAGCTAAATCAGCTGACATGGTGTTATAGCCACGAAGTAAAACCATCATGCCGTTGATTCGCTCAGATGATCTTGAATTCATTTTATGTGGCATGGCCGAGGAGCCAACCTGCCCTGCTTTAAAGCCTTCAGAGGCTAAGCCAGCACCTGCCATCAATCTAAATGTGGTTGCCATTGATGATGGAGCTGATGCAATCTGTAATAACTTAGATACCACCTCAAAATCAACCGATCTTGGATAGATCTGACCAACTGATACCCAAGTATTCTCAAAACCAAATTGATCTGCAATTGATTTTTCTAGGCTTTTAAAATTATTTCCCATTGCACTTATTGCATCTTGGGATGTGCCAACTGGGCCCTTAATACCACGAAGTGGTAGGCGTGCAATTAACTCTTTCAACGATGCATGAGCAAATAACAACTCCTCAGCACAGGATGCAAATCTTTTGCCTAAGGTAGTGACTTGAGCTGCAACATTATGTGATCTACCAACCATATAAGTTTTTTCATACTTTGAAATCTTTTCATTTAGTAAAAACAAGGTTTGTAATGTTCTGTGCTCAATTAATTCAAGTGCTGCCTTTATCTGTATTAACTCGATGTTTTCAGTTAAATCACGGCTAGTAAGGCCGATATGAATCTTCTCAACTCCAGCCAAGGCATTGAACTCTTCAATTCTTGCCTTAACATCATGGCGAGTCTTCATCTCTCGCTTATCTATCGAAACAAGATCAACTTCATCAACTACCTGCTCATACGCTTTAATATCACTATCTGTAATCGGTAATCCAGATTTTTGTTGCAATTTAAGAATTGTTATCCAGAATTTTCTTTCATTAATAATTTTATTTACTGGATCAAAAATTGCCACCATCTCTTTTGTAGCATACCTAGTTGCTAAAATATTTGGGGTGATACTCATGCGATTAAATCCCTAACCACAATAGTTTCATCTCGGCCAGGCCCTACGCCAATTGCACTCATTGGCGCACCTGAAATCTTCTCTAAAAACTTCACATACTCCTGTGCGTTTTTAGGTAGATCAGAGAGTGACTTTGCCATTGAAATATTCTCTTTCCAACCTGGCAAGTACTCATAAATTGGTTTTGCATGGTGAAAATCAGATTGTGATGATGGCAGCTCTTCAACTCTAACGCCATCAATCTCATATGCAACACATACTGGAATCTTCTCCCACCCAGTTAAAACATCTAATTTTGTTAAGAAGAAATCAGTTAAACCATTTACTCGAACTGCATATCTTGCAATTGGGGCATCAAACCAACCACAACGACGATTGCGACCGGTTGTAACACCAACCTCACCGCCAATTTTTCTAAGTGCTTCACCATCTTCATCAAATAACTCAGTTGGAAATGGACCACTACCGACCCGGGTTGTGTACGCCTTAAGAATTCCAATTACACGAGTGATCTTTGTTGGACCAACTCCTGAGCCAGTTGATGAGCCCCCTGCAGTTGGATTAGATGATGTAACAAAGGGATAGGTTCCATGATCAACATCTAACAATGTTCCTTGTGAGCCTTCAAGTAATACTGTCTTACCAGCCTTTAAAGCTTGATCTAATAGCAGTGAAGTGTCAGTTACATATGGTTTTAATATCTCGGCAAAACCAAGATACTCAGCTAATACCTCATCAACTGTAATTCCCTTGCGATTAAAAACTTTAATTAAGATCTGATTTTTATCATGAAGTGCAGCTTCAATTTTTTGTTTTAGTATTGATGGATCAAAAAGATCTTGAACTCTTATGCCAATTCGATTTATCTTGTCAGCATACGCCGGTCCTATGCCACGGCCGGTTGTGCCGATCTTTGATTTTCCTAAGAAACGCTCTGAGACTTTATCGATGGTGCGGTGATATGGCGTAATTAAATGGGCATTAGTTGAGATCTTAAGTTTTGAGGTATTAATGCCGCGCTCATTTAAATCTTTAATCTCCTGTAATAAAACTGCTGGATCTATAACAACACCATTTCCAATTACTGGGATTACATTTGGTGACAAGATTCCAGATGGAAGTAAGTGAAGCGCGTATTTTTGATCCCCAATAACAACTGTGTGTCCTGCGTTATTGCCACCTTGGTAGCGAACAACATAATCAACTCGGTCCCCTAATAAATCAGTTGCTTTTCCCTTGCCCTCATCGCCCCACTGCGCACCAAGTAGAACTACAGCAGGCATGGGCTTATTTGTTTAAGGTTGTGCCGGTTGAACGAAGATCTTCACAAGCTCTAACAATACGAGCAGCCATACCAGCTTCTGCTAACTTGCCCCAAGCACGTGGATCATAAGCTTTCTTATTTCCAACCTCACCATCAATCTTTAACACACCATCATAATTTTTAAAGGCGTGGTCAATTACTGGACGAGTAAATGCATACTGAGTATCGGTATCAATATTCATCTTCACAACACCGTAATCAAGTGATTCACGGATCTCAGAAAGTAATGAACCGCTGCCGCCATGGAAAACTAAATCCATTGGTTTATCCCCTGCTTTAAGGCCTAACTTCTTTACTACCGCATCCTGTAAGGTGCGAAGAATTTTTGGTTGCAAAACTACATTTCCTGGTTTATAAACACCATGAACATTTCCAAAGGTGGCAGCAACTAGATAGCGAGCGCTTACATCTGTTCCCAAACTTTCAATTGTCATTAACGCATCCTCAGGTGTTGAGTAAAGCTTGGCATCATGTTTTGCCTCAACGCCATCCTCTTCACCCCCCACAACACCAATTTCAATCTCAAGTACAGTTTTTGCAAGCTTAGATTTTTCAAGCATCTCTTTTGCGATCTTCATATTCTCTGGCATTGAAACTGCAGAGCCATCCCACATATGTGAGTTAAACAAAGGAGCTTTTCCCTCTTTGATTCGCTTTGCCCCAATATCTAATAGTGGGCGCATAAAGCCATCTAATTTTTCAACTGGACAGTGATCCGTATGCAAACCGATATTTACATTGTAATTTTTAGCAACGATGTGGGCGTACTCTGCAAGCGCCACTGCGCCATCAACCATATTCTTAACAGTTGAGCCGGAAGCGTATTCGGCGCCTCCCCAAGAGATTTGAATAATTCCATCTGATTGCGCTTCGGCAAAACCACGAAGTGCGCCAATTAAAGTTTGTGAGGATGAAACATTTATGGCGGGGTATGCAAATGCGTCAGATTTAGCGCGGTCTAACATCTGACCAAAGACCTCAGGTGTTGCAATTGCCATCTTTTTTACTCTCCCATTACTAACAATCTGCTAGCACCACTGCCAGCTGATCTATAAGTTTCTTGCGGGATTACGGCTAATTCCACCACATTTGGGGCGGTTTTAGAAATCACCGCCCCAAGGAGTGTTCATTTAACTTAGTAGGCCCCCAGCAAGATCAACGCCTTTTTAAAGAGAGCAGAAAGTGCTGCGGTTAAGGTGCCGTTGGCAAGTAATCGCTCCAGCAAGGTGATTAAGGTTATTAAGGTTGCACTCAACATAAAGCTCCAATCATTATTAGTGAGTATGGGCTTTGTCAGGTTGGGCAAAGATATATAAATAGTGGCACTTAATTGTTGCAAACTACTCTGGTGGGGATAAGTTATCGCTGATAACCTAATTGCTATGAGTAGTGAATCATTTGAGAATTTATCCTACGAAGATCGCACCTTCACCCCTTCTGAAACTTTTATTAACAATGCAAATGCAAAGAGTCGTGTTTATGATGAGGCAAATAGAGATCGCCTAGCTTTTTGGGAGAAACAAGCCAATAGATTGCATTGGGATAAAAAGTGGAGCCAGGTTGTTGATTGGCAATTACCCTTTGCTAAATGGTTTATTGGTGGTGAGTTAAATGCAAGTTATAACTGTTTAGATCAGCATGTATTAGCAGGCCGTGGTAATCGGGTAGCTTTTCATTTTGAAGGTGAGCCAGGAGATACTCGCACAATTACCTACTCACAATTACTTTCTGAGGTTTGTAAGACAACGAATGCGTTAATTGAACTTGGGATTAAGCAAGGCGACCGAGTTGCAATCTATATGCCGATGATTCCAGAGGCAGCAATTGCCATGCTTGCCTGCGCACGGTTAGGCGCGATGCACTCTGTGATATTTGGCGGCTTCTCTGCCGACTCATTGTTATCTCGAATTCAAGATGCTGATGCCAAATTAGTAATTACCGCTGATGGTGGTTATCGCAAGGGCGCTGCCTTTGCTTTAAAGCCAGCGGTGGACGAAGCGCTAAAGGGTGCTACAAATGTTAAAAATGTATTAGTTGTAAAAAGAACAGGGCAGGAAACTGACTGGGGGGATAAAGATATTTGGTGGCATGAGATTGTTGATGGGCAATCTGATAAACACACAGCGCAGTTTTTTGATTCAGAGAATGGTCTATTTATTCTCTATACCTCTGGAACTACTGCAAAGCCAAAAGGTATTTATCACACCACCGGTGGTTACTTAACTCAGGCAGCTTTTACACACAGTGTTGTCTTTGATTTAAAACCAGAGACAGATGTTTATTGGTGCACCGCAGATATTGGCTGGATAACAGGCCACTCATATGTGGTTTATGGGCCCTTAATAAATGGTGCTACGCAGGTGATGTATGAGGGAACACCTGATACACCAACAAAGAGCAGAATATTTCAACTCATTGAAAAATATAAGGTAAGTATTTTATATACCGCACCAACTTTAATTAGAACTTGGATGAAGTGGGGAGATGAGTATCCAAATGGATCTGATCTTTCATCCCTGCGTTTACTAGGTTCAGTAGGTGAGCCAATTAATCCAGAAGCTTGGATGTGGTATCGAGAAGTAATTGGTAAAAATAATTGCCCAATTGTTGATACTTGGTGGCAAACTGAGACTGGTGCAATCATGATCTCACCATTACCGGGAGTAACTGCTACTAAACCAGGTAGTGCAATGAAGCCTCTTCCTGGCATAGGGGCAGAGGTTGTAGATGATGAAGGAAAAGCTGTTGGCAATGGCCGCGGTGGTTACTTAGTACTTACTGAGCCTTGGCCATCGATGATGCGTGGTATTTGGAAAGAGCCAGAACGTTACAAAGAAACTTACTGGTCAAGATTTAATAATTTATATTTTGCAGGAGATGGAGCAAAGTTAGATAAAGATGGTGCGATCTGGCTTCTTGGCAGAGTAGATGATGTAATGAATGTTTCAGGTCATCGTATTTCAACTACTGAGGTGGAATCTGCTCTAGTTTCCCATGAAGCAGTTGCTGAAGCTGCAGTGGTTGGCGCAAATGATGAGATGACTGGGCAGGGGATTGTTGCCTTTGTGATTTTAAGAGGTGGAATAGAGGCTGCAACTGGGGATGCGTTAGTTAAACAACTGCGTGATCATGTTGCGAAAGAGATTGGACCGATTGCAAAACCTCGTCAGATTATGGTGGTTGCAGAGCTTCCTAAAACAAGGAGTGGAAAGATTATGCGCCGGCTTTTACGTGATGTTGCTGAAAATCGTGCGGTAGGAGATTCAACTACCTTAGCTGATCCAAATGTAATGAAGTTAATCTCAGAGGGCTTAAAGAGCGGTAAAAGCGAGGATTAACTTATCTCTTTAAATAATTTATCTGCTTGCAATTTTATATCAGTAATTACCTTTGGTAGATGTGAATCTGTGTATGTGTAGAACTTTGAAGGTTTGATGTATTTATCACCAAAACCCCAAGGGGTGGCAATTAATATAGCTGCTAATAAATAAGAAATAAATGTGGTTCTAAAAACTGATAACAGGCCACCAAAGAGTGAGTCGATTAATTTTAATGGCGCAATGAGAAGTGCTTTTCTAAACCCTAATCCCACTCTTCCTAAAATGAACTCACCTGCAGTTGCCAGTCGCAAAATAAGAATTATTGCCCCAGCTGCTTTTGCTAGGGTATTACTCCACTTGCTCATTACCTCAACAGCAATTGCAACTCCACTTACACCACCTGCGATATACCCAACTGTTTTAGAGATACTTTGAATTAAGCCATTTTTAAATCCACTTAATGAAGTTATCAGCAGTATTGCAGCAATTATTAAATCAAAGTAATTCAAAGTTTAACCTTAAAGTACTTCTCAACTTGATCATATAATTCTTTCTTGGCTCTATAAGCACCAATATGTTTATAAATAACATCACCATTTACATCAATAAACCAGGTAACTGGAACGCCCATACCAAATACAAACTTTGATTTGCTATCAATATCTAATAGGTGTGGCCAAGTCATACTGTGCGATTTAATAAAATTAGGGCCAGCTTCTAATGTGCTCTCTTCAACATCGATACCTAGTAATTTTATCTCTCCACTTGCAAATGTCTCAGTTGCATAAAGATCCACTAAGTAAGGCATCTCCTCCCGACATCCTTCACACCAAGATCCCCAAACATTAATAATAATTGGCCCTTTTATGGAGTGAAAATTAACAATTGAAGAGCCATCAAGGCATGGCATCTCAAGTTTTTTATCACTTACTTTGCTTATATCTATCTGATCACAAGAAGGAACACTTCCTAAGGTTTTAGTTTGTGGTAGCTGGCTAGTTGAACAACTTGTTATAAGTAAGACCGAGGTAATGATGATTAAAAGTTTTTTCACTTAAAATCCGCCTCCGTCTTCACTAATCTCTTTGACTTAACTGGATCTGTTTCACCAATTCCAAATGATGGGCATAACTTAGCCAAAGCACAAGCACCGCACGCTGGTTTTCTAGAATGGCACACCCGCCGGCCATGCCAAATCATTCGCTGCGACAAATTTGTCCACTCTTTTCTTGGAATCAATTCGGCAACTTCAAACTCAACTTTTACTGGATCATTTTCTTTTGTCCAACCAAATCTTCGGCTTAATCTGCCAAAATGTGTATCGACGGTAATTCCTGGAATGTTAAATGCGTGCCCTAAAACCACATTGGCTGTCTTCCGCCCAACTCCAGGCAGGGTAATTAAATCCTTTAAATTATTTGGAACCTCACCATTAAATTCAATCATTAACCGTTGACTTAATCCTTTAATATTTTTAGCCTTAGCCCGAAAAAAACCAGTTGACTTAACTAATCGTTCGATATCTTTCTGATCAGCTGATGCCATCTTTTTAATACTGTTATATTTCTTAAAAAGTTCTGGGGTAGTTTGATTAACGCGTTTATCGGTGCACTGAGCAGATAAAACTGTTGCAACTAATAATTGAAAGGCATTTGCATAATCTAATTCGCATCTAACATTTGGATAATTTTTGGTAAGCAGTCGATAGGTGGCTTTTGCTCTAACCTTTTTATCAGCCAAACACTCACGCATTTGGCAAAGATTACGCTGATTAGAGTTAAAGCGGGTAGGCGTTGTATCCTCTGCCGTATGCCAAATAAAAACGAAGAAGAGGTAGTACGTCGCGCCGCACTCTTTACTGCGCTTGATGATGCCTCAGCTGCAACCCTTCGTTCCTCAATGACTGCAGTTAAGGTTTCCAAGGGTCAAACATTATTTAAAGAGGGTGATGCGGGAGATCGTCTATTTGTTGTGGTTGAAGGAAAATTAAAGTTAGGAACATCTTCAGGTGATGGCCGAGAGAATTTACTTTCGATTTTAGGACCTGGGGATATGTTTGGGGAACTATCTCTATTTGATCCAGGACCACGAACTGCAACAGCAACAGCAGTTGTTGATTCAAGATTATTAGCACTTGCAAATGATCAGGTTATTGGTTGGGTAACTGCACATCCACAAGTTTCACTTCAACTTTTAGGCCGCCTAGCCCAAAGATTACGCAAAGCAAATGATGTTTTATCAGATCTAGTTTTTGCTGATGTGCCAGGACGAGTTGCAAAAGCAATCATTGAATTAGGTGAGCGATTTGGAACTAAAAAAGATGATGGCTTGCATGTTAATCATGAGTTAACTCAAGAGGAGCTTGCACAATTAGTTGGTGCATCCCGTGAAACAGTAAATAAAGCATTAGCTGATTTTGCTTCCCGTGGTTGGGTGAAGTTAGAGCCAAGAGCGGTTGTAGTTTTAGATTATGAAAGATTATCTAAGCGCGGACGCTAGCAAAACTTAATATATGAATGGGTCATTAGCCTTAGTTGGCTCAGGTGAGTATTTACCCCAGATGGCTGAGTTTGAAAAATCCTTAATTGATGATGGTATTAAAAATGGTAAGAAACCAATTTATATTCAAATTCCAACCGCTGCAGGTCGAGAAAGTGAAGCGCGATTAAATCACTGGCGAGAGTTGGGTAGAGAGCAAGCAGAAAAAATAGGAGCTGAATCAATATTTTTACCGATCTATGATCGAGATGGTGCCAATAATCAAGAGTATGCCGATCAAGTTAGGGATAGCGCACTTGTTTATTTTTCAGGTGGTGATCCCCATTATTTAGCAGACTCTCTAGTTGATACGTCAGTATGGAAAGCGGTCCATGAAAATTACTTAAGTGGTGGATCAGTTGCAGGATGTAGTGCCGGGGCTATGGTTTTAAGTTCACATATTCCCAATTTTCGGCTATCAAAGAGTGAGCCAACTGTTGGGTTGAATCTAATACCTCAAATAAGAGTAATCCCCCATTTTGATAAGTTTTTTAAATGGATTCCAGAAAGTGCGGCCAAAATACTTTTAAATATTCCAAGTGATGGAATTTTGATTGGGATAGATGAGTTAACTGCGCTCACAAAGAGAAGTAATTCAAATATTTGGCAGGTAAGCGGAAAAGGGAAAGTTCATCTACTAAAAGGAGTTAAAGAACAACAATTAGTAGCAGGAGATGAAATTAGCTTTTAAGTTGAACAACCATCTCTACCTCAACCGGAGCATTTAGTGGCAACTCTGCAACACCAATTGCTGTTCGGGCATGCTTGCCATTTACCTCACCAAACAATTTAATTAATAATTCACTTGCGCCATTTATAACTGCAGGAATCGCAACAAAGCCTGGAATGCCATTAACAAATCCACCAACTCGAACAACTCTTTCAATCTGATCAATATCTGCAACTAATGAGATTGCAGCTAATGCGTTAAGTGCACAAATCTGCGCCATATCTTTTGCTTGCTCAGGTGTTACATCACTGCCAACCTTGCCAACAAATGGAATTTTGCCATCAACTAGTGGTAATTGCCCGGCGGTAAAAACTAGGTTACCGGTTCTAACCGCTGGCACATAAGCAGCAACAGGAGCCGCTGCAACAGGAAGAGTTAAGCCAAGCTCTGCTAACTTAGATTGAATACTCATTTAAGTTCGCGCTTCATATATGCAACTAATTGTTCTCCGCCACCCGGAGCTGGAACTACTTGAACTAACTCCCAGCCTTCAGAGCCCCAAGTATCTAAAATCTGTTTTGTGGCATGAGTTAGTAGTGGAACAGTTACATATTCATATTTCATTTAGATTCCTTAAATTAGTTATTAAGCAAGGGCTGCTTTGACTAGACCAGATACCAGACCACCATCTGCTTTGCCAGCAATCTTAGGTTGTAATACCTTCATTACTAATCCCATGCCAGCAGGTCCTGCTGCATTAGTTTCAGCAATTGCATCTGCAATCATCTTCTTAATCTCAGCCTCACTTAATTGCTCTGGCAAATACTGAGCAATGATTAATCCTTCGGCTTTTTCTTTATTTGCTAAATCATCTCGCTTTGCTTCGGTGTAAGCATCAACTGCTTCACGTCTCTTCTTTGACTCCCTTGATAACACCGTAATAATTTCGGCATCGGTTAAAACCTTTGCACTTTTACCAGCCACCTCTTCATTGGTTATTGCCGTTAGCAACATTCGAACTGTGCCGCTTTTAACCTCATCCCGAGCACGAATCGCATCGGTTAGATCTGCTTGTAGTTTTTCTTTTAGTCCCATAGGGGTATCTTCTCATGCCTATGGCATACAAAGTACGCACAGCAACCCTGCCCATACTTCCTAAGGGATCTAGGGATATAAGGGTGCTTCATTTTTCAGATCTTCACCTAACCCCAAATAAAAAGCGAGAGATTGCAGATATAAAAAGCTTTGCTCAGTTAAAGCCTGATTTAGTTATCTCAACCGGTGATTTCTTAGCCCACAAAGACTCAGTTAAAACTGTTATTAATGCCCTAGATGAATTACTTGATCTTCCAGGCTTATTTGTGTTTGGCTCTAATGATTACTACGCCCCGCAGTTCAAAAATCCTTTATCGTATTTAAGAAAAGATAATGGCGAGCGCAAACTTGGAAATAAACTACCATGGCAATCACTTCAAAAACAATTAGTTAAACGAGGTTGGAAGGATTTAAACCATAACAAAGTCAAGCTAAAAGTGAACGGTGTGGTAATCGAAGCCCGAGGTACCGATGATGCTCACTTAGAGTTAGATGATTATCGAATGGTTGAAGGCAAAGTTAGTAAAGCAGCCATTCTTGCAATTGGTGTAACACATGCACCATATGAACGAGTGCTTGCTGCAATGGCTCAAGATAAATTAGATCTTATCTTTGCAGGCCATACCCATGGTGGTCAGATTAGATTGCCATGGTTTGGTGGAAGTAAATCACTTACTACAAATTGTGATTTAGAAAATTGGCGATCTCGTGGAGTAACAAAGGTAAATGATGAACCTTGGCTTAATGTCTCAGCTGGTATGGGAATGAGCCCATTTGCACCAATTAGATTTGCCTGCCCACCTGAAGTATCGCTAATTACCCTTACTGCTTAAGGTAGGCTTTAAGTATGAATCTAATTTCGCAGAGATTGCACCGTATTTACTTAATAATTGCATTACTTCTAGTTATTCCAGATACCTTTTATTGGTATACCTTAAATGATTACAGCAATGTACAAGTTGCTTTCACTGCGATAACAACTTCAACTGGACTCACCTGGTTAATCGTTAGCTACCTTGCGTTATTTTTTGCTATCTTTGCGCGCAACCTTGAGATGCGTGCATTTCTTACCTTAACCGCACTCGTTACCCGTATTTTCTTTTTAGTTTGGATAACAGATATCTGGCGCTCAAATGAGGTCTCATTTGTTACCTTACTTAAAAATGTATTTATTAAAACTAACACAGCACCATATATTGAAGCCTTTGCCACAATAGCTCTTATTCCTCTAGTTCTTTCTTTAATTATTCAAAAGAGCAGAGTTGCCAACCTATTAACTGCTTTAGTTAACTTCTTAAAATCCCCAAGCAATGCAACCCATAGAGTAGTTTTTTATACTATTGGTGGAGTTAGTTATCTTGCAACACTCTTTTTGACAGGGCGATCACTATTAGATAACTACAATTTAGCCCAGACTGGTGCTGGGACCTCATTTAAGTTGACCTACCTCTTCTTGATTATTTTAGGAATTATTGGAATTGCTCTTAAGCTTTTAATTCTGGGCTTAGCGCTCTTAGCTGGCCTTTGGGCCTGGATTAATTGGCGGGCAGATATTTATACAGTCCTAGGTCATATGAAGGATTTTAAATTAACTGAGTATCTGACTAGAAAAGTTGCCTCATACCTGTATACCTTCTACTTCGTTTCTATTGTAGGTCTTGCAGCAATTGGTATCCCGATTTATGCCTCAACTACTTACGGTGTTAATCAAGATTACGCAGCATTTCCGATGGTTACAGCAGCGGGTGTAATTATTACATTCCTTGTACTTTTGGCAATCAGATTGATTTTTGAATTAGCGGTGGCCGTAATTCATATTGCAGAAAATACTAAGAGTGGGGTTAAAAGGTAAAATTAGTTAGATTTTGATTTAGCTTTTTCTAAATCAGCATCAACCATTAATTTTGCTAATGCTTTCCAGTCGGTTTTAGCTTTCCAGCCCAATACCTTCTCAGCCTTTGATGGATCACCAATTAAGGCATCTACCTCAGTTGGCCGCACATATCGCTTATCTAACTCAATATGATCTTTGTAATTAAGTCCTACATGTTCAAAAGCTACTTGAGCAAAATCTCTAACTGTTGCCCCGATTCCGGTTGCAACCACATAATCACCTGGCTTATCTTGCTGAAGCATTAACCACATAGATTCGACATACTCTTTTGCATAACCCCAGTCACGAACTGCATCTAAATTACCAAGATATAACTTGTCTTTACTGCCTGTAGCAATCTTTGCTACCGCTCTGGTTATTTTTCTAGTTACGAAGGTTTCACCACGTCTTGGTGATTCATGGTTAAACAAGATTCCATTTGTGGCATGCACGCCATACGCCTCACGGTAATTAACAGTTGACCAATACGCCATTAACTTAGCTGCTGCATATGGGCTTCTTGGCCTGAAAACTGAATCCTCATTTTGTGGTGGTGTTGTTGAGCCATAAAGCTCACTAGTACTTGCTTGATAGAACTTGCACTTCATGCCAGATGCTCTAATTGATTCAAGTAGAGCAACTGCGCCAACTGCATCAACTTGAGCTGTGTATTGGGGCATTGTAAATGAAACCTGGACATGAGATTGTGCACCAAGGTTATAAACCTCAGTGGGTTGAATCTCATGAATTAAATTTGTCATATTTACACCATCAGTTAAATCACCGTAGTGCAAGATTAGTTTTGGGTGAGGAGAGTGTGGATCTTGATAAATATGATCAATTCTTCCAGTATTGAATGAGCTAGATCTGCGAATAAGGCCGTGAACTTCGTAACCTTTTTCTAAAAGTAATTCAGTAAGGTATGAACCATCTTGTCCGGTGATACCGGTAATAAATGCACTTTTCTTAGACAAACTAGCCCCTTACTTATTTTCTCTGTACCATTTTATAGTTTTTATAATGCCTTCATCGAGATCAACTCTAGGTTTCCAGCCCATTTTAGTGATTTTTTCAGTATCAAGAACTTTAACCGGCATGCCGTCTGGCTTTGTCGTATCCCAATTGATTTGTCCCTTAAAATCAGTGAGTTCTGCTATTTTTTCTGCTAAATCTTTAATTGAAATTCCAACCCCAGTGCCAACGTTAATATGTTCATCCGAATCATAATTGTCTGCACAAAAAATAATTGCTTTAGCTAAGTCCTCTACATATAAAAACTCGCGAATAGCCGAACCGGTGCCCCAAAGGCTTACAGTGCTTGAATTACTATCCTTAGCCTCAACGAATTTTCTTATGAGTGCTGGAAGTACATGGCTATTTTGCAAATCAAAATTATCGTTTGGCCCATACAAATTAGTTGGCATAACCGTTATCCACTTATAGTTGTATTGTTTTCGGTATGATCTAATTAATTCCAAACCAGATATCTTAGCAATTGCGTAAGCAGAGTTTGTTGGCTCAAGACCCCCGGCCATAATATAGCTTTCTTTTATCGGTTGTGGACAATTTCTAGGATAAATACAACTAGAACCCAAAAAAATAACTTTCGCTACTCCCGCATAATGACATGCATCAATTAAATTAGTTTGAATTTGTAAATTCTCAGATAAAAAATCTACCGGATATTTATCATTCGCTCCAATTCCCCCAACTTTAGCTGCTGCATCAACTACTAGTGATGGTTTTAGTTGATGAATAAAATCAAAAGTTTCAGATCTGTTAAGTAAATTTACATCTTTACTAGAAATTCCTACAGCTTGTTTTTTAGAACGTGATAGCTCATTAAGAATTGCTGAACCAACTAATCCAGATCCACCAGCAACTAAAATAGTCATACTCTTACAGTATACTAAAAGCACCTAATAGTTAAAGAGGCGCTATTTGAATAAAATTATCAATAGATTACTAGGGTTAGCTAATTTAAGGCTTGTGGTGGCTAGCAGATATTTTTATTTGAATAATAAAATTGATGAGATCGCTGATGATGCTAGGAAAATTCTAATTAATTTAATTTTACGATCCAGTTTTTCTGATCTTGAAAAAATTATTAAGCTTTCAAAATCTCAAATTGGTCAAGATTTATTTGTTGTCGCATTGCTTAGTGGCAAAAAAAATGGATATTTTGTTGAATTTGGTGCAACAGATGGTATTGGATTAAGCAATACTTATATGTTAGAAAAAGAATTTAGTTGGAGTGGAATTCTCGCAGAGCCTGGAAAAAATTGGCACAAAAATCTTATAGCAAATAGAAGTTGCAAAATTGATTTTAGATGTATATCTGATATCTCTGGAAAGCAAATAGTCTTTTATGAATCTGATTCTCCAGAACTAAGCACGATAAGTGGTTTAGAAAAAAGTGATTCAAATATTCGTAAACTTAAAGATTCATATAGTGTTGAAACTGTTTCCTTAAATGACTTATTATCGCATCATAAAGCCCCAAAAGTAATTGATTTTCTTTCAATTGATACTGAAGGTTCTGAGTTATCAATACTTGAAAGTTTTAACTTTAATAACTATAAATTTGCAATTATTGTTTGCGAACATAACTTTACGCAAAATCGAGAAAAGATTTTTACTCTCTTAAACGCAAATGGTTACAAAAGAGTTTGGCATGAATTCACCCAATTTGATGATTGGTATATCTTGCCTGAATTAATTGATAATTTTATTTAAAACTCACTTGCGACAAGCTCTGCAATTTGCGCAGTATTAAGTGCTGCACCTTTTCTAAGGTTATCTCCACATACAAATAGGTCAATTGCATTTGGATCATCTAATGACTTACGCACTCTTCCCACCCAGGTTGGATCAGTTCCAACTACATCAGCTGGGGTTGGAAATTTATGGTTCTCAGGGTCATCAACTAACTCAACTCCAACGGCATTTTTAAGGACATCTTGTGCAGCTTGACGTGATACTTCCTTATTAAATATGGCATGAACAGCTAACGAATGGGTTGTTAGGACAGGAACTCGAACACATGTGGCAGAAACCTTTAAATTTTTAAGTCCTAAAATCTTTCTAGATTCATTACGCACTTTAAGTTCCTCAGATGAGTACCCATCCTCCTTAAGGGAGCCTGCCCAAGGAATTACATTTAATGCAAGTGGGGCAGAAAATGGTCCAAAATCTTTAATTACTTTTCTAGAATCCCCAGCTGAATCCCCAGAGTTTGTATTTGCGACTAAGTTCATCTGCTCGCGCAAAATATCTAAACCTGGTTGACCCGCTCCGGATGCTGCTTGGTAGGATGCAACTACTAACTCTTTTAGACCATACTGATTATGAAGTGCGCCCATTGCCACAATCATTGAAAGGGTTGTGCAGTTTGGGTTTGAAATAATTCCTTTTGGACGGTTCTTAATTTGCTCTGGATTTACCTCAGGTACGACCAATGGCACCTGATCATCCATTCGAAACGCACCTGAGTTATCTACAACTACTGCGCCCTTACTTGCAGCAATTGGTGCCCACTCTTTTGAAACCTCATCTGGTACATCAAACATTGCAATATCAATACCTTCAAAAGCTTCAGGTGACAGTGCAACAACAGTTAACTCTTGACCTCTGCACATTAGTTTTTTGCCAGCACTTCGAGCAGAAGCTATTAATCTAATTTCACCATAAACATCTTTACGCTTAGATAAAATATCAAGCATTACGGTGCCAACAGCGCCAGTTGCACCAACTACCGCAAGGGATGGTTTTTTACTCATCGGCCGCTGCCGCCATATACAACAGCCTCAATTTGATCTGCATCTAACTCAAATGCGGTATGTGCTGCTTTAACACCCTTTTCTAAATCACTACTTCGGCAAACAATTGAGATACGAATCTCTGAAGTTGAGATCATTTCAATGTTAACACCCGCCTCAGAAAGACAAGCAAAGAATGTGGCAGTAACTCCTGGATGACTTCGCATACCAGCACCAATCAATGACAATTTACCGATTTGATCATCATATTGAAGGGATGCAAAACCTATCTCACCTTGAATGCGTTTTAAAACAGTAGTTGCATTTGCACCTTCTGTTTTAGGAAGTGTGAAAGAGATATCTGTTAAGCCGGTGGAAGCTGCTGAAACATTTTGCACAATCATGTCGATGTTGATGTCAGCATCGGCAATTGCCTGAAAGATAGCTGCAGCCATTCCTGCTCGGTCTGGTACACCAACGATGGTTACCTTCGCCTCACTTTTATCATGAGCAATTCCTGCGATTATTGCCTGTTCCATTTCGCCCCCTTCTGGATGATCCTTAACCACCCAGGTTCCTTCCTTGTTGGAAAAAGATGATCTAACATGAATTGGTAATTCATAACGGCGTGCATATTCAACACAACGCAGATGTAACACTTTGGCACCACTTGCTGCCAATTCAAGCATTTCATCATAGGTAACTGTTGAAAGTTTTTTTGCTGCCGGCACAACTCTTGGATCAGCAGAGAAGATGCCGTCAACATCGGTATAAATTTCACAAACATCTGCTTCAAGAGCGGCAGCTAGTGCAACCGCTGTTGTGTCAGAGCCACCACGACCTAAAGTTGTAATGTCGTTTGTGTCTTGTGAAACTCCTTGAAAACCTGCCACAATTGCAATCGCACCCTCTTTTAATGCCTCTTGAATTCTTCCTGGTGTTACATCAATAACTCGGGCTTTGCCATGAGTTGAGGTTGTAATAATTCCAGCTTGTGAACCAGTAAAAGATCTTGCTTCATGACCTAAATTTGATATTGCCATGGCAAGTAGTGCCATTGAAATTCGTTCTCCTGCAGTTAACAACATATCTAACTCACGACCATTTGGAAGTGGAGAAACTTGATTAGCTAAATCAATTAACTCATCAGTTGTGTCTCCCATCGCACTGACCACAACCACAACCTGATGGCCACTCTTTTTGGTGGCAACGATTCGGCTGGCAACCCGCTTTAACCCTTCAGCATCTGCAACTGAGGAGCCACCAAACTTCTGCACTATTAAGCCCATGGGTTAAGTGTGGAGCATGGATAGCAGAAGTTGGGAATTATCTCAAATAGTAAGACACCTAATCATCTTATATATTGAGATAAATCAATTATCGTAGCTTCGCCTGCCTTCAAATGCTCTACCCAAGGTAACTTCATCGGCATATTCAAGATCCCCACCTACTGGAAGACCAGATGCAAGGCGAGAGACCTTAATCCCTAATGGCTTGATCAACCTGGTCAGATAGGTAGCTGTTGCCTCTCCTTCTAGGTTTGGATCGGTGGCAATAATGATTTCACTTATTTCAGTCTCTGCAAGACGTGCCATTAACTCTCTAATTCGTAAATTCTCTGGCCCGATTCCATCAATTGGTGAGATCGCACCCCCTAATACATGGTACTTACCTTTGAACTCCCTAGTTTTTTCAATTGCAAGCACATCTTTACTCTCTTCAACTACACAAATAGCGGTGTTATCTCTTCTTGGGTCTCTACATATCTTGCAGATATCTTCCTCTGAAATATTTCCGCAGACTGAGCAGAACTTAACGCGCTCTTTAACAGTTTTTAATATCTCAGCAAGCCTAGTTACATCAACTCGGTCTGATTGAATAATATGAAAAGCAATACGTTGTGCACTCTTAGGACCAACACCAGGTAATCGTCCTAGCTCATCAATTAAATCTTGAATTATGCCTTCATACATAAGTTAGTAACTAAG
>Ga0214921_10003122_pt1 | contig 25883 bp, 28 predicted proteins | sample LL1505_MetaG_FD_177992 | JGI IMG/M metagenome (GOLD analysis project Ga0214921, IMG submission 177992) | Freshwater microbial communities from Lake Lanier, Atlanta, Georgia, United States - LL-1505 | ecosystem: Environmental > Aquatic > Freshwater > Lake | place: USA: Georgia | collected... | reverse complement strand
TTTCCCATACATTTTCATCTTTAATATAAATGGTTTCTCTCTTTTTGTCGGTACAATGAATGGGTCGTTTGGTAATATCGAGGGCATTCAGGTTCTTCACAATGATATTCGAAATCCCTTCGACAAAACCCACTTCCCCTACATTTTCCAGATCGCTCACTTGCAACTTGATAGATTCCACAAAATCATTAATATTCATCGCATCTTTGCAGGTCTCGTTTAAAAATAATTGGAGATTAAAGGCTTTGTTATGAGAATTGGTAGTATTGTGGCTGTGACTGGTAGTGCCATTTTTAATCACTTCCATCATCATACTTTTAAAATCAGTTGTTTCCTTAATAAGTTCGGCATTTTGTTTCACCAGCATCAAAATAAGCTGGTCTTTATCGATATTATCTTCTTTGACTACTACACTATTCGAGGTATCTTCTGCTTTACAAGTCTTTTTGTGACTGCATAAAGTAGATGAGTGTTTATATGTTTTTCCACAAATACAACTAAAAGAGTTTTGTGTTTTTATATTAGGATTTATTAGGATTTTGTGTTTATCTGTAGAAAGATGTCTTTGGTATTGACTACTACGTGACGTAGAATAGTCACAGTATTCGCAATGGAACTTTTCGGAACTTTTATCGTTAGGAACCATTCCTATATAGTTCCTAAAGAAAAAGTTCCTAAATATTTACCCCAAAAAAGAAAAAAATTATCGTCACAAAATAAAAAATATTTTTTCAGCGTCCAGAGCATAAAATTCAAATATGGTCTCAGAAACATTTTTGGCATAAAGTATTTTGGGTTTTGAAAAATGGACAAAAAAAATGTCCAAAAATGGATTTTCCAAAAAAGTCTTTCCCAAAAGTTTCCACCGATACTACACGTGAAGGGACCTAAAAATCAACAAAATCCCAATTTCCAACTACATTTTGTAGTGATTTTCGCAATAAATAATAAATAACCAAAAACTACTTAAAGAGAAGGCCGCGCGGTCCGTGAAAAAAGAGTGCAAACACCCCTTTTTATTTATTTAGTTACATTATTGTTTTAAAATATTATTCGCAACGTGTCTTTTCCCTCGTTGAACTGCGCCAATGTAGTTCTCAATGGTAACCGTATCTATTTGTTGTTCTATAATCTCTTCTCTCGAAGGGAAAGAGGTCATTTCAAAACGCTCGACATAAACAGGCTTGGTCTGTCCGATGCGGTGGCATCTAGCGATAGCTTGGTCTTCAATGGCAGGGTTCCAATGTGGTGAAATGAAGTATATCTCACTATAATTCTCCTGCAAATTGAGGCCTTCACATCCGGTCTGAATTTGCAAAATAAGTGCCTCATTATTGGCTTTTAAAATCTGTAGTCTCTTACCTGTGCTGGTGCGTCCATCAAATGACGCGACATTGTCCATTCCTCCGGCCTTTAATCTGGCGGCGATTACGTCGATTTCTTCGCGGAAATGACAGAAGATAAGCTTACCACATCCGTTGCCCTTTCTCTCTAATATCTTATCTACAACTGCATCAAGTTTACTGCTACAATCAAACGCTTCATCGTAGAGTCCATTTTCCATCACTTTAGCCATCAATTTAGGGTAAATACAGGCCTGTCTAGCGCGCATGAGGAGTGCCAAGAGTCCGCCATCTTCTTGTATATTTAACACGATGTTCTTCTCAATATTGGCGGAATGAATGTGACTGAACTCCAGGGCCGAGTGTATTTCTTCCGCCAATTCCATTTCCTTACGATTCTTCCAGGCGACGATATTTTTGTCGACGACCAAGGCAGGCATTTCAATACCGACCTGCGTCTTGGTTCTCTTGAGTATAAAGGCTCTCGCAAAGGCGACTAAATTGGCATTGTCGGTATAGAAACTGGCGGGTAGTTTCATCATGGAACACAAACTGTAGAAGTCCTTCTTGTTATTTTGTACAGGGGTTCCAGAAACGAGCCAACAAATGTCAGCCGTTAAAGTTTTGGCACTGAAGACGCGAGTCGTTTTATGGTTGCGGAGATGGTGTGCCTCATCGAATACCACACGAGACCAATGGACTTTATGTAATAGAGTCTTTTCTTTTTCTTTGATTTGTTTTTTAGTTAGGTTGATGGCGCCGTATGTAGTGATGACAACTGGTGCCTGATTTAATTGTTGTTCGGTAATCGTTTTTTTATTTGGGCCGTGGTAGATGACTGCACGGTGACCAGTGGTGCGGTAAATTTGGGCGTTCCATTGGTCAATGAGGACAGGAGGTACGACGATGAGGGTTCTTTGGACAAAATTGCAGAGCATGACTCCAATCATCATAATCGTTTTGCCGAGTCCCATTTCATCGGCGATGAATCCGCCGCGCACGTTGCATACAGGGTCAGTCCGAAGTTCGTTATGGAGAATCCACTTGACTCCGTCATATTGGTATTGTTTATGGTCCATTTTGGTACGGTCCAAGTATTTTGTAAATCCGGACATTCTCTCTTCAGAGATGACGTCATTTATAGCGGTAGTCATTTTGATATAGTCGTTCGTTTAGTTTGAAACTTTGATATATTGTTGGGTACCTTCTAGAGTTGGGGGTAAAAGTAATCAATTTTCTTCAGTTTCCTCTTAAAATTGGCAGCACTAAATTTCAGTGGGGAGAGAATAAAAATTGAGTAAAACTAAAAACACACCGATTTTATAAAAAAGTGAAATACTTTTTAGAAGACCAGACTGTATTACCCAACAAAAAATCAAAACAAGTTTTCAAAATGTCTACCAACAATAAATCAATCAAGAAGCCTTTCTGCAAAGTGTGCCACGATGCAGGTAAGCCAGAAAGTGAATATACGAGTCATTATGTGCGTTCATTGCCAGACCGAAACGGTAATACCATGGTAACGTGTCCAACGTTGTTGTGCACGGAGTGCCGTTATTGTGGTAACTATGGTCATACGGCCAAGTTCTGCTCTATTATGGCGGCCAATAAAAGTAAAAACCAATACCAAAACAAAAACCAATCTCAAAATTACAAACAGAGAGAAATGTCAAAAAAACCCGTTTCTGCCTCCTCCTCCTCAAGTTTTGCCGTCCTAGCTGACAGCGATTCAGAAGACGAAGAATACCCTGCTTTAGGCGCCACCGCCAAAGTGGAAGCGAAGCAGGCCATCACTGGCTGGTCCGAAATGGCCGCCAAACCGGAAGTCCTCCTCGTTAAAGAAGTAGATCGCGTGGAAAATCATCTAGTGTTGACCGCCACCGCCAAATTTGGAAAAATCGTGCCTCTACATACCGAGGAAAAAGTTAGAATCAGCTGGGCCGACGCAGTTGATTCCGATGATGAAGACGAATATGAATACTAATTAGATTATAAGTGTAACTTACATAAATAAAAGAATATAAAGAGAAAGGGCTCAAGCCTTTTTTCCTGCCGCTCACTGCTGCTCCTTGCACCTATTTTGCTGCTCCCTGCTGCTGCTCCTTGCGCATTTACCTAGACGGCGGATTTTGTAGGATGTTTTGAAGGCGGGTTGAAGTACGGTGGGTTGCAGGGTGAAGTTGGCGGGTATCTGGCTAGAGGCACTGTGTTACAGTATTCTCTCTGCAACAATATCCAAAGACAAATCCAAATTTGCAAAAGTATAAAATAAAATTGATAAATAAAACAACAAACCAACTCATACAAACGCAACTATATAATGCCACTCACCGAACTAACTATACACGAACTAATACCACAACAGGAATACTACATCGAAACCAATATTGGTAACCACGTAGATAAATTTAAAGCCACCTTCTCACATATAGAAGGACGTTACGCCATGTTTGAAAACACATTTCTAGTCACCCCCACTGGTTTCAGAGAACTCAAATTGAATACCAGTCTCCGAATACTACCACATGTAGACCATTATGGGTGGGCAAAAATTTTCTATAAAACCAGCGACGCAATTCGCCACAAAATAGAAAACCAAAATGAATTCATATATGAAGCAGCCTTTCAAAAAGTGATGCGCGACGTGTTTTGTCACACCATCCATTATAACGAAAATGGGCAACCTATGTATGACGAAAATGGTATGTTTTTCAATTATAAAGATGTATTTTTAAACATGTATAATGCCAACAACTCTACAAAAGTATAAACAAACCAACAAACCAACAAACCAACAAACCAACAAACCAAAATAAAATAAAATAAAATTGATAAATATCCCAAACCATTAGCAAATGCAAACACAACTCATATTTAGAAAAATGCAAGAAAGCAGTTATCCAAGTAACTCTCCTCATGGTATTTCATGGAAAATCAGACTATTATCAATTGGTCTAGCTATATTCATCACTATTCTAGCCATAATAGTATTAAATTTATTTGTTATAATCCTATTACCAATAATAAACAATACAATTTTGAATGATAATTTTAAGCACACGAGTTTAATGTTATTCGGTATAACTGCCATTTACGTATATGATAAATTTATGATTACCAAATTTAATTACAATCCTTTACAAATAAAAATATCCGAATTAGAAGAAAAATTGGACGAATTAGAAAATACCATAGCTGAATTAGAAAATGAAAATGAATATTTAGTTTCCATGGATACTATGCGTCAAGAAGAATGGGAAAAAATGATGCGCACCCAATCAAAGGTGTATACGCAATTACAAAGTTCTATCGATAAAAAATTCAATTGCTATAAAAAAATGTTGAAAAAAATGGAAAATGAATTATAACTAATATGCAAAAATAAACAAATAAAATTGATTTTTTTCATAGAACTACTACATAAACAAAATAAAATGCCACAACAAATACCATTAGAAAAAACATTAGGAAAGCGAAAATATGCTGAATCGTTTGATCCATCCACCTTTGATGATGACCGTTATGCACAACATATTAGTCCTGATTTCTTTGACACCCATATAGGACACGGAGTTTTTGTAAATCCGAAAAATACCCAAACCAATAACGAAACAAACAAATAAAATAAAATTGAAATACCATATCATAATAGCATTATGATATACAACTCATCATAAACAAAATACCATGGATATTCCCAGCTTATGTATTCCACGTGTTTTCTTAAATATAGACGAAAAACGTATACGAAAAATTTTCAATGAATTACACTTAGGCGAAATAAGTCGCATAGATATTGTGAATAAAATAACTGAAAAAGGAGAAAAATTTAACCGTGTTTTTATTCATTTTAAAAGTTGGTTCGAAAATGAAAATGCGAAAAATGCGCTTGACCGATTAATGAACGGCAAAGATATTAAAATCATATATGATGAGCCGTGGTTTTGGAAAATATCCGCCTCACGAACTAGAAACACTGTCTCCAAACCCACTAAAAATTAAGCACCGAAAATTAAGCACCAACGGCACCGCCGCCGCCACTATTCGTCGAAAACATTTTTTTTATGTATCGCTGTATTGTAAATGAATATTGTAGTATCGCGCTATAACAAAAATGTTGATTGGGTCTATCGATTAAAAGGCGAAAACAAAATTTTCATATACGACAAAGAAAACCCAGAAAATCCGTATAATATTCCAGTGAATAAGGGTAATGAAGCCTCTGTATATTTAAAATATATTATCGACCATTACCACGATTTAAGCGCCTATACGTTTTTTATTCACGACGACGAATATACCTGGCATCATTTCGGTAGTATAGTAGACAAATTTGATGAAGCAGTAAGCAGTAATAAAATGTATTATAACATAAACGACAATTGTGTTTTAGGAAGCATACTCACGAATGAATGGTATAGCGACATTCTAGAATGGTATAAATTATATGTTGAAAACTATATTCCGCTGCATACTTTACCCAATAAAGATTGGACCAACGGATACCGCGGCTCCGCGCAATTTTTGGTGCACAAACAAATAATAACCAATTTACCCAAAAAATTTTACGAAGATTTGTATCATTGGATAATTACTACGGATATGCCCAGTAGCAAATCTGGTAGATTTTTAGAATGGACGTGGCATTTATTTTGGGACATTTATCCTAATTCTATAGATTGTAATAGCTCTTCTGCAGCGAATCTATTGTAAATCCTATACCCAATAACCCAATAATATATACACTTTTGGATATATATTATTTTATAATTTTGTTCCACTTTTTTTATATGTCAACACTTTTTCTATCTTTGTTCATTTGTAATTCTATTTTTGTGAGCGCATATTGTCCACAAGGACCACAATGGTCTTCATTTGACAAATCTATTTTGTGATTCGTTTTTGTGTTACATTGTTCTATATTCCATCTACCAAGAGTTTTTGGAAGTTCTTTGGGCATAATTTTTCTTAGAATTGTTCTAATATATTTCATACTATAAACCATAACAACAATTTATATTTAAGTGATTTGTTTTGTTTTAACAATAAAGTTACCTGTTTTGGATGGAAACTCCACATTCTAAACAATATATTTACACTGATAAGGTATATCAAATGTTTTGGCACACCAATAACTAAACCCACTACCGTGTTCATAATGTGAATAGGAAAAAATCGCCCCAGCGAATGACAACAAATAGAAATCCAGTAATGTATTTTTAACTTTTTCTTCTTCCAATATGACTCCTTCCCCAAAATGCGTAATGGGTTTCAACACCATTTTAAAGTCCGGAAAATATTCCTGTAATAATGTTTTGATTCTATTGTTATCGGCCATCAATAAATAGTGCTGATTCATATGATTCATATTCACAGAACCATCCTGTCTACATCTATGAATATCAAATTGAATATGACGCACCAAATGATGAATATAATCATCGCTGAACGCATCCGTTTCATTTTTTAAATAACCATCACCAGCCCTTATATGAATGACTATATAATTTTTACTGGTCAATTGCATTTCCTGTAACGTATGTTGTATTAAAATCTTCATTTCATCAATAGGCTCCAACATCGTTCGCATATATTCCTTATTTTTTTCGGATATACTATGATGCCTAGGAAAAGAATTACAAAACACAAAAGCGTTTCCATAATGACAAATGCTTCCAGACATATAATCGACAAAATCCGCCATAATATGTTTGTGGTCTTTTTTGGGGTCTACTATATAATTATTTATGATATTATATGCACTGAAGTTATTATTCTTAAATATTTGTATGCCTGCTAAAACGTTATGAATAAGGTTTAATTTATATGTTTTTGTTCGCAAAAATTTTGCTATATAATTATTAAATACGATTTTCGGTTCAAAATTATATTCATCACAAAATTCTAAAATAAAATATGAACCTCGAATAAAATCGCCTAAGCCAGTGCAATTGGCACGACCAAAATTATATTTACTTTGATACACATTATTTATAATTTTAATACCTTTTGCGTGGATTCTCTCGACGTTGTATGGAACAACATAGTTTTCATCTGCCAAAAAAGACTCATTCGACATCGGATGTGTTTCAATCAAACCCGCTATGTTTAAAAATTGACTGTTGAACTTTTTGCCATCGTATAATTTACACATTTCAACAATTTCTTTATTATTTTCATAATCCTTACCTATGTTGGGGTTATCCGTATCCCCCATTATTTCCCCCTTTAGATTATCCAATTGAATATTATTTATTTCGGTTGAAGTCTGTGTACATATATGAGACACATTTTGAATTTTATTATCTACTTTATCGGGTAAAAGCAGGCAATTATTTATAGACTTTTTCTCGTTTAATTTAATTCTTTCCTTTGTTTGTAGCTCTTTTAATATCATTTCTTTTTTACGATTTTGATTACCTCTTTTATAAGTAAAATTAATTTTGGAGAGCATAATAATAGAAAACAAATTAATTTTATATTATTATTTAACAATCCTTATACTAAATAAAATTCTCTCTATCCTAACAAATAAAATCCCCTCTATTTATATATGTCAAATACAACCAATTATGGGACAGACAGTTTGAAAAATAACACTGGAGACAACAATACATCGGTTGGTGCATATTCGGCAATCAATAACACTAGCGGAAATTGTAATACGACCCTAGGTTCAAATTCGTTGTATCATAATACCACAGGTAATCACAATACGGCTCTTGGTGCTGGTTCATTGTGTAATAATACCACCGGTTCGTTGAATATTGCTATAGGCTCTAGCGCTTTAGAAGGAGCAACCACCGGTTCTGTTGGAGACCAAAATATAGCAATAGGCGCACAAGCATTGTATAGTAATAGTGCGGATTACAATACGGCAATAGGCAATTATTCGTTAATGAATAATACAACCGGTTCTTATAATGTTGCAATGGGTTTAAACACTTTATATAACAATACAATTGGAAATGGAAATGCCTGTATAGGTAATAATACTTTGTCTTCAAACACTACAGGTAATGCAAATATCGCTATTGGACACAATACTTTACGTGATAATATCACAGGCTCATTAAATACTGCTGTAGGATATGTTGCTTTACGGTATAATACCACTGGCAGTGATAATTCTGCATTTGGGTTGAACTCGTTAAAAAATAATACAACTGGAGGTTCAAATACATCCATAGGTAGTTATTCATTATTTTCAAATACTACAGGAGCACAAAACACATCTATAGGGCATACTTCTTTGTATACCAATACACGAGGTTCTTATAACACTGCATTAGGATGCAATTCTTTATATAACAATGTAGATGGTTCGTATAACGTAGCAATCGGCTCATCTGCTGGTCCAACTACTGCAAGTTTAACAAACACTGTTGCCATAGGATATAATGCACAGACAACCGCCAGCAATACAATACAAATGGGTAACTCGTCTATAAAACAAATGAATACCAGTGGCTCCATTGGTGTAGGAACATATGCGAGCGACTCGGCAGTATCAGGGATTACCGGTTCTATTTATTACAACACGACGGAATCCGTGTTAAAAGTATACAACGGTTCTGGGTGGACAGGAATATATTATAACAGTTTTAGAAACTCTACCATTTCAGGTTTAACTGGTTATACAGGACCAGTGGGATTCACAGGGTCCATAGGTATTACTGGTAAAACAGGACCTACCGGTGCAACAGGTCGCACAGGTCCTACAGGTCCTACAGGTCCTACAGGTCCTACAGGTTCCACAGGTCCTACAGGTTCCACAGGTCCTACAGGCATCATGGGTCCTACTGGTCCGCCAGGCACGTCATCAGGGTCTGGTCTCGCAGGGGTAACCACCCTTTCCACCGCCAGTTTAACAAATGGCGCACAAATAACAACCGATAATTATTTACAATTGGCATATGCAAATGGTGGAGGAACTACCAACACGCCAGGTTTACAGCCAGGGTCCTATTCAGATATTTTCTCCACCCAAACAATAGATTTTGCCAACTTTGGTCAAAATTGGGTCCAAAATACAAGTGCTCCACAGAAGAGTTGGCAAACAGTGGCGATGTCATCTTCAGGTCAATACCAACTTGCCTGCATATATGGAGGAGATGTATACAATTCATCGGATTATGGTAAAACGTGGTCATCATCCAATTCTCCAACCAGCGCCACCTGGAATTCATTGGCAATCTCATCGAATGGACAATACCAAACAGCAGCAACCACGGACGGTTATATATATAGTTCTGCCAACTATGGTTCAACATGGACGACACCACCACAAAATATTACAAATAGCAGTTTTTTATTCGTGACAATGTCTGCTTCTGGCCAATATCAAACACTCGTTAGTACCGAAGGTTCTATTTATATTTCCGCCAATTACGGTTCAACTTGGTCAAACCCCTATAGCACCAGTAAAACATTGTCATCCGTTGCGCTGTCATCATCAGGACAGTACCAAACGGCATGTGGTACACAATTAGTGTCATCAATAAACCCTTCACAACCACCATACCACAATAATTCAATATACATTTCTTCAAATTATGGGGTAACCTGGACCGAAATAGTAAGCTTTAATGCGTCAAATAATGCCACGTCGGCGTGTATATCCGCTTCAGGACAATACCAAACAGTGGCTGTAAATTACACTGCATGTTATATTTCTTCTGATTACGGTCAAACCTGGATAGAAAACACTACTGTATCACCATATTACGTGACAATGTCTGCTTCAGGTCAATATCAAATTAGCGTAAATACAACTGGTATATATATTTCTCTGGACTATGGTCAAACATGGACGCTAGTAAGCGGTTCTAGTGGTAATTTAATGTGTGTTGCAATGTCTTCCTCAGGTCAATACATAACTGCGTCTGGAAACAATGGATACATTTATACTTGTCAAAATAGTATTGCCAATGGAGTACTATCGATAGGAACTTATTCCTCATCACCAGTAGGAATTACCGGTTCTATTTATTACAACACAACTGACTCCGTATTAAAAGTATACAACGGTTCCAATTGGTCTGAAATAGGAAGCGGTTCTTCAACAGCAGGCCAAACAGGTGAAATGGGTCCAACAGGACAAATGGGTCCAACAGGTGAAATGGGGCCAACAGGTGAAATGGGTCCAACCGGTGAAATGGGGCCAACAGGATCAGGTCCTACAGGTGCAACAGGTGAAACGGGTGAAACGGGCGTAACAGGCCCCACTGGTCCCGCAGGATCTTCATCTGGTTCTGGTCTTACAGACGTAACAACCCTTTCCACCAGCAGTTTAGCAAATGGCGCACAAATAACATCCGACAGTTATTTACAACTAGGACCTGCGGATAGTTCAAATCCTGGTTTAGTTACTACGGGTTCACAAACCTTCAATGGTTCAAAAGCATTTGTCTATGATTTAAGTGTAAATGGTTTAACAATTGGCTTAGGTTATAATTCTCCAGAAGGTAATACTGCTTTAGGTTATCAAGCGTTAGCAACAAACGGTCAAAACAATAGATATAAAAATACCGCATTAGGTTATAAATCATTAAACAGCGCTATTAATACAAACAACAATACAGCGATCGGTTATTTATCTTTAAGCAGTATAACCTCTACTAGTAATAATACCGCGGTTGGTTGTGAAACGTTAAGTAACGCTACCTATGCAAGTAGTAATACCGCGGTTGGTTATAAATCATTAAATACCATTACCGCCACCTCGGACAATACCGCAGTAGGTAATCAATCGCTATACTCCTCCACTGGCAGCAATAATAGTGCTCTTGGTTCATACGCAGGTGAATACACCACTGGCAATAATGTAATAGCCATTGGATGCAAGGCTCTACAAGGACTGTACGGTGGTTCAACCACCGGAAGTGATAATGTCGCAATCGGCTATAATGCACTAGCCTTAGTAACCAGTGCAAATAATAACATAGCTATTGGTTCGAGTGTTCTTAAATTCGTAACGACTGCCAGTAATAGTGTAGCGATTGGTCACCAAGCAGGCTATGCAGGAACACCTATTACAACGGGATCCAATAATACTTTTGTTGGTTATCAAACGCAAGCAAATGCGGCCACCTATTCAAACTCGACTGCATTAGGTTCTGGCGCTACGATAACCTCCAGTCACCAAATCGTATTAGGCACTTCTAACGAAACGGTTTACATGCCAGGAAATGTAACTGTAGCAAGTGATTTGGCTGTATCGGGAAATGTAACTGTAGCAAATGATTTGGATGTATCCGGAAATGCGACTATAACAGGGAATGCGACTATAACAGGGAATGCGACTATAACAGACGATATAACTGTAAATGGTTTAACAATTGGGTTAGGAGGAAGTTCAGTATCAACCAATATAGCACTAGGACATAATGCATTATATAGCAACACCACTGGTTCAAACAATACAGCACTCGGTTATCAAGCCGGATATGCCGGAACTGCAAACACCACCAGTTCGAATAATACCTATATTGGCTACCAAGCACAAGCAAACGGAACCTATTCAAATTCTACCGCATTAGGTAGTGGCGCTACAATAACCGGGAATAACCAAATTGTATTAGGCACATCTAGTGAAACCGTAAAAATTCCAGGTAATTTAACTATATCAGGTTCTGTAACTGCATCATCCTTCAATGCCACATCCGATTATCGAATCAAAGAATCCGTAAAACCAATCGATGAAACTTATACCATTGACCAATTAAGACCCGTCATATATAAAAACACGCAAACCGAAAAAACAGATATGGGTTTCATTGCCCACGAAATCCAAGAAGCGTATCCATTTTTAGTCGAAGGAGAGAAAGACGGTGAAACATACCAAAACGTAAATTACACCGGTCTAATCGCTTTATTAATAAAAGAAATGAAAGAAATGAAACAAAAAATAAACAACTTAGAAAATAAGTTAAAATAAATGAAATGAGCGTAATAATTTCAAAAGACAATTTTAAAATTATTCAATACGACAACCATATATTTACTATAGCATTCGCCAGCCCCTGTCCTGCACTCATACATTCTCTCGTCAACACAAAACTCATCCTAGGTGCGACTACCACCAACGACTACCAAACGGTCAAATTCAAAGCCCATACCGTAAAAACGCTGCTCCAATACCAAGGAGAAAACCCCCGTCCATCCATAAAAACCGCCCATCTGTTAACATCACATTTAGTAACCCAAATGCAATATTTATTACATGAAAATAGCACCATTCTTGGTTACCACCCAGAAAATATCATTGTGATTAACGATCAAACATTCGTCTTTTTAGGCACCGAATATGTAACCCACATATACGATGAACAAATATTCATAAGCTATCCATTTTCCCACACAGATTTTTTCGTCTCGCCTGAACTATTAAAAATAAAGGATTTACCATCCTATGTCCATTATAAAACGGCTTATTTTAGCTTAGCCTGTTTAGTAGTTTATACTTTATTAGGCAATCATGATTTCTATGATAAATATTTGCAAACCCACAGTAGCGCTGTAGATATTATGCAAAATTTAGACCATCATAGAATCAAACATACCAAAGTATATTGGCTTCTCTCGAGATGTTTCATTGCAGAACCAGAAAAACGAACAATATTATTTATATAATTATACCTTTGATTAAAATCTCATAATATGTTATAATGTCATTAACTGCTTTCAAAAAAAAATCGGTAATCAATTATGGTTCAAAACGTTCTGGAACCGCACCAGGCGGTGTTTGGTTACCCCAGGGTCCATTTGGTCATTCTACCACAGGACTCCAATTAGCTATCCATCATCCAGGACCAGTCGGATTTTCTATCAATGGCGGTCGTAGAAATAGTGGCGGAGTAGGCCGCGATATGAAAATGTCCAAATCAGGAACTCCTTATAGAGGAACCGAAGCTATTGGATTTGGTGGTTCCAGCGGCAATTATCCGTCTGCCATATTAGTTGGTAACAACACGGATAAAAATGTTCAAATCACAGGTGCGGTAGCCAATAGTAAATCGTCGTCGGTAGTCCAACCAGTCCTCAATTCTCGTGTGGTCGACACCATGGGTACCCAATACTTGTATATTAAGCCCTCTGTATTATCTACCCATGGCATGTTGGATAAAAAATACCGCTGGGCGTATTATGGTAAATATCCGAATTATTGGGTTCAGCCGAATTATACAGGCAATCAAACCGATACTGCGAGTCAATGGTTATATATTCAAAACAAAGCGGCGGCGAATACCTGCAATATTAAGGTCAATAATGTCGGTACATATGAAGGTCATCGTTCATCTTGTGGTCCTACTTTGTGCACCCCAGGAAGGTCCACCGCTGGTTTTAAATATAACGATATGGCGCGCAATGCTCCATATACCAAGACGCTTGGACAACCAGTTTCTTATGCGCAATACAATTTATACTTGACTAGAGGATGTAATAATCCAGTGGGTCCACAAAAACCTTTCCCTTTTGCAGTGCAAACAGGTAGTAGTCAATCCGCTAGTGGCACTAGTATTACTAGTTTTGCAACAGGCTGCAATACCACCCCAGTTTATGTGACACCGCCATCTTGGTATACCGCAGTACAACCAGGTCAGGAACCAAATTTAAAAAATAAAATACAAACCACTTTATTAAGAAATCAACTATAAATTTTCTAAAAAGTATATTTTGCTATACTTTTCTAAAAAGTATATATATAATGACAATCAAAGGAACCTTCGGATACATAATTGGACGAAAAAAACGCATGATGTATGTAGAAAACGACGCGGACCTACTTTGGCAAATATTAGTGAGAGAGATTTATATTCTAATGCAACATTTTAAAACAAAAGAATCTTTAGAAGAAGCATTTGAAGAAATAAGAGCTACGAAATCATCATCCATACCTAAAAAACCAGATATAGAAAAAAACAAGTTATTTATTGATTTTTCAAAAGATTCGCTTGAAAATGTCGATTGGTATTCTCTCCTTCATTTTTGTCAGAGTAGTTATATGAACATCTTGCATGCGGAGCGCATCATAAATGAAAAGGAGGAAAGAGGTTTAATATTTATGCTTGATTTTAACAAAGGAACTGTTCAATTTTATGAAAAAAAATGGGACGGAACGATAGAAGAATTAAATAATGCGACGATTGAAGAAATAATGGAATTTGCAGACATGCCTACTAAATCCTACAATGAAATAATAAGCGATATGACAGCCAATTTCAACGACTATTATACCCGTCTGAATAAATTAGAATACGAAGTAGAAAAACTATCTGCAATAATGTATGAAGCAAAAAAACAATGTTCCTTTAATATTGAAGAAAAGGCAACAAAAATGCTGGATACTATAAATGTTGAAAAGACAAAGCTACATCTAGGAAGGCGTGTATTTTACAATCGATTAAAGGCGCTGGATTTATTAGAAGAACCAGAAGAACCAGAAGAACATAAAAACCCTGAAGAAGAATCCACGACCAATAGTATCACAACAAATACTTACGATAAAATATAATCCCATACAAAAACCAACCATCACCTAGAAATAACAACCTACAAATAAAACAATATAAACATTTTTATACATATAAAGATATAAGAATGTCTACTTTTTTAAACAATAATCTACGCAATATAAATGTTTTGAATAAACTTCTATCGACGCATGATAGAGTAATGGTGTTAAAAATATTTGTCGATACAGATGACCATAATTTAAAGGATATGTATTACAATGCCGCACATAATCACAATACCAAGCTTTTAAATATATCAACCCACATAGACGCAGGATTTGATTTATTTGCCCCCAAAAATGACCCTCCTGAAGAAAGTATATATGGCGATTTTTTGCCATTTTTTGGTCCAGGATGGGAAGACACCCATCCTGTAAACAAATTGGATTTAAAAATTTGCTGTGCAGCGCGAATGTTTGTGGATTCTGGAAAGAATTACAATACAGGATATTATATGTATCCACGCTCTTCTCTTTCTAAGACGCAATTACGTTTGGCAAATTCAACTGGAATCATAGACGCTGGATATAGAGGCCATTTAATGGGTATGTTTGATGTCGTAAATATAGAACCAGAAAAAAAAATACCTGGCGCGGATTATTTTGGTAAAAAATATGAACGATATTTGCAAATATGCGCACCAGGATTAGTGCCCATTATAGTAGAAATTGTTGGTAGCAAAGAAGAATTGGGGGAAGATACTGCTAGAGGTACAGGTGGTTTCGGATCCACTGGAAGTTAAACCAATAAACCCAGACCCAGACCTCAAGTGGGTAATATCGTGTTTGTATTATGATAATGTAAACATTTATTTTTAACAATGTAAACTGTTGATATGGTTAATAACGACAGCTCGGTAGAAGACCTAACCACCATAGGCATATCATCTAATTTAATGCTATAATATATCCACATACTCGATGAGAAAATACTCAAAATACAAAATAATAAAGATAGCGAATTAGCGCTTTTATTTTTATAAAGCAAGAACATAAAAATAAGCCTTCCTACAATAGACAAAGATGTCGCCGTATAAGGTATAATTTTCAAATCCGCATTATTCATATGAATATTATTATATATATTACAATAATATTCAAAATACAAAACAAAACAAAAAATCATGAATACAAATATTTAATAGTTTTATAATATATGAAATCATTATTCACAAATATTAAAAAATTAAAAACCTTAATAAATGATGAGAATCGGACAAAAATCATCGGATTATTAACAATATTGGTAGTTTTATGGTTAATTTTATATTTCATACCAGAGCTCTTGACTTCTCTCTTCAATACACTTTTAGGTAATTTAATATTATTAACAATGTCTATTCTGGTATTATCTTACAACATTAAATATGGCATAGTCATCACACTTCTCATCGTATTAATGTATCGATTTCTGCAATTATCGAGAAGAAAAGAAGGCTTTGCTTGGGACCCCCAATCTACCAAGGATTTTATTAAGATTCAAAGCACTATTAATCCACAAAAAATTTTTGATGTGAATATGATACAAAAAAACCAAGCAAGTCAAGAAGAATTGGCATATTTTAACGAACATGGAATGTGGCCTTGGTCCCCCAAAACCAAAGAGCTCTATATGGCTGCTTTAAACGCCAATACTTTCATCAGAACATTACCGGCCGATGGCTTGAATTATGCCATGACTATTTACAACGAAGCCGCTATTTTAAGACTTCTCTCGTATCAAACAAAAGAAGGACAATTTTTAATTAATGGAGTACTAGTACAAGACCCCTCAGGGAATAAAATGGAAGATTTACCAAATGGATTCGGCGATTTTCCGTATAAAGCAGGTTTGTTGGGAAACAAAAGCGACGATGTAATAAAATGCAACATGAGTAATCCAAACAATGCGACCTTAGAAAGAACCACCTACACAGGTAAAGGTGGGATATATGGCGAACAAACGTCGAGAGTAACCCCAGTAGATTATACTAATTTGGAATCTATTATTCCAGGCTTTACGTTTGTAAATGGACCATGTAATCCGTGTGTAGCCATCAATGAAACGCCAGACTATAGTTGTCCTTTTAAATTAAATGTAAAAAATAAACCACCATTTATTAGTAATATATGGCAAACACTATGGAATATCAACGACAATCCATTACAATCGATGCCGTCATTTTTGAGTGAAACTGTCAACCCCAATGAATTCCCATTATTGAGTGAACTACAAACCGAATTGCAAAAACAAAATAGACATCCACCCACAACAACCGAAAATACTAGTACTACGTCCACCTCTGCACAATAAAAATATATATATTTTCAATACATATTTTTATTTTCCCTTATTTTTTACAGCTCTACTGACATAGAATCATTATCACTATCCATATCATTTTTACCACTGATTTCACGCATAAGTTTTCTAGAAGTAGGAGTGAGATAAGGCGCGTCTGTAATTTTCACTGTATTATGTTTTAATGGGTGTGGCGATAGCCTATGGTGTGGCGATAGCCCAAGGTCTGGCAATAGCCCAATAATCGACCGAGTATTTCGTCTGGTTAATAATCCAGGTGTAAGAACTCCTCCTCCACATTCATTATTATTATCATACTCTTCTAAATGAGTATCATCCTCTGGTGTGTGACTGACCGTATAACATCGCTGAGCTCCTTGCGAGCGTTGTCGAGAAGACACGTACATATCCCCATATATAGTTCCAAATGTTCTGTAACAAATATAAATATCATCGCACAAATTTTTCATAAAATTATCTTCATATAAGTTATTTTCCAACATAAAATTTTTCATCTCTACAATAAAGGTTCTAAGATTTTCGCTTATTTTGGTTTCCTCTTTTCTAATTTCCTGTTTTCCAAATTCGGTTACATCATGTTTATTTACATTCATAAATATAGAATCTTTTGTAATATTGGCGTCACTTTTTCTTTTCAAGAAATCTTTTACCATATACAAATGCTGTAGTGTTCTTTGTCTATAAATATATTTTTGAAATGTATTACGATCATTTACATCACGCCCTTCATTATGAATACTAAATTCCAGAGACGTCGAATCATCGTTTGCCATGTGCGCGGTTAATCTTACAAGACATTTGTCAGGATCATTAGAACAAACGTGAAATATTTTATTTGCTTCACTTACGATTTCACCAATTACCAGCGAAGAGTCCCATGTGTTATTTTTATAATCATAAACCAAACCATTCTCTACGTAAACGGTTACATTTTTAAGAAGTTTATACATAATTCCGTGGAGAATTTCTCCATAAACATATCCAGCATTTTCCAATTGGTCGATGAAATAATAGGCACTATTATCACCATTACTTATTGTATTCAATAGGGTAGAATCATGATGAATGCCAAAACCAATGAACGCGTTGGTGATACTTCTATCGACGAGTTGTGCTAATGCGTTATAATTACCATTACCACTCGTGGCATTTCCGTCCGTCATAAATATATTTGAAATAATAGAGGTAGAACAACCCTCTTTTATATTGGAAACCATCTTAGATACATTTTTAAGCGCCAGCTCAATATTTGTGCTATCTCTAGGTGTTATTTCTTCGATTTTCTGTATAACTTCCTTGAAGTTTTCATTGGTTATGGTGCATCGTTCCAAAATAGGATAAATTTTATCGTCAAAAGCATTTACGGTAATGTGGTTTTTAATGTTTGGATTTTCTTTGAAATATAAAATCATATTTTTTAAAGTGTGAATAATATGTTGCATTTTAGTTTTATTATCAGAGCATATATCGGTCATAGAAGCGGAACAATCAATCGTAAAAACGAAATCATGGGCGTTCGCGCTAACAGGGGTCGAAACTGCTTGTAAATTAAGAATTCCAAATTTGGCATCTTTGATGGGAACGGGAATGATTTCATTATTCATAAAGTTATTTTCAAAAGTGAGTGTTTTTTGGATAAATAATTCTTGCGTGGATAATGGAGTAGACATTTTAGAGGAGTGCGTATAAATAATTCTGTAATAGTAGTAACAAAATTATTTATTTAATCAATTTTTTTTAGTTCGTGTATAAAATCAAAAAACCTCGCTTCCACATATTCGCTAGCCTGAAAATAATCCTTAAATGTTGTATGGTATTGAAAAGGACTGTTTTTAATTGGAATGCTTACATGTATCGATGTTTTGTCAATCTTAATATCAAATAAATCCGTCTCATAACCCATCTTACTATAGCAGAGCCAATTCATTTCATTCCTAACAATGTGCCAGCCGTGTTCTTTGAACATTGCGTCCAATAACAAGAACCCCTTATTTTTAATTTCCTTATTGGTTATGGAACTATCCAACATGTTATTATTATGCGCGGTCATTTACTGTTATAAATAATTACTAGATAAACCTTTAAATGTATTTAACAAAGAAAATAAATAAAAACCAAACAACCAATAAATAAAACCTTTCTGTAATATAAAAAACTTAAAAACAATAACCATAGTAATCTACAATGGAAAATAATGACAATTTACCAACCCCACAACCTCCTATGCCACCACAAACAGAAGTGAAATTAGTGGATGTTCCAATTACCGACGAAAATACCGCTTTAAATGTAATGGTTAGTTTTTTATCGTTGGCAAATAAAAGAGGTGCTTTTGGACTAGACGAATCGGCCAAAATCTGGGAATGTATTCGATTGTTTCAGAAACCATAATCAACCAAATTATATAATCAAACACCTAGTTAAAACGGTTTAAATATATTTATTATATTCTATATAAATAATAAATATGAATATAAAAACCTTATATTTTATTTTTGAGAAGTATTTGGAAAAAATACATCCAAATAATGCGGTGGATAATGGATCCATCGAAGAAAACGAAGAAGATATCGAAGAAATCGTGACAGACTTAACCAATGATTATGACTATTTATGCGAATGTGCTAGAAGTTTGGTTATGCAAATTAACGCCAAAATAAATGAAATCAAAACAAAGATAAACCATAACAACAAACAATAATAACAATAAAAAATACAAATATACAAATACACACCCATAAACAAACAAATCTACAACAACATTTTTGCCCCTACAATGAGTGGAGTAGCCACCACGAATAAATTCACCGCCATATGAATATAATAATCTCTTTGTCTTTTATTTTCTTCCAGCTCTAATGCTTCTTTTTTCTTTTCTATAATCAAATTTATTTTATCAATTCCTTTTGATATTACATTCATGCCGCAAACCAAATTTTCGGTATCATCCCCATTACCACTAAAATCAATCCAGATAGACTCACTCGCACCGTTCAACATGTTTTGTTCTTTTTTTATTTTATGAATTCTGCGAACTTTGTCAATGTATGCATGACGTCTTTTCATTATTTTTTCATACAAATCTTGAGAGTCTTTTTGTAGACTTTTTTTTATATGTTGTAATGTAGGTATATCATATTTTTCCAGTCTAGTTATCATTTCATTTGTAGAATCATGTCCTATAAATCTATCAGAAATAACAGATCCAATGTATTCCTCCTTAGAAATGTTAAATTCGTTCATTAAATTAGTAATACTCATCGTAATAATTGTGTTCAGTAATTTATGTATAATCAATATATACATAAATAAATTATATCAATTTTTTTGCTTTATTATAGAAAAAAATAGCGAGCAAATTTTATATGAAAAATTGTGTATTTATTGCATGAAATAATGTTGATTAAATATTTTCATCAATATATTTACAACCCTTGCTTAAATTTTCCGAAGCCCATAGTGGTTGTAAATTTGTGTAATGAAAACATTTTTTCTGTTCTTCCTCATCAAGCAAATTAAATGAGGCACAAGGTTTAATATGGTCTATGTGCCATTCTCCATGATTTTTCCATGTCATTCCATCTTTGAATTTGGACTCCAAAAATTCTTTTAAAAACGATACAGAACAACCTAATAATTCAATTGTAGTGTTATTTTTGTGTGAATTTTGTCTTCTAACTGCACATCCTAATCTGCTGCGAAGTGTTTTAATAATCTTAAATTTAGCATCATTTAATTTTCTATTTTTTTCATATACAAGATGTTTTTCATTTAATATTTTTCTATTTTCTTTTCTCCAGTCGATGAGGCATTTTTTACAATCTACTCTTAAATTATCCCAATGTGATTTGGAATAATTATAGTCTGTTAATGGTTGCCAATATTTACATGTACAGCATTTCTTTCCAGTAACTCCTTCTATTGTCTCATGTAAAGTTCGGTGATTTGATGGCTGACCCTTACATTTATTTACAATATTATTTTCTTGTTTGACTTTTTCCCAACTGGTTTTATTTGCTTTATATATTTCCTTTTCTTGTTTGAAAATATAACCGCCTGTAGTTTTTAAACTACCCTTGATAACTTTATTAATATTAGGAGCATAAAGTCCTAATTTTTTAGCTGCCTCTAATTGTGAATCAAATTTAATCCATTCTTCTTCAGAAATTTTTTTTGCGTAAACATATATGAGTTCTGTATTGTCATATTTTTTTTCTTTACATGTTTTATTGTATAAAGAAATAACTTCTTTATTCTTTTTTCTCCAATTACGACATTTATTTCTACAATCAATACAAGTTTTGAATTGTTTTTTGTTTTCACAAAATAACTCAATTGCTTTATCTTTATTACACTTAATACACTTATTCATTTTATATATATTATAATAATATACTTTAAGTTATTTTATATTAAAAGCGAGTAGATTACACTTAAACACCTCCCTCCTCGAAGCCGAAGGACCAAATGAAGTGTTGAGTCAGACTGTACGTTAAAATCTGCTAAAGTGCGTCCATCTTCTAATTGTTTCCCCGCAAAAATGAGACGTTGTTGGTCAGGAGGAATACCTTCTTTATCTTGAATTTTTCTCTTGACATTATCAATAGTATCACCAGGCTCAACCTCAAGATTAATCGTTTTACCAGTAAGAGTTTTAATAAATATATTCATATTATAATTAACATTAAGAATATATTTTTAAGTTTATTTACTACATATTTATTTACTTACATATTTTGTATAATTTTCGCTTCGACTAGGATTTGAACCTAGGACCTCACGGTTAACAGCCGTGCGCTTCTACCGACTGAGCTATCGAAGCATATGGTACAGGTTCCTTAGTTTTATAAAATAAAGAGAATTTTAATTTTACACCTTTGCGATATAATTGCTGTACGGAACCTTACAAATTACAATACTAATTTGTCTTTAAATACTTTTCAAACGAATAGTTTTAATATTTTTTATTTTAGTTGAATATTTTTTCCGAGTACTATTTTTGTTTTTTCTACTTTTTATACATTTTATACCTTTTTTATTTGTTTTTCTACCTCCATAAGGTATTCCTTTTCTTAAAATATCATTCCTAAAACGCCTTGTTATTTTTCCAGAATAATAAGTGTCATCTACTGCAAATGGCGAACAAGTCAAATCAACAATAATTAAACGCGTAACACCTTGCGCCGCTAAATAATCCGTAATATCTTTTAAACTAACCGAACCACGTTCAGCTCCTCTTAGACGTATTTTATCTGGTTTTGGCAAAGCACTGTTTTTCCAAATTAAAATATCATTAAAAATATCTGCTTGTAGAAAAGGGAAATTCAAACAACTAATGGTCCAATCTTCTCCTCCACTTGGCGAAACATCGTCTTTTCCTAACACATACGTTTTATTCACCATATAACCATCTTTCGCCTTACCATTTACCAGGAGTTGAGATTTATCGTGTGAATTTAAATATTCAACAATATCGATGAATTCTTCTAATTTTGCTGGGTCAGAAGACGCACCAGCCAATTCTTTTTTCATTGTTTTTTCGTCTTGTTTCTTTTCAGGAATAACCGCGCTAGCCACTTCTTTAACTATATTGGAAATTTCTTCTGCATATTCATACAATCGTTTTTTTTGTTGTATATTATCATTATTACTTAGAAATTGTCTAATGCCTAAATTGATTTTCGTAACATCTCCAGATTCATTAAATAGTTCTTCCAAATCGCGCGCGCGTTCAATATCATATACATCCATTTCATCGTCACCCTCTACATAGTTGATAACCCCTGGTGCAACCGCATTGAATTTATAAAATTCCTTAATTCTAGAATCGAGTTGAAACGTTGGAATATTTGTGGGAAAACCATTTGGAGTAAAGGTAATTTTGGTGGGGTCCGTAACAGGACTGTTTAATAAAATTTCTCCGTGTGTTGTAATAGATAAAATAACTGTTTTGGGAAATGTTCTAGTCGTCATTATATTATAGTTATATAATTATTGTAATCACAATTATTATAATCAAATTGATCTGCGTTGCTATAAATGTAAATTTTTAAGGAGGACAACTTGTTCCTGTAGCAGTCGGAGGAAAAGTTCCGTTCAATATTCCTGTTCCACAAGTGCTGGAACCATTAGCATTATACAAAGTAGAATAGTTTGTAAAGGTGACGACATTGTTCGTTATCGTGCCATTGTTATAGTTATAAATTATACCCCCAGGAATGGCAAGATTGCCAATTATAAATGTACCCTCATTTTTAATGGTTCCGCCGTTGTTGTAAATTATACCGCCAAATACCAAATTAATTCCCTCATTTGTAAATATTCCGTTATTATAAATAAAACCATTATTGGTAATTGTACCATTATTGGTAATAGTACCCTTATTATTTATTCTACCATAATTGGTAAGCGTTAATCCGCCTGGTATAGTGAATGTATATCCACTAGGAATAAGTAAAGTTTGGCATGCTAAAAGAGTCGTATTCGCATTTAATGTATATGTAGCGCCCACCAAAGTCGCAATATCATCTAAGGATATCGAAGGACATACAGATTCATTCTTAGGATATATCACTGAAATTTTCGGATAATAATAATTAAAGGCTCTTCTATCATTCGCCAATCCAGAACGTCTTTTACTTGCCATGATTATATATTATATAAAAATATATAAAATATAAAATATCACACAAAATATAATACAATTTACCAGTGTAAAAAACCACTCTAACATCTAAAAGCAAATGCAAGTATACCAACCCCAATAATTCCTAATGCTAAACCAGCGTGATAATTATACGACATTTCCTTATACATTTGTAACCAAGCCTTTACTTGTTCAGGAGAATTCACATGATTCAACATCCAATCCGACTTTGGATAAAGCATGTAAAAGAAATAGTTGGTCAAAAAACAGGTCGCCATTACGGTACAAACGAGAGAAAAGGTATTCAACTTCATCCCCTTCATTTTAACATTGTAAAAAATAATAAATAGCGACAATAACAAACCACAGCCATAACCATAATAACTAATATTCATTCTCTCTTTAGCGATTTTTTCATACCGTTTTTGTAAATCACTTGGTAAATGTTGTTTGTACAATTTTACGATTTTGCTTTTATCAGTCACATTGTAAAAATATATCATACCAATAATAAAAACCGCGGATATTATACATGAAATAGAACAAGGCATATACTCTATATACATACATTATAATAAAAATACGATTATAATAAAATGTTGAATTATATAAATGGACTATTTTACACTCTTTATATATCTAATTTTTGTCATTAAATTAGGGTTTATTTTGATGGCCTTAACTCATTTACATTTAAAAATAAAGGGACAAGAAAACTCGTCTCTCGATAAAAAGATTGTATATTGGAAAGAGAAATTCGAATTTGTATTTGTATTTTTTATGGCCATTTTATTACTTTATTTATTTAATCCAAGGAAATCATCTGTTGTAGTAACTGGTGAAACAAAGACCGTGTTATTTTTATTTGGCATTGTGTTACTAATTACTGCCAAATGGAGTGAATTTTTCCACGAATCACTGTGGTTTAAAAGACTGCAAAAAATAATTGGTAAAAATAACTAAAAGAAAAACAAAAAAACAAAAAACAAAAAAAAATAAAATTGAATAAAAAATTTGAAAACTTACAAAGAATAACCAATCAAAAGACACTATTTCAAAAATGACCGCTACTATCAATACTCTTGTTATACTATTCTGTTTTGCATCTGTATTTATCTTTGCAGATGCAGAACTACTTAAAAATAAAATCCGCAACAATAATCGTAGACGTGAAATATATCAACGCAAATATAATGATGAACTTATGAAAAAAACCACCATAAACATAAATGACCGCATTTATTATAACAAATTAGTGACTACTCCCTTCTTAGAACAAATATGTCCTATAGTAAGCGAATTAGTCTTTATAGACGAAACCAAATTATACGAAATGAATGAGATTACCAAAGAAGATTTTCAAAATAATATGTTACAAAATATTTCGCACGCTTTCTTATCCGATGTTTATACTAGTAAAAATTATCCAACACACCGACACGACGTCACCTTACATATTACCATAAACGATATATACAAATACGATAAAAATCATTGCAAAAACGAATATGTCAAATATACCTATGCAAAAAAAGAAACACAACAAAAAGTTCACGAATACCACCTGCAAAAAACAAACCTGATTACCATAGAACATCGTCCATATTATCATAGTACAGATTACGATTTTCAAAAACCACTGTGCCCTATTATAGACACCTATAAACGAATGAACGAATCGTTTTCTAGTCACGAAACATTTGTAAATTCACTGGTTAGCAATATAACCCAAGAATATATGATACAAATTTACACCCCTAAAAATTTCGAAAAATTCTACCAAAAAAACGCAATGCTACAACCACCCTCTGAAAATGACATCAATCAGTATTACAAAGAACATTGTAAACATTTATACGAAACGACTACTTATGCATATGTAAGCACCATTATATTAGGGTCAACAGCTGCCCTAGTAAGTATATTATAATATACTTTTAACACAATATGGGAAACCCGTCATCGTCTCCATTCAGCTCATATTCATTCGCCCAAGGCAAAATATGATGGTCATTTGCACTCCAATAAGCTTCCGCCTTACTAGAAAAAACAATCGTTTTTTTCATTTTCGAATTG
>Ga0214921_10003121_pt1 | contig 25886 bp, 27 predicted proteins | sample LL1505_MetaG_FD_177992 | JGI IMG/M metagenome (GOLD analysis project Ga0214921, IMG submission 177992) | Freshwater microbial communities from Lake Lanier, Atlanta, Georgia, United States - LL-1505 | ecosystem: Environmental > Aquatic > Freshwater > Lake | place: USA: Georgia | collected... | reverse complement strand
CAGAACGTCGTGAGACAGTTCGGTCCCTATCTTCTGCGGTCGTAGGATATTTGAGAGGAGCTCTTTCTAGTACGAGAGGGCCGAAAGGGACGGACCGATGGTGTACCAGTTGTCACGCCAGTGGCACCGCTGGGTAGCTAAGTCCGGAATAGATAACCGCTGAAAGCATCTAAGTGGGAAGCTAGCCTCAAGATTATATATCCCTAGGTCGCGAGACCTCTAAAGACATGTCAAAGACTATGACGTTGATAGGCTGGAGGTGTAAGCGTAGTAATACGTTTAGCTGACCAGTACTAATTTGTCGTGAGGCTTAACCTTTTTTCTTAAGGTGAAAAGCTGTCTTTGAAGTTTAAAGACACAACAAGCAGCCGTTCGTTAAATACGATAGCTGGTTGTGCTCGAGAATACTGACATAGTTGACTACATAATTGAGTGTAGTAAATTGTGAGTATTGCACTTGTTTCTCACACCAGAGAACAGAGTGTCCTGACGCGAAAGCGGAGAGGGCCCTCGATTTTCTGGTGACTCTACCTGAGAGGTCACACCCGTTCCCATCCCGAACACGGTAGTTAAGCTCTCAAAGGCCGATGTTACTGGGATCTCCCGGGAAAGTAGGTCGTTGCCAGATTTATGCCCCGATAAGCGAAAGCTTGTCGGGGCTTTTTTTTTGCTCTCTGCGGCAACTTTGTAGTGTCAATTGTCAAAGTTGATTCTTGGAGAGCTGATTATGCCGGAGATTGGGCAGGAGATTGATGTGATAAGAGAGAGATTTATATCAACATTGCTATTGGTCGTCATGCATCTTATTTGTGCTGCGATTGTGGAGCCCACAGGTTTATTTTGCTCCGCCGTAGCTCAAGAGTCGTCCACCTTTAACGTCGGCGCGATTCTGCGTCTGAGTGGACCGCTAGCTGATTTTGGCACTGCGGTACGTAACGGCATGGAGCTGGCGGTTAAGTAATGTCTCATCTCCTAAACCGCGTCTTTCCTTACAGCTCGATACGAAACGTAGCGATTTTTTATTTTCAGTCAGCTTGTGTTGGCAGCTTTTTCTGCGCGGCGATTTGGCTGTTTGTTTGGCAGAGGTATCTCTCCCTTGGTGAGGTGGGGCTTGTAGACTGGTTAGCGGTGATTGTCGCGTGGTTCGCAGAAGTCCCATCTGGTGTCTTGGCAGATAAGCTCGGTCGAAAGTGGTTGGTGATTATGGCGCTCGTTTTGAGCGCGGCTGGAATCGTTATGCAGGGGCTCTCTCATACATTCACCGCGTTTTTGCTATCCAATATTCTCTATATGGTCGGTTTCTCGTTTCACTCGGGAGCGGCTGAGGCTTTAGTTTATGAATCTCTACCCTCTGATAACCAGCTAGGTGGAGCGACTAGAGAGCACGCGTACGAGCGGGTTGTAGCTGCTAGCAATTTTATTCAACTTATTACTCACGTGGTGTCGATATTGTTGGGCACTTTGGCCTATAACGTCATGGGAGACGCCGCGCCATTTCTTTTGCAGGGCGGTTTTTACGCGATTGGCGCGCTTGTTGGGCTGTGGGCGATAGAGAGCGTTCCTGAAGGTAAACGCGTATATCGGACCTCGATTCGCCAGACGATTATCGACAGCGTTAAAAGTGTTAAGTTTATCACACGAGAACTCTTCCCAGTCGCGATCATAACCTTCGCGGCGCTAGGTTTGTATGACATGTGCGCATGGTCGTTTATGCGCACCGCGATAGCGACGAAGTTTGGTTTTAATCACGAGGGTTACGCCATAATCATTAATCTCGGGATTATTGGCGCTGCTATCTGTGTAAGGCTCCTTCCTAAAATTCGAGCTATGTTGGGAGATCTTTGTGGATTTCCTGGAGTAGGTATCTTTTTAGGTGTGCTGTTTCTCCTGTGCGCGTTTAATCTTGGTTCAGCAGGCGCTGTCGCACTGGCGCTAATTATTATGATCGGAAATCTGCTAAAACCCTGGAGCTTAGTGATCGTTAATAAGAATATTAGTGATGATCACAGAGCTACAGTGATCTCGCTGTTTAGTTTTATCACCCGCGCGCAGTTTCTTCTGCTTGGAGCGTTAGTGCCGTATCTGGCGCAGATGGGTTACTTAGATGCTACGCTTTCCTGGCTTGGTTTGCTGGCGATAGTCGCTTCAGCTCTTGCCTTGCTTCCTTAGGTAGCCTCCCTTTCCTAGTACTCAATAATCAAGCAGTTATCCATGATACTGTAGTAAATTGATCTGATAATAAACGTGTCGCCCTTCTTTGGCTGAATCTTAGAGTCCGCTGCTGGCCTCGCGTAAAAGTCGCACGAGTGGGGCCCATTACCGATCAATATAGCCCTAAATTTGCCATTTTGATCAGGGTCCGAGATGGCAATTGGCTTCCGGTCACTCGGAGGATTTAGAAGCAGTTTGATGTCCGCAAGAAGCTGTAGCGACCTTTGATGCACTGACATCATCTCTAGATGCTTCTTGTTTCTTTCCCATAGTGTGCGAAATTGTACCTCACTAATCGGGATGTAGTATCCCCAGTTCGCCATCAACTGATGTTGACCTAATAGTCCGTTTGCGTCTCTAAGCGGTTTGCTATAAAGCTCATCGCGCTCTCCTAATACGCTAGCGTTTTTATCTCCTTGATTTCGACCTAGTGAGAGATCGGGGTTAGTCGCGATCAATTCGCCGACTCGCCGGTTAAAAAACCCTATAAGTGTTGCCACGGTAAATGGAATGCCGTCAGCTTGAGTGGTGCTTGGAAAGTTTCGATTTAATACAGGCTCTATGCGCTTGGCCAGGTGGTTTAATTGGGCGATTTCTGAACTGTGTGTACCTGGAAAGATCTTATTCGTTTCTTCGTGATATTGGAGCATCGCATTTACTGTCGTCACGGAAGGCATAATCTTAACTGACATAGCCTGAATGAAATCGTCTTGCGATCCTTGCTCAAGAAGATCTGTCGGGATTTCGATAAACATTGATATCGATGGCACTTCCTGTCGGCGAGAGAATCCAGACGAAATAAAATCCGGCAACATGTACTGATGAACACCAAATTTGCCGTATACTGAAGTTAGGCGGTCGTAAGCTATTTGCCTGTTAATTGAATCAGGAGGAACGATAAAAGCGCCGTTCACCACATGAATGCCAATTTTTGTTTTATTGCCGACGACCTCAATAGAGAACGCGTCTTCAGCTAGTTTCGTACCTGCTGTGTCGACGCAAAAAACGTTTTGGCCCGTTACTTCTATTGGGTTTCCCGTAAGCCTTTTATATTCTATTACGGTCTCTGCCATGTCAATTGGTTCAACAGAAACTCTATTTAAGGATTTTAGGTGGTCTATCTTGGCTTCGAGATTCGGTAACTTAAGCCCTTTTAGGAGGCCCAGTTTTGTGTAGCGATTGAACCTATTTAAGTTGTAAAGAAATCCCTCGTTAAACTGATCAATGCTATGGTGCAAGTAAAACCCCTTCTCCTTGAGGATGCTCCCTAAATTGTTCAGATCCTCCTTAACCTTAGTGATGTCTTTGGAATTCGCGAGTAATTTAATTCTAATAACTTTTCCCTTGCGGCCTTGAGTAATCCGAAACGAAGTCATAGTCGCCGTTGGAGGGAGCATCAATTTAATTATGCTCTTTACATCAGACAAACTCACACTATCCGAAGTCGCGGGATTTAGATATATCGGGGTTTGGAACCAGAAGAGCTCATCTATAATTTTATCTACTGCAGCCGTGGGTAACGGTATCCGAGGCCTTAGTATAATCGCGCCGTTATTGTTCTCAAGATTGAGCCATGAACTGCTCTCTTTCAGTTTAAGAGCCCTTTTAATTGCTTTGATCGTGGACTCAGGGGATATTTGATAACTGGCCTGAGACTGAGAATTTTCAACACCCAATGATATCGGAATCAGCTCGCCACAGATTTCGGAGTCCAATAGTTGGCGCGCCGTAGTAACGCCAGCTGATAAGTTTTCAGATGACTGGGCTCTAGGCACAACCGATACAACTACTGGTATATCACTTTGGGTAGCGGTCACCATTTCCAAGCAGAGATCCTGAAAATCAGATTCATACGCTAACTCAGAATCATCAAAAATAGTTACCCTGTTTATTAGCTCACCTTGCAGTATCTCGAATTCCTGATCATCAAAATAGCTCCGCAGGGTTTCGGCGTAGCTCGAAGCTATCCCCTCTTTTTGCTCAGTCTGGCCCGCCTCTAAGCTGAAACACGAGGCAAGTAAGGTCCTGGTATATACAGCCGCGATGAACTCCGCTGATAGATCCTCCAAGAGATTATCTACTTCCTTGGCTATAATATCGGGTCGCGCTAGAGACGGAATCATTTTAGGCAGGGGGCTGTAAATTGTCGGATCGGATAACGGAGTTTCCGAGACGCGATTAGAGCTGTCTTCCTGATTAGTGCCCGGAATGAGGATTCCCCTGATCATCTTAAGCGCCCTAGAAGCGCTTTCGCCGTAATCTACAGTGAGCTGAGCTGAAGGTCTTATAATACTTAAAAGCTGTTCACCACCCCCTTCTAAAAAAGCATCATTTTCTGGAGAGCTATCAAGATGCTTCCTAATATCCGCTATGAGCTGATTAATTTTAGTTCGAGTCCTTACCTCTTGGAATGGTTTTAGTCCATTTTTTATATCCTGAAGGGCTACGTCAATTCCATTTAGAATTGCCGCGATATCGACGGTTTTCAGGGGTTTTTTGTTTTTATTGGGCTTGTCGCCAAGCGACGTGTTTTGACTGTTAGGAGAGGATGGTTCGGCTAGGATGGCACGGATGAATGATTCATCATCTTTACTGATTGACCCGATGATCGCTCTTATCATAGCCAAGCACTGACCCGCAGGACCAGAAATATTAGTGGCTAACGATGCCTTGGCCTTATTAATCGAATTGAAATCTTTAAGATTGAGTCGAGCATTGGGAGCCTCAGTCAAAATACTCGCGTTTATTAGGTCCTCGATTGATGCGTAGCACTCCTTGACTGGTACTTCTATTTTTTTGTCGCTGTAAATCAAGCGGATGCTCCTATTGGTTTCAAAAGAGCACATGTTAATCGCCTCAGGAAATGCGCAGGCCCCCCCTTCATCTATCTTGCTAGCGTAGGCATAAACTAGTAACTGGGCGGCACGATAGGGGAAACGAAATTGAATTGATTTTGAATCTCTTGATTTCGATAGCGACCCCACAGACACAAGCAGGCTGGCGATCTTGTTTATGGCAACGACGCCCTTTACGGATGCATCCACATCAGCATTGAGCTGCCTATTTTCGCGTAAGAGTTCTAGTTGGGTATTTGCGGCAGCCAGCATTTCGATGCTAGAGAATCTTTCCGGACTAACTAAAGGTGATAATCTCGGCAATCGCGATTCGATCGGGCTCAAAGACTTCGCGAATTCGCTAATGTCATTTAGCACTCCTAAAGCTTTGGTATATCCCATTTCAGAGGGATCCGCGGACTTCAGTACGTGATAGAGATGCTGATCGGTCAGTCCCAGTTCCTTGGCTTTTTTGCGGGCTTGTAAAATTTGATCAACTGCCCACTTTCTGCTCAGGTCTGAAATTATTTTTAGTTCAATACCTGATAATCGGCTTGTCTCGCTGAGGGTGTCATCATGTTTTTTGATCGCTTCAAATAGGGAACTGTATGGTCTAAAACTTTCGGCAAATATGCTCCTTGCTTTGGCGGCGGTGTTAGTTACGCTCGGATCGAGTGGTGGGGCAACCGGCTCCTCCTTAAAATCGGCTAGGGCCGGGTGGTGTCGCTTATAGGCTTCGGAGAAATCACACAAACTAGAGTGTAGAATATCTAGATTCTTGATTAGATTCTCCAGAGATTTGACCCCATTACCTAAGTATATTTTGTCGGCAATCGCATTAACAATAAAATTCGCGGTGTTTTTCGCTAGCTCCAGTTCTTTATGTTTTGATAGCAGAGGTTCCACAGCTATGTGGGACATACGACTGATTAAGTGCTCGAGCTCTTCGCCAAGGAGCTTAAGCGATACATCCCAGGCGTAAGAAAAGTTCTCCTCGACGTGAAGCTTTATTTGGTTGGCTTTCTCGTGAGCTAAGCCATTAGCCTGTCCGTTAAACTTACAGCCCAATAGGTTAGCAAAAGCCTCATCAGGCATATTGGGATAATTTGACACTATCTTGCCAAGATGTTGAAGGAATAGCTGGTCGGCAGATAGTCGACGTCTTTCATATGGATCTTGATTGCCTGTAGGCAGGTCTGCGTCTTGTATCGCACCAGTCTTATTGGAGTCGTCTTCGGTTCGTTCTTGCGATGGCTTAACTGCTTGTTTACGCATTTGAAACTAGAGAGTGATATTATTAAATCGATTCAAAAAGTCCATAAAAACGTTCTAACTGTTAGCTCCAGATTTATTGGAGGTTGCCAGAGATAGGTCGAGCCGCCTCTGTTACGGTTGTTATGGCAGAAGCTCATGGCAGCGAAGCATACTGAAGCAATCTTATTTAGGTTTGCCGATCCAGAAAGTGTTAGCGGCCTCGGCACTAGCGCAGCCAATTGACTAACTAGCTGTAATTACCAGGTAAATAGCTCTGCGTTTAGGGGACTCTTTCTGCGATGGCTAACTACGGCCAGAGGGCCTATACCGCCCCCATCTTTGGCGAGATCTGCCTGGGCGCGGAGAGCGCTTTAGCCTCCCAACCAACTCTGTCAGAGGCCTCTCGATAGACGCGTAGATATCTGAACGCCCTTCAAGCGCTTCTAGCACTTCGCTAACTGTTTCCACTGTGGATAGACACCCGGCACGCGGCTCTTTACGAATCGCGTCGTAGAGCGATCTCCGCTCCGTCTTAACAACGAGTCTTTGCAGCTTAAGCAGCCACGCGTTTCGCCACCAAAGGGTCTTGGCTTGGCTCCAGGTGCCATCAAGGAGAACGATGCCTTCTAATTTAGAGAGGACTGAGTCCTGATTTGCTACTGGCTCACCTTTTTTATCCACGACGAATAAGGTCCGATCTTTAGGTAGAGTTTCCGTCCGGACGCTTCCTAGATACAGTACTCCCCAAGTTTTTGGATCTACTTCTTTACCTAGAGCTTTCTTTAAGTTGGGCCAGGAGAGTCCGGTTTTAACTGTGGAGTTTGGAAGAGTCGCGGTGATAATTGGAACGGTGCCGATGTCCACACCTGGCTCTTGCGGATGTTGGAGAATCAAAACTTCTGTCGCTATGTCGACGCTTTGAGTGAAATCGCAGACACAGTATTTCGGTGCACGGAGGCACCGCTCACACGGCTTTGAGTCTTCATCGCGGGGCAAGCGGTCCATCGTGTTTGCTTAAAGGTAGTCGGCCTTACTTGGCTTGGGCCGGTACTGTGCCGGTCAGGCTGTTTAAGAAGGTTACAATACTCGCTACCTCATCCTGTGAGAGGTTCTTACCTAGCTGATACTCAGCCATCTTTGACACAGCCTCTTCGAGGGTCTTTACACTTCCATCGTGGAAGTATGGTCCTGTCTTAGCTACGTTGCGAAGAGATGGAACCTTAAAGAACTTCTTGTCTGCTTCATTCTTCGTAACCTCAAAGCGGCCAAGGTCCGTTGTTGGGTAGTCCTTGACGAGACCCAACTTCTGATACATCTGGCCACCTACCGTTGCTCCCATATGGCAAGCTGTACATCCAGTCTGAACGAATAGCTTTCCACCGGCTTTTTCAGCATCGGTTAGAGCCGCGTCATCGCCCTTTAAGAAGGTGTCGAATCGCGATGGGGTGATTAATGTGCGCTCGAATGCTCCGATAGCTTCTCCGATATTGTGATAGGTTAGGGGATCCTTCTCTCCGGGGAACGCTTCCTTGAAGGCAGCTACTGTCTTCGGATCCTTCTTAAGTTTAGCGACTACGGCCGCTTCAGATTCCATGCCCATTTCGATAGGGTTTAGAATTGGTCCGAGAGCTTGGGCCTCTACATCCTTAGCGCGACCATCCCAAAATTGAGCTACATGAAGAGCTGCGTTAAACGATGATGGTGAGTTGCGGCCACCACGCTTCCCTTCGTGTCCTGGTGATGTCGGCTCATTATCCACACCAAAGGTGTTTATATTGTGACAGCTATTGCACGAGAGCTTGTCGTTCTTTGAGAGCCTTGTGTCCATATACAGGCTCTTTCCAAGAGCAATCTTAGCTGGCGATGATGGGTGCTCAGCGGATACCGCAGAATCCGGCAGAGGCTGAAAAGCTCCCTTCCAAGAGTTGTCTTGGGCGCTCGCGTTTAGGCCAATAACTAACAATGAGGCGGCACAGAGGGTAGAAAACGTGGCTATCTTTCTCATAGTTAAACACACTCCAAAAGATTATTTGCTATCGAGATGTGGAAGCGAATGTTGGGACTCCGCATCCTTGCGCAGGCGCGATGGTACTACATAGCACTAGTAGATATCAAACTATCCGTTTAAATGGGGCCAGCTCCCTAGTGCCCAATGTTCCGGTGCCAGTAGATCCCGCGAGGACGGAGAGTGCCTATTTTAGAACGGTAGTAGTAGACCTCTACACCATCTGTGCGCTGACTCTTTATCGCGTATCGTCTACAGAACGGCCCGTTGTTGCGAATAAAGGATCTCCCCAAGGACACAAGCCGCTCCCGCTTTTTGTGGTCTATAGCAGACAGAGCGGGGTATGCTCCCTTTAATGATTCGTGCCTAGTTTTTACCTCAATTGTAACCAGGCATCGCTTGTCGAGTGCTATGATGTCGATCTCGCCACGGCGCTCGCGCCAGTTTGTGGTGACTGGGATTAGCCCAGATGATGCAATCTCACGAAGTACCATCCGTTCGCCCCATCTGCCTACGCGATCATTTCCAGATTTGGGCCATAGTTTACAAATGTAGCCCTTTAGCCGTTTGAAGCTGTTATTAAGGAAGCTACTTTTAGGGGCGATGGCTGACATACTCCAGCGAATGTTTTGCGGTGCACCCGACTAGGCCCTCGCTCGACAAGCGCGGCTCGGTGGGCGGCTGTAGGGTATCCCGCGTGTTTTTCAAGTCCGTAGCCCGGATAACGCGTAGCTAGTTTATCCATCAAGCGATCGCGCCACACCTTTGCTAAGATTGAGGCGGCTGATATCTCTACGTGTAAGCGATCTCCCCCGACAACTGTCCTCTGATTGATCGAGGTAACTATCGGTTGATTTCCGTCCACTAACACCAGGTCCGCCGAGATCCTTTCAACGGCTAGGCGCATCGCGAGCTTCGTTGCTTGTAGGATATTTATCTGATCGATCCTGCGTGGGCCAACTGCCACGATCGACCATGAAAGCGCCGTCTCCTTTATATATTCGAACAGGAGTTCCCTTTGTTTCGCGGAAAGAGCTTTAGAGTCCTTAATTCTTGGGTCGGTGAACCCCTCATTGTATACCACCGCTGCCGCCACAACAGGCCCGGCTAATGGCCCTCGGCCGGCTTCATCCACTCCGCAGATTCTCATTGATCACCCAAATATTCGCCAAAGATAATCCCTATTAGCGAGCGTTGTCTGGGTGTGGTATACCAGACAAACGATATGAAAACGAATAGAAAAAAAACGGCAAATAGAGAAAAAAAGCAAGTGACTAATAGGGGTGGCGGTAGGAACAGCGGGTCGAAGACCGTCGCTAAGTCACCGTCACGAGCGGCAAAAAATAGGTCTCAAGGTCGTGGTGAGGCGAGGACGCCAGGGGCGAATAGCTCCAAAGCTGGGCGCCGAAGTGAGCTAAGACGTCACCTTGATGAACGCCTCAGATTGTTGCACCACCGAACGATGTTAATCGAGGCCGAGCTCCGCAAATTAGACGAGAACCGTTTTTATCGCACCTGCATATTTGGTAGCGCTAGGATTAAGGCTGACACGAAACAGTATGCGGAAGTTTTCGAGGTGGCCCGCTTCTTGGCGTGGGAGGGGATCGATGTATTAACCGGCGGCGGTCCCGGTCTCATGGAGGCTGCGAATAAAGGCGCGCGGCTTGGTCGCGAGGAGAAGAAGACCAGGAGCCTCTCTTATGGATTGTCGATTCAGCTGGAGTTTGAGCCAGAGCCTAATAGACACCTAGATATCAAGCGCCACCACCATAAATTCTCTTCGCGCTTGGATGACTTTATGCGTTTGTCGCATTCTGTAATTTGCACGCCGGGAGGAATCGGCACGATCTTGGAGCTCTTTTTTGTCTGGCAGTTAATCCAGGTAAAGCACGTCCCGCCTCGTCCGATCGTATTGATGGATAAGGAGTACTGGAGTGGTCTTCTTGATTGGATGCGAGCCGAGACCTGCGCGCGAGGTCTAATGAGCGAAAAGGACTTCTCCTTTATTCATTTAGTGGATACCCCGGAGGAGGCGTTTGAGATTATCTCCGCCCATCATAAGGAGTTCCGGTCGCGTGTGTTGAAGGTTGAAGAGCCGAGTTAAAGAGCGGGGTGATTATTCTAGCTCTTCGGCCTCTGCTTGGCGTCTCGCCGCGGAGGCCCGGATTGCCTCAAGGAAGCGCTGCCTAATCTGCTCACGTTGCGCTTCCTCGGCATTCATAGTTGCCGGATCAGGTGCTTCTTCCTCCTCAAACTCCGCGTCGTCATCGTCTCCCATGTAAGCTGGATTTCCTTGACTCGGATTTACATCTTTGTTCTTTGAATCACTAGCGGCGGCCAGTAGAGAAAAGAGGTTTCCTGAGTCAGTGCTCTTCTTGCTTGCAGGTTGAGCCGAAGGGGGCGGTTCGCCGGATGGTTGAAAGCCCGTGATACCCCGAGCTGTGTCGAGGATTGATGCTTTGATCACGGCTGGATAGGTATCGAGCACATAGAGATCCTCGGACGGTGCAGCGGATTTGATGTTTGCTTTGCTCGGAGTGGTGTCGGCAACCGTTACTTTATTGTCTGAGCCTTTAGTAGTTCCTGGATCGGAGTTCTTTCGTGGGTTGGTATCTGTAGGGCCTGTATTCTTTTGCGCGCTTGCGACGATCGCTTTAGTAGGTTGAGGCGTCTTGTTAGTGTCCATCATCTGATTGACAGCTGTGTACAGCGCCCATCCTCCGACCGAGCTGCCGATAAGGGTAAATATCAGTTTGGCCGCGGTGAAAAGTGAGGAGCTTTTCGCGGTAGGTGTCGCTATTTCAGAGCTTAGGTCAGATGTTTTAATTCCACCAGCGATCCCCGCGGCTAGACCAGCGGCGACGCCTCCATGGCGATCTGGTTTCTGATCGCGCATGAGTTTCTGGCGGATCTCTTCTAGTGCGGCGTTATCTAGTGATCCAGCAGACCCGAATCCGATCGTCTTTTGCGAAGTCTGTCCGACTTCGATTCTAATAACGGCGTCGTTTTCAATCCACGCGTCGGGCCTGTAAGAGAGGCTAGGTATGATTATCAGAGCTCCGCGAGATTTCGCGAAGTTGGCCAAGATCTCGGCTACGCGTTCGCGCCATTTACTTGATATATTTTCAAAGGGATCGTTTAGAACTAAAACCTTGTCGGCGTCAGCTGACGCTGCCAGTAGTCGTAAGCGGGCATCCTGGTCAAGACTTAGTTCGCCGCATCTTTTGTCAGCGATCTCCTCAAGACCGATTGATAGGAGTTGGGTGTTTATAGATAGCTCAGAGATCCCACTTCTAGTTAGAAATTCGCGAACCGTTAGCCCTACTGTAGGTGAAGGTTCCCCAAACCCGATAGCGGTGTGATCCTCTGGCTGATACGCGGATCCATCTACTAGGATCTCAAGATTATCTTTGGCGTTTGATCCGCATAGCGCGCGTTGATAGGGCCTGAGCTCTCCTGGTGATGATGCCCTCAGCACCGAGACCTTTCCCGCATGGCAGGTTGCGATGTGCAACAATTCGCCTGAGTTAGAATGTAGCCTGAGTTCAACCGTAGCCGGCATCTCGATTCCCCGTTTTTTCTCTTAAGAACCCTTCTTAAGTGTTATCAGTAGTAAAGGTCGGTTTGTTAGCTAAAAAAGTTTAGGAAATTTTTTGACAGGGCTAGGCTAGTAACAGGGTTGCGGGCCTGAAAGCCTTAAGTGCCTGAAATGTATGTTAATTAAAATAGTGAGCGTTTTGGCTAGTTTGAGCCTGCAAAACGGTGGATTGTCGGCGGGATCTAATGGGACAGAGAGATGCTAGGGAAGAGTGCCAAGCTCGGAACACACTCCAGCCTCTGGAATACTTTGGCTTTCTCAAACGCCTTGATATCTTGAGCTTTTGCGCGCTCTTTTTTTGAGATTCGCGCAATTCCATAAAGCTCCTTTGAGCACACTAGAGCCTCAATTCCAGCTCTGGTTTTGCGGGGAGGTGTAAGTATCCTCACACCTTCAAGTAATCCCCCTCCTGATTTAAAGATAAATCCAGAGAACTTGATCCGGTGCTTGTTAAATTCCAAGAGGTCATCGAGCCGGGCGTTTAATCTTGGTTGCCGCCACTCAATTACCCCGTGACACCAATCACTAGTTGAGGCGCTAAGCATTGGGCACTTATCAGAGCGGAGACAGGGGAATAGCGGAACTAAATCTTTGTGTTGTGTAATAACCAGATCTCTTAGTCCCATCAATCTACGAGTGTGATGTAGTTGTCCTGGTTCTAGAAGGATTAAGTGGCCACCAGGAGCAGTGCTCTTAGCTAATTTCTCAACTGCTTTAAGAGCTAAATCATCTGACATCTCAGCTAGAACATTCGCGGCGATAATGAGATCAAATTTCTCATCAGCTCCTAAGTCAGAGATCGTTTCCAGGATTCGAAGCTGACTAAGCGATCCAACACCTTTAAAATTAGTTAGCAGCTCTTTGGCTACGTTTCGCATCTCACGCGAGCTCTCAACGCAAGTTAATTTGATAGAGCAATTTAAGCTCGCCAGCAGGGCTAATCCAGCCGTGCCTGGTCCGCATCCTAGATCGAGTACCCGTAGCTCGTTTGAATCAACCTGTATCTGCTTTAGTAGGTGAAGTACTTTGGCGGCATTAATCGGTGTGTAGTAGAGAGCGTATGCTTTCGCTGCTTTTGCCGAGTCGATCGGCGAAGAGAGCTTGGCTCCTGATTCGTGTGATACATAAGCTGAAGAGATCGCTTTTAGCGATTCAACAAATGGTGTTAGCTCTTTAGTTCCAATATCGCCCAGAGCAAACTGCTTGTTAGCCTCTTCTGATAGCAGGGTTGATACGAGATGCTGCTCGATTAGCTCTAATGAATTTTCTGGGGTAACAGTCATTGCGCTCTGATATAAAAATAGACGGAAATCCAACTGTCATAAACTTAGACAACCCAGACCACGTTATTATAGACTGAAATACATGAAGCCTAAAGTGTACACAATTACAGAGGCTAAAGCGCAACTCTCTGATATCCTTCGTCGGGTCAAGAGAGGAGAGCGCGGCGAGATTTATTGCGCTTGTGAAGTGTTGCCCTGAGCCACAGAGACAAGGCTTGCAACCGTAGCCCAGATAGGCGAACCTAATGCTCTAATGCGCGCCAAAATAATATCACGAGACGAAGCTGCCAAACTGAGCTCTGAATACCGAGCTAGCGGAAAACGCGTAGGCTTCACCAGCGGTGTATTTGATATCCTCCACCCAGGTCACGTTGAATACCTAGAAGACTCTCGTAGCCGTGTTGATGTGTTGTTTGTTGGTTTAAATTCCGACGCCTCTGTTAAGGCCAACAAAGGCGAATCGCGGCCGATCTGTTCTGAGCACGAGCGCGCTCTTGTGTTGGCCGGACTTGGCGCGGTTGATCACGTGTTTATCTTTAGTGAGCGCAACAACAACGTAAATGTTGAGCTGCTTAAACCAACTCTATACTTAAAGGCGGGCGACTACTCGCCAGATAAGCTTTCATCTAAGTCAATTGTTGAGAGTCACGGTGGCAGAGTTGAGTTAGTTCCGTTTAAAGATGGTCACTCAACAACATCAGTAATCGATCGCATCCAACAAGCTGGGTTGTACGACGCGGGTGAGACTATCAAATACGATCCAAGGCCCGCGGTGTTCTTAGATCGCGATGGTACAATTAACGAGCACTCCGAGTACTTAAGCGAGATCGAGAAATTTAAGCCCCTACCTGGTGCTTATGAAGCGATTAGAAAGATCTCTGATATGGGCTTTCGAATAATCGTTGTCACCAATCAGCCAGGGATCGGATTGGGATACTTCACGAAAGAGGATTTCTACGTTGTAACCCGTGAGATGATGAAGCAGGGTTCGGCGCACGGCTGCGCTTTTGATAAGATCTATTTCTGCCCGCACTCAAAAGCCGATAAGTGTCAGTGTCGCAAGCCATCACGTTGGTTCCTTGATCGAGCGGCGAAGGAGCTAAACATAGATCTCTCTAAGAGCTTTGTAATCGGCGATATGACATCTGATGCTCAGTTGGGGATTAACGCCGGGTGTCGGTCGATTCTTGTTAAGACGGGGCGTGGGGGAGATGACGGGATCTACCAGGTAGAGCCGCATTACGTCGCTGCGGATCTGCAAGATGCCGCCAATTGGATCGCCACTCAGATTGATCGGTAATAGATGCCTAAGCTGCTTTCGCTTCTCAGTACCCCCTCAAGGATCGTTCTCGCTGTCACCTTAGTTTTATGCGCGCTCTGTATCGGATTTAAGATACATTTCTCTTCAGTAGGGGCGTGGGCCTCATATATGGGGCGTAGCGGCGAGGTGCCAGGATTGATCTACGGCGAGCCCAAGCCGATCCGAAGCGATGAGTGGCTGTTAGGAGTGCCTTGGTTGCTCTCTCAGGCACACACGAATCCATCCTGGGCTACGAACAATCCTTCTGTTGGGCCTGATACATCAGCACTTTTAGTTGGGCTCCCTACTAGGCACTGGACGGCGTTCTTTCGTCCGGCGCATTGGGGCTTTTACATCTTTGATGTAGAGCGCGGATTCTCGTGGTTCTGGATGTGGCGCACAGTGATTCTTTTTAGCGCTCTTGTTTTGTTGCTAATAGAGCTAAATAGCGGCTTGATTATGGGCGCGCTCGCTGGAGCGATCTGGATCTTCTTCTCAGGCTTTGTCCAGTGGTGGTTAGCTAGCGTCGCTGAGATGTTGGCTTATTGGACCTTAGCGTGCGTAGCTGTTCGATACATCAGTGTATCCACAAGTTATCGACAACTAATTCTTTGGTCCCTGGCTTTGCTAATTATGTGCGGAGGCTTTGGTTTAAGTCTCTATCCACCATTTCAGGTGCCTCTAGCGTATTTAGGATTGGCGTTATTACCCTTTTTAACACGGGGACTTTTAAGTTCTAATGGACCACGCCCACTGGCTCGATTTGCTTCGGTGGCTGTTGTTGTCTCGTTGGCTATGGCCGCCGTTGTCTCATTTCTATTAGACAACAGTGAAGCGGTATCAGCGATGGCGCAGACGGTTTATCCAGGGAGACGGGTTTCATTGGGAGGAGAGCTCTCTCTCTGGCGTTTGGCATCTGGTTTTTTTGAGCGAAACTATACTCAGTATATCTTCCCGCCTGTAGCTGGAAATATAAGTGAGGCGAGTTCGTTTGTCTTTCTGTGGCCAGTGTCGCTTGTTCTACTACTCTTCATAAAAGATCGTTGCGAGCTCATGCGCTTTTTACCGTTAGCGTTATACCTCGTTTCCTTAACGTTTTGGGGGATGTTCGGTATACCTGAATCCGTCGCTGCTATCTCCGGTTGGTCTTTTGTTCCAACGAGTCGTGCGTTAATAGGATGGGGAGTAGGGGGTGTTGTGCTGTGTGTCTTGATGATGCGTCAGCAGCTTGTCTTGTCGAAGCTGATCTTAGTTGTCTTTCTCCTAGTCGCGAGTGCAGGGATCCTTTGGTGTGTGAAGGCTTTTCCAGAGAGGTTTCCGGTCGCGATAGCTGAGGCTGAATTGTATTACTCCGCTAGTTTACTTATCGCGTCAGTAGCGGCGCTGATATTTAGATCTGGTTGGTTACTTGCTTTATCTGTCTTTGCTCTCTGCGCCTGGCCACACTCGCAGGTAAATCCAGTTATGCGCGGTTTAGCTGTAATTACAGAGGAGCCGCTAGTTTCGGCAGTGAAACGTTTTGATCCTAATCGCGAGGGCCGCTGGGCCGTATTTGGATCGGTCGTGCACGCGCAATTAGTAAAGATAACAGGCCGAGACGTTGTAAACGGCTCGCAGTACGTTCCTGACATGAAGGCGTTTACCCGCCTGGACCCAGAGGGGCGCGCCACAGAGATCTACAATCGCTACGCACATATCGGTTTCACCATAGCTCCTGAAGGAACAGCGCCAACTTTCAACTTGATAGCGGCTGATACATGGGAATTAAAAGTTGACCCCTGTCATCCGCGATTTATAGATTTTGGTGTTCGGTATCTTGTATGGGCGAACTATCAGTCGTCGCGTCGGTTTGAGTGCTATGAGCGGGTATTTGTGGGGAAAGATTTCGCGGTCTATAAGGTGCGGTCTTGATATTGCCATAGGGCAAAACTGCGCAGCGGAGGATCCGCGATTCAGCGGCGTTACATCAAATTGTGCTAAATCCTAACGAGGTGGGTCGCGAACGAGTGGCAAAAGGTGAGACAAGTTATGCGCTTAGATAGACCTGCCTCTCCCCTCTGCGCCGGGTGACGTTTTCCATGAAAACGTACAAAGCGGCGGATCCAATTCAGATAGTGTTTCTCTGTCTTATAGCTTAGGTGGCGCAGACGAATCACTTCGCGTACGACCTCAAGCAGCATTTTTGGTTTGGTGTTTTCTTGCATATAGGATAGATCGAAAAGTCGCCGGATAAGTTGCGTGCTCGGGAAACGCCTTTATCTCAGCGTAAAGTCCTAGATGGGCAGATCTGGCCATCTACCCAAAATCGCTAGATGGACCAGGTCTGGAATAATGCTGTAATAAACTAAATTTTATTCAGGTTGTTGTTTCAATTGAGAAGGATGAGTGAGTGAGGTAGCATGAAAAAAGGTCTCGGGACGCGTAGATGGGCGGATCGGGACAATACTATGTTATGCCTCAAAGATCGATCGACACAAATCAAACACCAATCAAACAGCTTCAGGCGGATCTTCAAAGCCTTGGAATCAACGCGGGCGATACCCTCATGGTGCACGCATCCATTCGGGGTGTCGGTCCGGTTGAGGAGCGCGGGCAGGGCGTTCTCGCGGCGCTTCTAGGTGTTTTGGGTCTCGAAGGCACTCTGATGGCATACGCTGACTTCGAGCCAACCTCGGAGGTCCCCTACTTCGATATAAAGCGCAGTCCGGCTCGGCCCGATTATGGCGTGTTCGCTGAGTTGGTGCGGACATATCCCGGCGCGGTGCGGTCGGCAAACCCCGGAGCATCTATGGTCGCCATCGGAGCGAAGGCGCGGTGGTTGTGCGAGGAGCACTCCTTAGATTACGGATACGGTCCAGGCGACCCACTCGGAAAGCTAGTGTCAGCTGGCGGGAAGGTGCTGCTGCTCGGTTCTGATCTAGATCAAGTTACCTTGCTCCATCTTGCAGAACATCTAGCGGATATTCCCGATAAACGCGTAGTTAGACGGCCCCTGAACGTGATGCATGATGACGGATCTATTGAGTCGGTCATGATCGAAGAATTTGACACCTCGAATCCCGTAGCTTCTTCCATGCCTGAGAAGGTTTTTGCCTCTATTGTCGGAAGCTTCCTTGTAACAGGCGCAGCCTCAAGCGGTCGGGTGGGTCAAGCGTTGAGTTACCTACTACCAGCAAAGGAGCTTGTATCCTACGCAGTATCAGTAATTGAGCGTGATTACGGACGAAGTTTGTAGGACTCAAACTTTGTGGCGAACTCCGTTCGATATGCCTGCGTATATACCGTGACGAGCCTGCTCAAATATGCTTAACTAGCTGATATGCCGATAGTCTCAACTTTCTTCGGAATCATCATCCGTATGTACTACGGGGATCATCCTCCCCCTCATTTTCATGTTGAGTTTCAGGGCGAAAAAGCAAGCTTTACCTTTGACGGTGAGCTGTTGGCCGGAACCTTGTCGTCCAAGACAGCACGAAAACTGATTCGCGATTGGGCAAAGCGACATAAACTCGAACTTATGATAAACTGGAAGAATATTGAGAGGGGCAAAGCGCTCAACCGTATCGAGCCTTTGGAGTAAAGCAATGAAATACTTACCTCAGGTGATATCCGCAAAATACGTCAAGGACTTCGTGGTCCACACGGTCTTTGACGATGGTACTGAAAAGAACATCGACATCTCAAAATGGTTCAAGGGTCCAGTGTTTGAGCCACTCCGGAATAGGAGGAACTTTAAAAAATTTTTCATCGAGGCGGGAACTCTAGCTTGGCCAAACGGAGTAGATATCGCTCCGGAGGCGTTGTATACGGCGAGAGATGCGTTATCCGCGCATAACAAGTTAGTGGAGCGGAGACGTAGACGCCCCGCTCACTGAAACGTTATTCCGCAAAGGGGATTGAGTATGAGTGGTAGTGAAGTAGAGCAGGATGTCCACATCCAGGGGCACCCAACGGGGTCATTACAGGAATTCCTTCGTTCGTACTTTGGAGTCGAAACGCGCAATGCGCTTGAGGATCTGACTGCCCCGGGTGGTTGGCTACGAAACGCTCAACTGCTTATTAGTATCGAGAATGGACGCGAAAAACCTAAAGAGGATTTCAATCTAAATCTTGATCCGCAAAGAAGGGTCACTGAGCGAGACCTTCTCAGGGCGTCAGCCGCTTATACAAGCAAGTTGCCGGAGCTGTCGATGTAGACTTGAGCCGCTCAGGAACGCTTTTTTGTGAGGTAGGAAACAAATTTATTACAGTGATCGCTACAGTTGGTGAAAACGAAGCGTACGTGACAGTTACACGATATTAGCGGGTGGAATAACAAACCGCTGCTCGCCAGAGCGACCGGGCGAGCATATGAAATGACTAATTTGTCGTCGTGGTCGCTCGACGAGAGTGAAACGTTATGCGGTCTGAATTGATATGAGTATAATCTATAAAAATGTTGATTCGATTCCTGAGTTCGTCGATTGCATTCGGCTACGATATGACACGTTTGTAAGGGAGATGGGAATGCTCCCGGGTTGGGAACCTGATGAGGACGATAAAGTAGCAAGACATTTCGTAGGACTGTCCGGCGATGAAGTCGTGGTTACTGGTCGATATAGAGAGATATCAAATGCGGAATTCAAAATCGAACGCATGGTCACTCGAAAGGATCTACGTCGGTCGGGGCTCGGGAGGCGGATACTCGAAGTTATGCTCGCTGAAATTGATTCGTTGAATCCTTCACGAGTATGGCTGCGTAGCCAGATACAAGTAGAGGGCTTTTATAGAACATGTGGCTTTACTTCGTGCGGCGAGCCCTTTGAGTTGTTCGGAGTTATGCATGTTGATATGGAGCGTCGCCGTTTAGTTGCATAACAAATTATTCGAGCGGATCGCTAAAGCGCCCGCTCACTGAAGCGTTATGCCCTCTTCTTGTGCTTCACCCCCTCCTGTGTTCTCGTTAGCTACGGAGGTGCGGATATGCTTCAGCCAACGAATACAAACATTTTCTCAGAATTTACCCATTTCGGAGACTCTCTGATAGCGAAGACTCGCGAGCTGGTGCTTTCCCTGTGGAGTAAAAACTCTATTCACTCTGAGCTGAAGGAGGATCAGACCCCGGTGAGCGAAGTTGATCTTCGCTGCGAAGAGCTGGTTAGACGGCATGTAAGACAGGCATTCCCCTCTCATGGGATTGTAGGTGAGGAGTTTGGATGGGAGAACAAAGGAGCTGAATTTACATGGACGATCGATCCTATCGATGGTACTCAGAACCTCATTAATCGAATTCCAACTTTTGGGACCATCCTTGGACTCCTTCATAAAGGTCAGCCAATCATGGGGTGGATTTATCATCCTGTCTTGGGTGACTCTCTTCGCGGTGGAGTCAATACGGGCACCTTTTGTAACGGCACAAGAGTAACCCTAAATGATATACCAGAGGCGGGTCTTACCCCGAACGATATCATCGCGACGAATTGCCCCACTACATTTGCTAGGGGAAATCATCTACCAGCTCTCGACGCCATTCTCAAGTTTCACCCCATTCCAGAATCTACTATGATGTTTTCTCTCACTCTCTCGCCATACGGGGTAGTCTCGCGGTAATGGTCGAATACAATCTTAAAATTTGGGATTTGTCGGCAACAAAGGCGCTTATTCTGGGCGCAGGGGGCGCATTTCAAGAGCTTGGTAGCGAAGAGCTGACTGACGGGATGAGGCTGTTTCACGCGGCATTTGGCAAGAAGCGAGCCGTGAATCTCATGGCACAAGCATTATTGGATTAGTTACGCGGCTCCTTTAAAGGGTATATCAGAGAGGCCGTGCTAATGATACCGTCAGACCATGACTTTGCTCTTCGAATGGGACGCCTCCAAGGCCCGATCAAATATAAAAAAGCACGGAATCTCTTTTGAAGAGGCCACTACTATTTTCGGTGATCCACGAGCAATTACCATTGAATCCTCAATAGTTAGCGGCGAGAAGAGGCTGGTCACAATCGGCCGCTCTGCCAAAGGTCGGTTTGTCATAGTGGTGGTACATACCGATAGAAATGATAGAATAAGAGTTATAAGTGCTCGGCCCGCCAGCAGGGCGGAGCGGAAGCAATACGAGGGCTGATGATATGAAGCAGGAATATGACTTCTCTGAGGGTGTGCGGGGCAAATACTTCAAGCGTTATCAGGCAGGCTCAAATGTGGTGATTCTCGATCCTGAAATTGCCAAGGTGTTTAAAGACTCTGCATCCGTAAATGACGCCCTCCGCGCTCTTATCCTAGCGGCCGGGCATAACAAGACTCTGCTGCGGACGCGCAAGGCGCGCCGCAGAGCGTAGCGTTGTCCAGCCAAACAAAGTAATGTATGGGTTCAGAAGATATTGAAAGCAAATTTGAAACTCGTGAGATTGAGCGAGGTGGAACTCTTTTCCTGCGAGCAGATGGTGCACTCGAATTAATTACCGAGGCATAGAATTCAAATTTACCAATTTTGGGAATCGAATGTCTTGTCACAACTTCTGAGGAAGCCGAGCCATTACCTGGCCAGATGTTGGACCTGTCGAATGGCGAAGTCGGAGATAGCTGGGTGACGGCTAAAGAGTGCATAAACTCGCGTGATGATAAAGGCTTTTATTTCAAAGCCGTAGTTGAAGTCGCCTAAGCTGGCTGGATAACATATTAACCACAATAATAAGCCTTGCCTTATTATAAGCCCAAACTTATACTATGTAGGTGAAGGTACGGTACTACAAAACGGCGAGTGGTCGGAGCCCAGTAGAAGAGTTTCTACTGGGGCTGCCAGCCGCTACTCGGCTGGAAATCGTTGATGCGATAGTGCTTTTGCAGGGCGGGGCTCATTTATCAATGCCGCTGAGTAGGAACCTAGCTAGTATTAGGCAGGGGCTTCATGAGTTGAGAGTTAGAGATCGGGCGGGACAGGTTCGGGTATTTTATTATCTGAAGAGAGGTGAGGCGATTTACCTGATTCATGCTCTCCGCAAGAAGACTCAGCAGATCCCGCCGCGTGAGTTAGAGGTTGTGCTAAAAAGAATTAAGGAGATCTGATATGCCGTGGAAAGAAATGAGTGTAGAGCAGCTGGCCAAATCTCTAGGAGCTAATGTGACAGAGGTGAGAGAAAAGCAGCGATTGATCACTATGATCGTTAAGGTCCGAAAGGCAAAAAAAATGTCTCAGGCAGTTTTGGCAAAGAAGCTAGGGGTGAGTCAGGCCCGGGTTGCCCAGATTGAAAGTGGCGTGGGGACGGCCAAGATAAGCTTCGATGTGATCTTTAGTATTTTAACGGCACTGGGATACGATTACAGAGTTACAACCCGTAAGGCGGCATAACAAAAATATCCAGCAGAGGGCTGCCGTCCCTGCTGATACGGACGTTATCCTGTATTCATAATTGGAAATTTTAGATATGCAATACGTGTTTAGAGAACCCAAGGATCCCTCTTTTGAGAAAGTTGGAATTGTTGGACGGATATTCCCCAGTACATCTGCAAGTTCAAAGGTCGAATTCTTTACCGTTACTACTAAAACGGGTCATGAAACCGCAATCATCGAGCATGGATGTGATTTTTGCTATTACCTGCTCGAAGGATCGGGAGTTTTTCTTATTAATGAATCGGAGCACCACTGTGAAAAAGGCGATCTTGTTGTGATTCCTCAGGGAACCAAATTTACGTATAGAGGAACTCTTAGAATGTTTGTCGCCTCCGTACCACCTTGGAGCGAAGAGCAAGAAGAAACTGTCGAATAGCTTTTACATATGAAGGGGTGATGAATCTAAATAAAAGTTGCCCAGGGCGTCTCAGTGTTTTTGGTAAGTTGCTGAGACAATTAGTAAAATATTTTTTACCACAGAGGACGCAGAGGACACAGAGAAAACCCCATAATTGCCCATAAAATGGCCGTTCTCTGTGTCCTCTGCGTCCTCTGTGGTGATAAAGAACTGCGATGCCCTAAAAGTTGCCTATCTCAGCTGTGGTGATAGATTGATGGATAACAAATCAGCCCACTAGAGGGTGAACGCTCTCGTGGCTTTGAACGTTATCCTTTTAAAGCCGATCCTCGTTTTCTTCTGTTCGATCGGCTTCTCAAGTTGCGCGAGTAGAAATCGAATCTCTTGCAGCTCCTGCTCATGTTGCGCGAAGCCCTGAGCGAGGCGTTTCTCAATGTCTCGCAGGCGCCGCTTCAGCTCTCCGTGCTCGGTAAACACATATGGTCGATAGCGACGTCCGCCTTTAGGTGCATTTGAGGTCGCAAATTGCGACCTCAAACTTGCAACTTCTTGAACTTCCAGTTGAAACATGAAGTCCTCAGGGAAACGTTCGCGATTTCGCTTCACCTGTTCATTAAGGCGTTTTGTTGATGTCCCATACAGTCGAGCAAGGTCTTGGTCGAGTATGACCCGTTGCCCCCTTATGGTGAGAATAGCGCCCTCTATATTCGTTGCTGTGTCTCGTTCCATATGGAGTATTAATCGCCTGCCAGCATTCCGTCAGCTTAAGTCTTCGGCTTTAATTTAATGCTCTCGAGTGCGCGTATGAGCGATAAGTTCCAGTAATTGGTGGAAGAGCTTGGCTTTTATTGATACCGTAGCCGTATTCTGCTTGAGGGCCTATGAAAAAGACAATTAACGCGGATCGTTTCTTAAAAAACCTGAGGGACCAAGCGCGATTCGGCGATACCGATGATGGCGGAGTATCACGCACAGCAATGAGTCCGGAAGATGTAGCGATACGACAATGGTTCCGGAGCATGATAGAGGCCGATAATTTTGAATACAAGTTTGACGGCGCGGGAAATCAATCTGCTATTTGGCGCTGTGAGATGCCACATGCCAAGACGCTTTTAATCGGCTCTCATCTCGATAGTGTTAAAAACGGCGGACGTTTTGATGGTGTTCTTGGCGTTCTAGCGGCATATGAAGTTCTTCTTACTCTAAGACACTTGAAAGAGCGTCTTCCCTTTCACCTAGAGGTGGTTAATTTCACTGACGAAGAGGGAAGCATTCTGGGACAGATTGGGAGTTCCGCGGTGGCCGGGAGACTCTCTCTCGATCGACTTATGAACCCTCGTGGTGGTAGAGAGATCCTGATTGAAGGAATGAAGCGAATCGGTATCAGCGACGAATCCGCTCTCAACGCGAAGCGTGATCCCTCTGAGGTTTTGGGGTATGTCGAAGTTCATATCGAACAGGGCACGCGATTAGAGAAAGCCAATCTGAAGATCGGTGTCGTTTCGGCGATTGTTGGTCTCACCTCGTATCGACTACGCTTCCTCGGGGAGGCTGGGCATGCCGGAACAACTTCAATGCGGAATCGCAAAGATGCCTTTCAAGGAGCAGCGGTATATTCAGAGCAAGCCAGGCGGCTAGTCATCGATCGATATGATCCAGGGGTCGTGAACTTCGGGGTGATATCAATAAGCCCAGGGCAGTTCAACCTCATTCCTGGTGAAGTCGTACTGGGGATGGAATTTCGCCATGGAGCGCCTGGCGAATTAGCCTCCATGGAACGAGAACTGCTCGACCTAGCCTCGCAGGTAGGTGACAAATATGGGCTTAAGGTTGAATGTCAAGTGGTTGAGAAGTTGCCACCTACACTGATGTCTGAGCCGTTTATGGGAGCCGTTGAGCGGGCAGCCGATTCTCTGAATCTATCGCATACACGTCTGATGAGCTTTGCTGGCCATGATTCACAGTCCCTCTCTGGATTTACGGAAACGGTGATGCTGTTTATCCCCTCTAAAGAGGGTATCAGTCACAATCCCCGAGAGTTTTCGAGTTCTGAGGACTGCGTTAACGGCGCAAACGCGCTTCTGCATACGGTCCTTGAGTTGGCCGCTTTAGAAAATGAAAAGTAATCGTGGTCGTAGCATTAGGGCGTCGCAGTTCTTTATCACCACAGAGGACGCAGAGGACCAATGCCACTTACTAACTGAGCTAAGTGATCGATAAGATCCAACATTTTTAGCTAGTTACTATAGCTATTGAAAAGATTCATACTATCTCTGAATGAGCATAAAGAGAGGAGTAGATGGATCTGAATGGTGAAGAGTTGCTGAGACTGCAAGAGTATTTTCTTCGAGTAACATCAAGCGAGGAAGGCAGCAGAGATGGATGGTACGAACCTGAATCACGAGGTGGCATTTTTGGACAAGCACTGACGATATGGATGTGGATGCTGCAGACTATGACTGGCAGTAGTATGTCGGCGGCTATAGGAAAGTTGCACGAGGGGGCAGGAGATCTTGTGTTGTCACATAATCCGCAATTTCGTCGGATACAGACAAAGGGCATTTCGGCATCCACAGGTGGTTATGCGCGTGCTAGGCAGCGGCTGCCTGAGGTTGATGTTGCAGATATTACAAAAGCTATTAATGATGCGATCCATAGTTCTATTGCCGTAGAGGATGGTCAACGTAAATATTTTCTTGATGGCACATTAGTAACTCTTGCAAGAACCGCTGAGCTAGATAATGAGTACGGGAGACCCACAGGTGCGTATGGCAAACGCAACCATCCGCTAATGAGAGTAGTTTTTGCAACTGATGTTAAAAGCGCAGTTTCGGTAGAGCCATCGTTTGGTGGCTATAGGGATAGCGAGCAGAAGCTCAGTGTCGCAGTGCTCGACACCTTAGAGGAAGGTTCGTTAATAATTGCCGACCGCAATTTCGGGGTTTTTTCAGTTGTTTCTCACGCTACAACGAAACAAAAAGAGGTATTGGTTCGCTTGTCTAGTCAGAAAGCGCATAAGTTTCTAAAAGGCGAAAAGAGCAGAGGATTTATTGACAAGACCGTTGTTTGGGACAAATCATATAGAGATACTCTGCTTGATGAGCAGGACCTTTCATCACTAAAAGGACGATTCATCCGTGCCGAGATACGGCGTCCAGGATTTGCTCTGATAACATTATATCTCTTTACTACGAGCTCACTGCCTCCTCAGGAACTAATAGCCCTCTATGGCAAGCGTGTCGACATAGAGACAGATATTCGACAACTTAAAGCATTGTTCGCCATGGAGCAGCTCCTGGTTAAAACACCAGAGATGGTGAGAAAACACATCTTGATTCTCTTCGCAGCGCACAATCTTCTGCGCGCTGTAATTGCAAATGCTAGTGCGGCGCTAAATCTACTGCCACGCCAGATTAGCTTCAAGAACGCTGTCATGTATGTCCGTATCTATGCTGAAAAAATCAATCGTGCCACGAACAGAAAAGAGAAGCAGATGTATTATTCTAAGTTACTGACAGCTCTCAAACAGTCTAAGCTACCAATAAGAAAAAAAGCTCGCTCAGAGCCAAGAATGCTCACAAGACGACGCTCTCACTTTCCTCTTATCATAGGCTCGCGCTCAGATGTTAAAAAAAGGCTCAAATTATCGTGATTTATAGTAAGTGGCATTGGGAC
>Ga0214921_10003120_pt1 | contig 25887 bp, 34 predicted proteins | sample LL1505_MetaG_FD_177992 | JGI IMG/M metagenome (GOLD analysis project Ga0214921, IMG submission 177992) | Freshwater microbial communities from Lake Lanier, Atlanta, Georgia, United States - LL-1505 | ecosystem: Environmental > Aquatic > Freshwater > Lake | place: USA: Georgia | collected... | reverse complement strand
GGCAAGAGAGCGCTGCTCGTACCACCTCCTCCTCAGTAATTAACCTGCGCCTAATATAGGGCGACAAGCGTGATACATCGTGATGACCTGGGCGATCGAAATTGCGCCGCTCTACATATAGCGGGATTCGTTCAATAAAATTTTCAAGTGAGCGCAAACCTGATGCTCGAGTTGAGGATAGCATAGGTCTAGACTGTATCACACTTTGTACTGTACCGTTAGGTACCATGTCCTCGTCAGCTATTCTGATTATCTCTGCGGCATTCCACGCTCTAGCCTGCGGAACCTCATTTCTATTATTTATCACCGCGCTTGTGACCGTTGATCCCGGGAGAGCTATATCGCTTCGCAACACATCAGTAGCTTTTGGCGCGATTCTCTCTTTTCTGGCGGCCGAGAAACTAAGTCCTATTCAGTGGCTTGGGGTTGGTTGCGTGGTGGTTGGGGTGCTGGGGATGTGATTAGCGGCGATAGATATAATCTAAGCTCCCTAATTAACCCTCATCTCCTTCGCGCTATCTCACGCGCAACCTCTCGATCCGCTTCACGTTTCTTGATGTCTTGGCGCTTATCCGGAGCGGCTTTACCCTTGCCTAGAGCTATCTCAATCTTCGCGCGGCCACCCTTTAAATAGATCTTAAGCGGAACGATCGTCGTACCCTTAGTCTCTAACTCGCGCGTTAACTTGGCGATCTCTTTTCTGTGAAGTAATAACTTTCTTGGACGGCGTGGATCGTACTCCTTATCCCCACTGTGCGCATAAGGCTTTATGTAGGCGTTAAGGAGAAAAAGCTCGCTCCCTTGAGGTCTGACATAAGCCTCATTTACCGTGATCTCTCCGGTCCGGGCCGATTTAATCTCAGCTCCTGTTAAAACCAGGCCAGCCTCAAAGCTCTCCAAGATATGGTAATCAAAGCGCGCCTTGCGGTTCTCTGTTATGATCTTCTGTCCGTCGTTCATCTAGTTTTGGCTCTTCTAGGCCCGCTTGAGTCTATGTAGTGCGCACCGCATTTGCAACCCCGCGGTTTTTCGTCTAAATACTAGTCAATCATTTACACTAAGCCACTGATACGATAGAAAAAGAGGGTCATTTTAGGTTGGATCATAACTATGCTTACCTCACGCCAAATCAGAGAGAAATTCCTTAAGTTCTGGACGGAGCAACCACGTAACTGCGGCGTAGTGCCGAACCTGTCGTTGGTGCCTAACGTCGACTCTACCTTACTCTTTGTTAACTCAGGAATGTTCCCGCTCGTACCTTACCTAAGTGGACAGCCGCACCCGCTAGGCAAAAGGCTCTGTAACTTCCAGCGCTGCTTACGTACAAACTACGAGGATATGCTTGAAGTGGGTGATAACAGACACACCCTTATGTTTGAAATGGTCGGTGATTGGTCACTCGGTGATTTCACAAAGGAGCAGCAGATCCCGTGGATCATGGAGCTGTGGGTAAAGGTTTACGGAATGGACCCAAACAGGCTCTACGTATCAGTATTCGCCGGAGATGAAACCGCGCCACGAGACAACGTTGCTATTGAGACCTGGAAGAAGGTATTCCGCGACTACGGCGTTGAGGCTGAGTTCTCTGAGGATATTCACAACGTGCCGCCTACCGTAGAGCAAAGCAAAGGATGGAAATACCACATATTCCCATACAACAAGAAGAAGAACTGGTGGCAGCGCGCTGAGGCTCCAGGAGAGCTAGGCGGCCCAACATCTGAGATGTTCTATGATCTAGGGATCGTTGAGCGCGTTCAGGACAAGTACCATATCAACGACGACTCCGGACGGTTTATCGAGATCGGTAACAACGTATTCATGGAGTACCGGCTCTCTCCTGAGATGAAGTGGGTGCCACTTGAGCAGAAAAACATCGATTTCGGCGGTGGCTTTGAGCGCATCTGCATGATCGTTCAGAATAAGACCGATATATTTGAGAGTGATATCTACTCACCTATTATCGACCGCGTTTCAGAGCTATCAGGTCGCTCCTATAAAACTAACGGCGCGGATAATGAGGACACAGCAGCGTTTAGAGTAATCGCCGATCACGGTCGCGCCGCTACATTTATCTTGGCTGACGGGATCTCTCCATCCAACAAGGATCAGGGATACATCTTAAGGAGATTTATTCGCAGATTGGTCCGCTTTGGTCGTAAGTTAGGTCTTGAGAGAGAGTTTACCCGTGACGTGGCCTCGTCTGTCATAGAAGTTCTCGCGCACGCATATCCGCACCTTGAAGAGAATCGAGAGACGATTCTTCAGAAGATGCACGATGAGGAGGTTGCTTTTAACCAGACCCTCTCAAAAGGTCTTCGCGAGCTATCTAAGATTCAATCGCAACTCGCCCCGGGACAAAACATCTCAGGAGAACAGGCGTTCTTTATTTATGAGACTTACGGATTCCCACTTGAGCTAACTCTAGACGAACTAAAAGTAAGCGACGAGCAGGCGAAGGTGATCACAAAAGAGTTCGCCGAGTCAGAGAAGCGTCACAGGGAATTGTCGCGCGCTGGAGCGGAGCAGAAGTTTAAGGGCGGTTTGGCGGATCAATCGCGGGAGACAACAAAGCTCCATACCGCTCACCACCTATTACTAGCCTCCCTTCAGAAACTGGTGGATCCGCAGATCCGTCAAAAAGGAAGCAACATCACAGCGGAGCGTATGCGGATGGATTTTAATATCGATCGCAAACTGACCCCTGACGAGGTTACTAAGGTAGAGGCTTTAGTAAATGAGCAGATTAAGGCGGCGGTACCGGTAACTCGTGTTGAGATGCCAAGAGAGGAAGCCGAGGCGCTTGGCGCACAGATGGAGTTCGGAGCAAAGTACCCTGATCTAGTCAGCGTATATTTTGTCGGAGACCAGAACAGCTGGTTCTCGGCTGAGTTCTGCGGCGGACCTCACGTTGAGAACACCAGCGAACTAGCGGAGAACGGCAAGAGCTTTAAGATTCAGAAGCAGGAAAACGTTGGAGCGGGGCTTAAGCGAATCAAAGCGGCCCTAGTCTAACGATGACACCTAAGAAGCGTGCTAAGTTAATCGCGGCTCTGGCTGACCTCTACCCAGAGCCGCGATCTGAGCTTAATTTCTCAAACGACTTTGAGTTGATTATCTCAGTGATGCTCTCAGCTCAGTGTACTGACGTAAAGGTAAACCAAGTCACCCTTGAGCTATTTAAGAAATATCCAAACGCTTCTCGCCTCGGATCCGCGAAACTAGCCGATGTCGAGTCAATTATCAGGCCGATTAATTACTTTAAAACCAAGGCGAAAAATATCATCGCTACTAGTGAGATCTTAAGCGAACAATATCAAGGCAAGGTCCCGCGCACTCACGAGGAATTAACAGCTCTGCCGGGCGTCGGCAGAAAAACAGCTAATGTGGTTCTTGGAGAAACGGGAGCTGTGCCAGCGCTCCCAGTTGATACACACGTATTTCGCGTAGCGCGCCGACTGGGCTTGTCACAAGGAAAAGACCCCCATACAGTCGAATTGGATCTCACAAAGCAGTTTCCATCGTCTGAATGGCGGCCTTTACACCACAGATTGATATTTCACGGCCGAAGGGTCTGCAAAGCGAGGAATCCTGCTTGCGATCAATGCAAGCTGAACGATCTCTGCCCAAGCGCGTGTTAGGGAGGACCGGCAAAACCTCGCTTAGGCGATGTTTTGTTAGAAGAGTAGTTACTACAGTTGTATTTCTACCGAATCATGATTAGATTCCCTGACGAACTTTTTTCTATGAGTAATTATGGCAACTTTATTTGACCCAATCACAGTAGGCGACGTTACTTTGAAGAACCGCGTTATTATGGCTCCCCTCACCCGTATGCGGAGCAAGCAGCCAGGAAATATTCCTCACGAACTTAACGCTAAATATTATCAGCAAAGGGCATCAGCGGGATTAATCATCTCAGAAGCAACTCAGGTATCCCAACAGGGGCAAGGGTACCCAGGAACACCAGGAATCCATTCAGATGATCAGGTGGCTGGATGGAAGAAAGTTACAGAGGCTGTACACGGCGCTGATGGAAAGATCTTTTTGCAGCTCTGGCACGTTGGACGGATCTCCCACAGATCACACCAGCCAAACGGAGAGCTCCCAGTAGCCCCGTCGGCTATTCAACCAAGTGGTGGAATCTACTCAGCAGATTGGCAACCTGTGGGGTTTGAGACACCAAGAGCGCTAGAGACCGCGGAGATAGCTGGGATTATCGCTGATTTTAGACGTGGAGCCGAGAACGCTAAGAAAGCTGGTTTTGATGGTGTAGAAGTTCACGGAGCGAACGGATACCTACTAGATCAGTTCCTTCAGGATGGATCTAATAAGAGGAGTGACCAGTACGGCGGCTCAATAGAGAACAGGGCACGCCTACTTTTAGAGGTAGTCGACCAAGCGATCGCGGTATGGGGAGCCGGAAGCGTCGGTGTACGACTCTCTCCTTACGGAACATTTAATGACATGAGCGACTCAGATCCGGTGAAGCTTTTCACCTATGTTCTTGAGCAGCTAAGCTCCAGAGGCATAGCTTACGCTCACTTAGTTGAGCCACGCTCAAGCTTAGCTGGGGGTCAGGACTCAGTTGTTACAGAAGCTCCAGAGACTAGAACTATCTTCAGAAAGTCCTTCAAAGGAACACTAATCTCCGCGGGAGGCTATGTAAGAGACGAAGCTCTTAAGGCTGTTGAGAGTGGGACGGTAGATGCCGTGGCGTTTGGCCGACTATTTATATCTAACCCTGACCTGCCAAAGAGATTGGAATTAGGCTCTGAACTAAACTCCTATGACCGCCAGACATTCTATGGCGGCGGAGAGAAGGGCTACACAGATTATCCGGCTCTGTAGATCTTTGTCATACAGGATATTTAAGAGAACTGTTGTTTTCTGCCTAGCGCTGTGGGCCGTTAGCGATACCCTCTTATCCCTTGATAATTCGTGGATCCTCTTTTTGTACCGAGCTGCAGCGCCCGCGCTCTTGCTCGGGGTCTTGGCGCTAGGGGCCGCGCTAGGTATTGGCCGTGTTATCAGAGGCCCTCTACCGAGCGGTATCTTCGGAATGTGGTTGATAGCTCTTTTTATCACCGCCTTGCCTATCTGTTATGCCTTTAAGTTCTCACCAACCTATCTTTTAAAGATAGCGCAGCCTCAACAATCTTTTACCCTCTTTAACTTAAATTCGCTGGGATTTAGAGACCTCTCCGCGAAGATTATCTCTGAGATTGAGCGTCACGATCCAGATATCGTAACTCTGCAGGAGGTAAACCCGGAATTAGCTAAAGGTATTGAGGATCGCTTAAACGCAAAGTATCAGTGTCGAATACTGCGGCCTGCGCATGGATCAAGGGGCATGGGTACCCTAGCCAAAACCCCCTGCGTTGAACGCTATCTATCGGCTCCCGGAGTATGGGTCGGAAGTCCCATAGTAACAGATATAACTCTCTTCGGTACTGAGACGGTAACAGTCGCCAACTTTCACGCCATTCATCCGCATGCTGGACCAGGTTACATATATGAATCTATCAGAGACGGAGATTATAGCCGTGCTTTAGGCGCCCTCTCTCAGCCAATTAAAGAGCGGGAGGATTCGATTAAGTTACTGCTGACCGCGGTTGGTGATACGAGCTCACGCAACGTAATCTTAGCGGGAGATCTAAACGCCTCAATGCGCAACAATGTGTATGAACAGATCCTCCAAAAAGGTTTCAAGGACTCCTGGCTTGATCTGCGGTCGCCCGCCACTGGCGGAACCTGGCCCGCCCCAGCATTTCTTGGAGGCTTGGGGATCGGCTGGCTACTAAGAATTGATTTTATATTTCGGTCGCAAAATCTTTCTACGATCGAGATCAATCCTCTCCCTGATTATCTCGATTCGGATCACCGGGGGATGTTGGTTAGGTTTGGGATGCCTAAATAAAATCACCAATAACTCTACAACTGAGCCTTATCAAGCTGCTTAACGAAGCTTTGCGTGTCCTTAATCAGCGTGGGAGCAAGTGAGAACAGAAAATCGGTGTCTACGTTGTCATACAGATGCACCAGCACATTTCGCAACTTAGCCACTCGACAGAACTCCTCGGCGAATTTTTGCTCTAAGACTCCCAGCACTCCGAGCTCCCTAATGGCATCGCTGTATGATTCTGGAGCACGCCCACTTTTCTCCGATACTATATGCTGCGCGATATCGATAATAGCTGATATGCAGTTCTGCATGGCGTGCAAAAGGGCATGCTCCAGGATTTCATCTCTCTTATCAGATTTCCGACGTTTCTGTATCTCCCTCAGGATTTTTAGCTCCCTAGCGATTATCTCCTTCTTGCGCTGTAGTACATCATACCGAACTGGGTTCATAATTAGTCCTCGCTCTCATCGCTCATATCCAACTCCCGCATAGCTTCTTTATTTTTATGCCGCAGCAGTTCAAGAGTAGGCTTAAAGTCCATGTATTGATTCCACGCGAAGATCTTAAACTCCTCAAATAGTGATTCTCGGCGCTGGTAAATCAATTTCCCATCCTGCCCTACCGCGGCCAAAAGCAACGGACTCGCGTCTCGGATATCAATCAGATCCACATTCGGAAAAAACCGATCAAGTCGTACCGCTAATTTTAATCGATCATCAAAGGAGAAGACTCCTTTACCTCTCACGGCCACATCGGTATCACTGTCGCCTCTCTGCTGACCACGAGCTCGTGAGCCGAACATTATTATTAGGTCTAACTCAAACTCATCAGCTAAATTAGCTATCTCTCGCTCCCGGTCCATAATTCTCCCTTAGAGCATCTACCCCGCCACCAACACCTCCAGCGCCCAGACCTGCAGGTCATCTAGCTGATCATCGTTCTCAAACTTAAACTTCTCACCGTCCGGCCAGACACCTTCCCCGCGGTAACCCTGAGCGGTGCGCTCGACTTTAACTAACTTGGCGTCTTCTCCGAATCCAAGAGATCCAAGGAGGATGTCCTCCGCTCGCGCTCGCGGTGAGAGGTCATCTTCCTTCTTCTTTTTCATCCCTTGTACTTACCAAATACAAGAGTCGCGTTGGTACCACCGAATCCAAAGCTGTTAGACATAGCGACATTTACATCGCGTTGACGAGCTTTGTGCGGAACATAGTCGAGATCGCAACCCTCATCAGGATTATCTAAATTGATAGTTGGTGGAACGATACTGTCCTTGATAGCTAATACAGAGAACGCTGCCTCAATAGCTCCAGCAGCTCCTAGCAGATGCCCAGTCATCGATTTAGTTGAGCTTACAAGAAGCCCCTTCTTAGCATGTTCTCCGAACACTGCCTTAATAGCAGCAGTCTCTGATGTATCGTTTGCCGGGGTTGAAGTCCCGTGAGCATTTAAGTAATCGACCTGCTCAATCTTAACTCCTGCCCACTCGATTGCGTTACGCATACAACGCACAGCGCCTTCACCATCAACACACGGAGCTGTCATGTGATAAGCGTCACACGATGTCCCGTAGCCGAGCACCTCAGCATAGATCTGAGCACCACGCTTCACCGCGTTATCTAGCGACTCAAGAACCAAGATAGCGCACCCTTCACCCAACACGAAGCCATCGCGATCCTTGTCAAAAGGGCGCGAGGCCTTTTCTGGGGCATCGTTACGGGTCGAGAGTGCCTTAAGAGCGTTAAATCCTCCGATACCTATCGGACAAACTGTGCTCTCTGAACCCCCGGTTACCATCACATCCTGCAGACCATCAGCTATCATCCTGTAGGCCTCACCTATAGCGTGAGTCGAGGATGTGCAGGCGCTGGTGACAGTGTAGTTCACGCCTTTTAGGTTGTACTTAATAGCTACGTTACCTGGCCCCAAGTTGCTGATCATTCCAGGAATGAGGAACGGGGAGATCTTCTTTGGTCCACCCTCTAAGTAAGCCTGATGATACTTCTCCAATATCATCAGTCCTCCGATCCCCACTCCTAAGACACAGCCCATCTTAGCTGGCTCATACGGTGCTGATGACGAAAGGAGATTACTCTCGCTAAGCGCCTCGTGCGTGGCAGCTATCGCGTACTGAGAGAAGAGATCCTGCTTCTTTTGATCTTTGAAATCGATAAATGGGTCAGCGCTAAAGCCTTTAACCTCTGCGGCTATCTTGGTAGCGAAAGCCGCCGCGTCAAAACGAGTAATTGGCCCAACACCTGAGCGTCCCTCTTTGGCGGCCTGCCAGGTATCTTTAACCGTAAGACCAAGTGGGCTTACGAGCCCCAATCCAGTGACCACAACTCTACGTCTTTGCATGAAACCATCCTCGTTTTTCGGGTCTGCCTTTTTAAGCTTTCGGGGCGATTAGCCACCCCGGCCCGAAAGGGAGTTTTTACCACACCCTGCGGAACTGGGGAAGTAAGGCTAAGGGTGTGATTAGATGAGTTAAACTTGGTCAGGTAGGTGTTCTGGTTTGCGAGGACTAGGTCTTGTTGGATGGGCCAAGCAAAGACAATTGGCTGCACTAGTATTTTGTAGTATACTACAAAATACTAGCTCATATTTTGTATAATGACGCAATATGCTCGCGATGGATAAAAGATACCTCCTGCCGGTTGTTCAGGAGTTCCTTCAGAAAAAAATGGTTTTCATTGGTGGGCCACGGCAGGTCGGGAAAACGACTCTTGGCTTGTCTTTTTTAAAGCCCTCGTCACCAGAAAATCCAGCATATTTAAACTGGGACGATCTCAACTCCCGGGCATTACTTAAGTCTGGTGAATTACCAAATCAACAAATCATCCTAATCGATGAAATACACAAATTCAAATCGTGGAGAGGGCTACTGAAGGGCTTCTATGACAAACGAAGGGAGAAGCAAAAGTTTATAGTTACCGGATCCGCACGACTAGACCACTATCGCCGTGGCGGAGACTCGCTGCTCGGTCGCTACAGGTATCTTAGTCTACATCCCTTCTCAGCCCTGGAGCTGCGTCTTGAGTCTGACTCAGACTTAGAGCACCTCGCTCGCTTCGGTGGATTTCCTGAGCCATTCTTCGCGGGAAGCGCGAAGGAGTTGAAGCTGTGGCACAGAGAGAGGCTCTACCGAATAGTGAATGATGATATCAGAGACCTAGAGAGTCTTCGCGAATACTCGACAATAGAGTTATTAGCGGAGGCTCTACCCGAGAGAGTAGGTTCGATTTTGTCTGTCAACTCTCTGGCCGAGGATCTCTCAGTGAATTATCGAACAGCCGAGAATTGGATCAGAATTTTGGAACAAGTCTACTACTGTTATCGGATCTCTCCATTTGGTTCACCTAAAATCAGAGCCGCTAAGAAGGAGAAAAAACTCTACCTGTGGGATTGGAGCAGCATCGACTCTAATGGCGCTAGGTTCGAGAATCTAGTAGCGAGTCAATTGTTGCAGTTCTGTAACTTCCTAGAGGATTCTCAGGGCGAGTCTATGGAGCTAAGGTTTTTAAGGGACGTAGATAAAAGAGAGATCGATTTTGTTGTCATCAAAAACAAAAAGCCCCTGTTCGCGGTTGAGTGCAAAACAGGTGATCGTTCCCTTTCCCCTCACTTGAGGTACTTTAAGCATCGAACGCCGATTCCTAATTTCTTTCAGGTTCATCGCGGAGACAAAGACTATATCGCCGAAGACGGTATAAGAGTTATGCCATTCCTCAAATTTTGTAACGAGATATTGCGACCCATAACTCAGCAAGCTATCTTGCCCCCATGAATGAGCCCAACAAAAAAGTTATTATCTCAACCGATCCGGCGAATAATTTTAACAAACTGGGAGAGGTTGCTCGTACTATTGGCGGCTACAAGAAAAGTGGCCTTGGAAAAACCTGCGGTGGGCTGGGATTTCATTCTGTGTCACGAGTGAAAGCTATATCTGAATGGCGGTAGGTCTATGGTATTACATCATATTCCCGTGAAGCGCGTTGTAGAATACCGCGACGGCCACGTTAGGCCTTTAGCTCTTCTCCCCTCCTAAAATGATCATACCCCCCTCGCACTAGCTTCTCGCGCGTTCCACCACGCTCTACTAATACCACTCGCTCCTCAGTTACCTCACCTATCAAAGTCCCGGGAGCAACAGCCGCGTCCTTAGGCTCACATGTAAATAAAAGCTCGTAATCCTCCCCACCATTCCACGCCCATCTAAACGGATCAAGGTCACTCTTTGCGGCTAATTCGCGAGTATCTAGATCAATCGGCAAACGATCTTCATAAACTACACACCCAACCTTACTCGCCTCGCAGATGTGATACAGCTCACTGGATAATCCATCACTAATATCGATCATCGAGGTGGCGATCAAGCCGATTGAGTTAGCTAAATCTACTCGACATTTAGGCTCGAGGTGTTTCAATCTCAAACGTTCGAAACCAGCTATTTTAGCCGTGAATAGATGAAGACCAGCGGCAGATCCGCCTAAAGCGCCTGTTACATAGATCTGATCCCCTACCCTCGCTCCGGAACGCGGAGTAATCCACTCATCTGACGGAATCCTTCCGATACTTGTCACGCTAAGACTTAATGAATCTCCACCAACTGTCGTGTCGCCACCTATAACGATTACTCCACAACGGGCGCTCGCATCGCGTATACCAGCGTAGATATCTTCGGCCTTGGCGAAATCTTCCCGCTTAGAAACCGTGACGGAAACTAGAGCAAACTCTGGCCGTCCGCCAACTGCGACTATATCAGACAAACTAGACTCAAGACCCTTTATCCCGATCTGGCGCGGTGTGAAGTAATCCAAAGAAAAATGTGACCCTTCAACGATCGTATCAACGCTTACCGCGACAAGTTGTCCACCACAGCGCAATACTGCGGCATCATCGCCGTTAGGAATAACCAGGTCCCTGTGCTTGCAATTGTCACTTAGTATCGCGCGAATCAGATCAAATTCACCCAGCATTTCGCTTCTCCTGCCAAATTAATCCCTCCGAAACTATCACACGCTTTATAATTCAACACTTCCCCGAACAGCTCACGGGCGTTAGTATTACCCCATGAACTCGTCGATAGCTAACAAAACCTGGCAAGTTGATCATATCGGGATCGCCGTTAGTGATCTTGAAGCCGCGATAAAACACTACTCACAAACCGCCCTGACAGAGATCACGCTGCGAGAGCGACTCCCTGAACAGGGAGTTGAGCTGGTGTTTTTAAATACAGGAGGTACCAAACTCGAGCTCCTGGCGCCATTAAACGAATCATCGACGCTAGCCCGCTTTATCAGTAAGCGTGGTCCTGGGCTGCATCACATTTGTTATAAAGTAGACAACATCGTATCCGAATTATCTAGGTTAGAATCTCTGGGGGCGAAGCTAATCGACTCTTCACCTCGCCACGGTGCCGGCGGGACTAGAATCGCCTTCATATCACCTAGCTCATTTTTTGGGGTACTAACCGAATTGTGTGAATATCCAGCAGTTTAGCGGTAGTGTTTGGTCGGGCGTGAGTAAGGCCCTGCAAAGTGTTAAGATTTGGGCGCTTTTAAAAGGAAGTTTATGAATTACAAGACTACCATTACTTCAGTGATTCTTTCCGCATTTACGGCTTTTACTATGCCTTGCCTAACGGCTGCGCAGGAATCCGACTGTGCCGAGCGCTTACGTGAGTGTTTTACCCACTCAGAGACCGCGCGCGACACGTGCTTTCAATCAACCGCGAAAACCGCGGTGTGCAAAGATTCAAGCGAGGGACGTCTAGCCGCCAAACGTGGCGCTTACGCTTCGTTTCTGACACCTGAAGCGCTTGAAGATGGAGCCGAAGCACCAGAGAGGGTACTATTCGATCCGGAGTGTGTAGCTAATTTTGATAATCTCTGGTTGAGCCACCTGGTTAATAGCGATCACTCACTAGCAACATGCGAGAGCCTCGCGGAAACACTAGTCGGCTGCGAGACTCAGACAGCTCCGGAGATGTGGCGGCCGTAGTACGCATAATTCTCGTTGCCACCCCAACCCTTCTGCGGTAAATCTCATTGCGATGCTTTAATCCCAAGGGAGACAATTATGCGCAACACTATACTAGCTATCTCAACCAGCCTCGCCAGTCTTTACGCAGTTAACAATATAGCCATCTGCCGCGCAGAAGATCTCAAACCTATCTTTGATAAAGTTCAGCAGTACTACCAAGAGAAAAACTACGCCAAGGCTCTCGAGGAGCTCGGTTGGGCGCAGAAAGAGATAGAGAAAGCGAGCGCTCAGGTAACTCAAGGATTCTTTCCAGATGAGATAGAGGGGTACAAAGGTGGAAAAATTGAGAACACCAATGTTTTCGGGATCGTTAATGTTGAGCGTTCGTACGCGAAAGGTGAATCTGAAACCATCAAGGTTTCTTTGATGGGAAGCAATAAAGGCCAGGGCCAAAATCCGCTCGGAGGTCTCGCCGCGATGGGACAGATGGCTGCCATGATGGGAGGATCTCAACCTGGGATGGACTCCTTCAGGATGGATGGCCGCACAGCGATGTTAGAAACTGAAGATAGCTCGGCGACACTTACTGTGTTCCTAGACGGCGGATCGATGATGAAGTTCGAGATGGATGGCGCTAGCAACGGAGAGGCACTAAAGAAATTCGCCTCTGCATTCAAAATTAGTGATATCGAGAAGCACCTCAAGGGGTAGTTTCCTACTCCCCCCGGTTGACGCCCCTTAAGGTTCACATGTAACCTCTCTACATGAGCAACTCAAACAACCCGCTTGTCGGTTTAATTATGGGGTCCACCTCTGACTGGGAAACCCTTGAGGCAACTGCCATTACTCTTACAACCCTAGGCATCCCCTTCGAGACTAAAGTGGTCTCTGCGCATCGCACCCCAAAGCTCTTAGTGTCCTATGCCACAGAAGCCGCAGGTCGAGGTCTAAAAGTTATTATAGCCGGAGCCGGCGGAGCGGCGCACCTTCCAGGCATGGTCGCCTCGATGACACACTTACCGGTGATCGGCATACCAGTTGAGTCAAAAGCTCTCCACGGGATGGACTCCCTACTCTCAATCGCGCAGATGCCAGCGGGGATCCCAGTGGCCACCGTAGCAATTGGCAAGGCTGGAGCGACGAACGCGGCTATTCTTGCCGCTAGCATTTTGGGAATTAGCGACGACAAAATATCTCATGCGTTACAGGCCTTCCGCGCCAAGCAGACAGAAGATGTTATGTCTGCCCCCACCCCAAAGATCTCAACGTCAAAACAAAATTCAGAAGCCACAAAAGGCTAGAAGACTATGCGCATCGGCATTCTCGGATCGGGCCAGTTAGGAAGAATGCTTGCCCAGGCAGCGCATAAACTTGGGCACACCTGTGCCTTTTATGATTCATCCGCCAGCACAGCTACCGCTGGGCTTGGAGATATTACCGAGGGGGACTTTGGAGATCGAGAGGCTCTAAGGGAATTCGCTTCTCGGTGCGATCTGATCACTTACGAATTCGAGAACGTGCCGTGCGAAACAGCGCGCTTCCTTGAGACCTTAAAGCCGGTGTATCCACCATCAAAAGCGCTTGAGGTCTCCCAAGATCGTTTGACCGAGAAGGAATTTCTACAAAAGCTAGGAATCGGAACACCGCGCTTTGAAGCCGCCTCCACAGAAGCTGAGTTGCTAGACGCCTGCGCTACACTTGGATATCCGTGCATAGCTAAGACCAGACGCTTTGGTTACGACGGTAAAGGCCAGTACCGAATCGCCAAGCCAGGTGATGTACCGCTAGCCTGGAAAGCTCTAAACGGCACCCCACTATTAGTCGAGGGGTTTGTCCCATTTACACGCGAGCTCTCCGTTGTCGCAACTCGTGATATAAACGGCTCAATAGCTATCTGCCCACTGGCATTCAACACACATATCAATGGCATCCTTCACCGTAGCGAGATACCTGCTCCAGATTTAGCGCAGTCGGTAAAAACTCTGGCGCATGAAGCAGTCACTAAGGTTCTAGAGACACTTAACTACGTCGGAACAATCGCGATTGAGCTGTTTGAGGTACGCGGCGAGATCTTAGCAAACGAGATGGCCCCGCGAGTTCACAACTCAGGCCATGCCACCATAGAGGGTTTGAAAACAAGTCAGTTTACCAACCACATCCTGGCGATTACCGGGTTTCAACTGGGCTCAACAGAGCCGCTATCTAGAGCCGTGATGTATAACATTATCGGCGCCATCCCAGATCTTACTCAGGTGAATAAATTAACCAACGCGCACGTCCATCTGTACAATAAAGCTGAACGAGCCGGGCGAAAACTGGGGCATATCACCTTGATAAACCCATCTGAGGGTGAGGAGTCTCTTGTGGATCAGCTTTGCTCTCGGTAGCCTAATCTCACCCCATGACATCTCTCCGCGTAATTCTTACTCTCTCTCTTTTAGGTCTACCTGGCGTAGCTTTTGGCGTTCCGGTATCTCAGGGTCTTCAAAAGAGCTCCTCAGATATTACATTCGCCGTTCAGTCCCCCAACCCAAGCCTGCGCATGACCGGCTCATTCGAGGAGTTTCGCGGTAGTTTCAAGCTAGATCCAGACGACGTAACCCAATCAGAGCTCGAATTAACTTTAAATCTTAAATCGCTCACATTGCCACCGGATCAGTTAATGCAGGCCCTTTTTGCTCAAGGGATCTTAGCGCGCGTAGCGCCATCACCCAATTCGTTTAGGAGCTCTAGCATAGAGCGTACCGCTGGCAACTCTTATCTTCTCCATGGAAATTATACGTGGATGAGTAAAGTTAAAAAGGTGTCGCTTCCGATAAAGATCCTTGAGGCATCTCCAAAGCGCTCTGAGATTCAGCTTTTAATCGAGGGAAGCTTCGTTAAGCGAGAGGTACCCAGTCAATACGAAGCGCTCGCGTCAGGTGCGGCAGGGTCGCGTGGCTGGACTAAAGCTAAGCTTGTATTTGTTCCTTGATTTTAGGGCCCTGCTATGAGCGTTAACCAATTACCATCCGACCAAGAGCTCGCTAAAGCCGCCGAACTATTGCTTAATGGCAAGTTAGTGGCTTTTCCTACAGAGACGGTTTACGGGCTGGGCGCAGATGCTACTAATGAAACCGCTGTGCAAGCCATATTCAAAGCTAAGGGGAGACCTTCAAATAATCCCTTAATAGTTCATGTAGCTAATTTTGAGGATCTTCTGCGCTATACAGATCTATCGCGAGCTAGTAACCCTGAAACATTAAGAGCGCGGCTATTTGCCCTAAAACAGCTCTGGCCGGGGCCGCTATCAGTGATAGTTCCAAAGACCGCCGATATCTGCCAAGGGGTATCTGCAGGAGGCTCAAGTGTTGCCTTAAGGATCCCCAGGCACCCAATAGCGCTTAAGTTACTCGCTATGTGCGGAAAGCCGATCGCCGCGCCTAGCGCCAATCCCTCGTCATACATTAGTCCAACAACGGCCAAGCATGTACACGAGGGGCTAGGCGATAAAGTAGATTACATAGTAGATGGCGGGCCCTGCTCAATTGGGCTCGAGTCCACAGTTTTATCACTCCTCTCTGACAAGCCGACTATCTTAAGACCGGGAGCTATTACTAAAGAAGACCTAGAGCGAGCTCTAGGTTGCTCAGTTGAAGACTACAGAGCACGACTAGAGGCCGGCGCGACCGCACTTCTCTCACCTGGATTACTCGCAAAGCACTACTCTCCAAAAACTCAAACCAGATTGATCGATTCAAGCACGACAGAGAATCTAGAGAATCTGAAATTAGGAGCTATTCTATTCTCAGCTAATTCAAAGAGCACTTTTAACGCCCAAGTCGTCAAAATATTAAGTGAAACGGGAGATCTAAGTCAGGTAGCAGCGAATTTATTCTCTGCGCTCCGCGAGCTTGATTCCGCCGATTTGGATCTTATATTAATCGATACCTGTGAGCCTATCGGATTGGGCGCCGCCATTATGGACCGACTACTGCGCGCCGCTGCTCATTAAAGCCACTATCCGTTCAAGTCCTTGCCGCGCTATCGCCATAGTTTGAACGCTTTCTATCGGCCGCGAACCAGTCGCTAAGCCAGTTGGACCCTCTACAGGCGCGCCGTTATCATCAACACACGCTGGCACGCTCGGAAATGCCTCCCTAGCACAAGCGACTATGGAGAAGAGCACCGGATCTGTGTTTCTGATCTGCTCAGCCGCCTCAAGCGATACTTTCCGCGCCTGAGCCCTCAACGAGAGGATATCTGTAAGACCAAGACGATAAAGCTTCTCTAATCCCAATACCTGATAGGCATCAAGCACCGAGCGATCGCTATCCTTTACTAATTTCTCGAGCGCTAAATTGATTGCTCCCTTGATCTTCTCGCACAACTCAAGAACCTTTTCCTGGTCTGAGAAATCCACCCCGAAGCGGACAACGGCAGCGTTTAAGAGATAGGTAAACTCCATCTCGACGGTCTCATGATCACTTATCCTACGTAGCAGCTCCGCGAAGAGTCGCGAAGAACGGGCCTCATAAAGAAGCGGCTCAACGGGCCTGACATCCTCAATCACTCTGCGTGGCCCACGTTCATGCAGATCCTTTAACGCCTCCGCAAATGAATACGGCGCGTGCAACGAAGCGGCGATCTCCGGCTCAGGCACACCCTCAGCGGCCAAACGTTTTATGCGCTCCTGGTATGACTCTTCCTCAAGCATAGTAGTCGTTGCTACTGATGGTGAGGCGAGCAACTGATAGAACAGCTCCGTATTGGTCTCGAATATCATCGCTAATAGCCGCGCTAATAAGAAATGATGGTCGCTGTTCTCTGTCTTAATTCCGATCCAGGTGTACCCCTTGTCGGGAGTGTGAAAACCTGGACCTGGCGGCTGCTCAGTTGGATCCTCGAATACCTTCGTCTCCACATACTTGGAGATCAACATCGCCACCAATTTGAGATCGATAAACTTAAGGATCTTTTGAAGAACCTCGAGAGTATCCCCCTCATCCGTCAACGCGAGCCACTCCCAGATCGCTTCTTCGTTTAAAGTATCTCCGTGCCAAAGGTCGAGGTCGGTCAATAAACGACACTGCTCAAGCGTCGCCATCGAAATTAGATCCACACACGATGGGAGCCCCATCTGCTTTACCACCATAAACAGGCTCTGCACCGGCAGTTGGCGAACCATCTGCTCAGGTGCCTCGGCCTCAAATATCGCTCTGTAAAGCTCCCGGCACGTGTGCCCACGAAAAGGCGCTGCTACCGGTGTATTTTCGGACTTACTCATCGTTTATTCCAACAAATCGCCGCCTCATGCGGTCACCGACGAGCTTAAAAAGCTCGTCTCAAAAGCGCCTACGCGCTCTTCTGTGCCGCCGCAGCAACGCCACCCTTAGCCGGCGCGAGAGTCATATGGATCTGACGACCTCCCATACTCGACTCTTCGTCAACTATGGCCACATCAGCTAATGCCTGCTTAATCTGGGCTAATTTTTCTTTACCGAGATCGATATACATCGCCTCGCGACCCTTAAAACGCATTACAAACTTCACCTTATCGCCCTCACCAAGAAACTCACGAGCTTGTCTGAGCTTGATCTCGAGGTCGCCTGTATCGGTTCGATAACGGAGTCGCAGCTCTTTAATAGTCGTCTCTGAGCGATTCTTTTTGGCCTCAGCCTCTTTCTTCTGCTCTTTGTACTTGAACTTACCGTAATCGAGGATCTTACATACCGGGGGCTTCGCCTGGCCAGCGACCTCTACTAGGTCTAACTCAAACTCTTGAGCTTTAGCGAGGGCAACACCGATCGGCAGCACTCCTAGCTGCTCTCCAGTGGGAGATATAACTCTTACCTCCTTAGCCTGTATGAATTCATTGATGCGATGCGCGTCTGGCTGGACTAGCGGGCGCTTTCCGCGCATTCCGCCACGGGGTGGGGGCTTACCAAAGGGTTTCAAAAAAAAGATCCTCCTACTGATGTTTCTATCTTAACTAAGACCTATCAACTGTTCTTACCCTTTTTAAAAACGGGGTTAGGGACCAGTGATGGCTATCCAAATAGCGTAACCATTTAAGCTCTTTAAATCAAGATGAATGAGATCCTAAGGCTTTTTCTTAGCTGCTTTGGACTTATCTGCCGCAGGTTCGGCCGCTTTCTTATCTCCTCCAGCTTTATCGCCGACGGATTCTCCCTTGCTGGCGGTATCACCTTTGGCGCCAGAGGTTGCCTTAGGGTCCCCTCCCTCTGGAGCTGCCGCGGCCGGAACTGGAGATAGGTCGCGACAAAGCGGCTCTCCTGAGTCAATAGCTGTGCACCTTCCCTGTTGCACCCGGCACTCATCAATCAGGGCCTCTTCTACCTTACTGCGAGCCGAAAAACTCAATGAATTTAGGGTTGAGGCCTTAATTGCCATCTTGGTCGATACACAGTCGCCAAAGCTCTCATGCTCGCGCCTACACCGATCATGGGCCCTGGCCTTCTGGCGGTTAACCTCAACAAGCAACCCAGCCCGCGCCGACTGCTCATCCATGCCACGCCTCTCAATAGAGGCAAACCGGACCAGACTCTCGGTTGGTGATGTCTTCTTAGCATCAACCTTTTCAGCAGCCTTGGTATCCGCCTCTTTGGCTTCTCCTGCAGAACCCCCTTCCCGTCCCGAGGCACTCCCGTTCTCCCCGTCCTTAGCCGGATGGCTATCTGATGGCATCCGGGCTCCCTCCTTGACCCACCGATACGACACATCGGCTGAACACACAAACTCAGCATAAACCGGACCACTCTGGGCATATCCAACAACTGCCCCAAGAAAAGTAATTAGTGAGAGAATTTTTCGGTTCATGATCTGAATTATATAGGCCCTTGTTTCGTCTTACTGTAACGACCCAATCACCACGTTGCAAGGTTAATCGTTTTCTCAAATGTAGCGAGGTTAAGGGGAAGAAAGGGCTATTCGGGGATGTTTAGTTTTTAATAGGAGCATCAAATGGATGAGGTTAGTGGCGGTTTTATCGGTGATTTAGATCAGGATTTTTCGCAGATATTTGGGGCTCCGAACATGACTGGCACCCCTGAGAGACGACTTCTCCTGGCTATACTAGAGCGCGCCATCTTGGATTACGTTGGTAATAATCCAAGAGAGGTACAAGAGGCGGAAGAGTGGTTATTTGAGCCGCACCATTACAGCTCTCGCTCGCAGTTTTCATTTGTCTGGTTGTGTGAACAACTAGATCTTGACCCTGGAAAAGTAGCTAAGCGCGTCAAGGCGATGCCTAGACGAGGCAACCGTAAAATCGCTCCGTGGTATTTCGCCAAGGAGGAGTTAGCAGTCGCATAATGAAACGATGCGAAACATTGCGTGGACGAGGTTTTGCACCGTTTTAATGAAAGTAGCGAGCGCCAATTCTGGGCGAGTAAGCTCCAATTGAGCGTGATGCGGTGTAGTCGTTGAGCTTCCACATATCTCCCATAAGGAGCCTGGATGCGAAGTTACCAACATCGCTCTTATCTTGCCCCCTACGATGTCCGATCTCACGAGAGACCACGGTAGCAAAACTAAATCTTCGGATCGCTTTTGTACGTGGCAAGAAATAGAGTGTGCTCGCTATTCCCGCTAAAAAGGTAATCGCGAGCAAAGCCGGCATAAAAGCCGTGGTTAAATTCCCAAACCAAACAGAGGCTGCTCCGCAAAGAGCAAGACCAAGCACCGTTAGGATTGCCCTACCTCCCCAACAAGTTTTGGGTTTCTTTATAAAAAGACTCTCATCACTAACTCCTAGATCTAGGAGGTCATCTAGATAGGTCTCAAGCACTTCAACAGGAACAAATGCTACTGCCGCTGAGAAATTACGAAGACTACGTTGACTGGGTATCAGGGGAGCGCAAGCGCCACTCTCGTATGAGAGCAACCCACGGCCGATCATGCGATACTGTTCTAGTAAACGATTACAACCACCAAATGGATGGTCATGCGAGGAGCTTTCAACAGACTTGGCGAGCTTCATGAGACGATCAGACCACATCGTCCGTCCTCAGACAACTGGCGCCGTCAGTTAGGTTAGCGTCTTCCACCGCTCTTTACTGGCACTGGGACCGGCTTAAGACCTAAAAGCGCGGCGATTAAGGCTTCAAATATATTAAAGATGTTCGTCATTAGTGGACGGCTCCTTAAAACCCTCTTACGATCATTATACTCTTTTAGATGATCGGCACGCCGCAAAAATTCTTTAAAGTTTTGTAAAATCTTCAAAAAGACCGGGTGGCTAACGTGTTAGACCTGGGCAGATTGACTTAACTAGCTGAAAGCACGAAGCTGTTGCGGTGGTTCTCGGGTTTAACGGGGATATATATGTTAAGCGAATCGATATTGGGCGCATGGGAGCTAGTAAGCTGCGTTGGCGAAAGCCGTGATGGAGGCTCCTTCTTCCCCTACGGGGAGAAGCCCGTAGGAAAATTAATTTATACAGAAGACGGGCACCTCGCTGTGGTCCTAATGAACTCACAGCGTACTTTCTTCTCTTCAGAGGATATATCCAAGACTACTATTGAAGAGACTGCCGCCGCCTTTAACACCTTCGATGCCTATGCCGGACGATGGAACTTAGATCCGGAAACCGGGAGAATCGAGCACACGATAGAATGTGGAAGGATACCTAACTGGGTTGGAAAGACGCATACAAGATTCAGTAGTGTCAAAGACGAAGAGCTAACGCTTTCTACAGAGGAGTTCTCAATGGCCGGCAAGACGTGGCAAGTGCATGTACGGTGGCGTAGGGCTAGTAATTGGCGGGATTGAGAGCATCGGTCGCTCAGGCTAGGATACACTAATGAGCGCATCAATAACTGGCCTAACTTGGGCAATCGTCTCAGCTCTCTGTCTTGGGATTGGGACCTTCTTTTATAAAATAAGCGGCAAGTACCTAAGCCCAGCTAATACTACTTTCTTCTATTATCTTTTTAGCCTGATCCTGGCTTTCTTTGTTTGGATATCAACACCTGATCGTGGGGAGATAAATCGCTCTAGCCTCGTGTGGCCCGCGCTTATGGCGCTCTTTCTCTGCGCTAACGTGTGGACATTTAGTTACGCCACCCGCGCGATCGATATGTCAGCCGCTTCGACCGTTCGCGGCCTCTCATTTATTCCGACTGTTTTGCTGTCGATGGCGATATTTAATGAACGTCCCAGTATTAAGAGCTTTATAGCGATGTTCCTGGTCGCCGTAGCGGTATTTTTACTGGGCTGGGATGCTTCGGAGAGGCCGGGAGCTGAGGAGTCAAGAAGCCATGACCTCTGAACTAACCACCTATTTCTTTACCCAATGGAGCTTCCTTAGAGGTCTCACCATAGATCTTATCGCTGAACTAACCGATGAGGAGCTTACTCACTCACCTCATCCCACATTAGGCCCGTGGTGGAAGCAGTTTAGACACGTAGGAAGAGTACAGGAGAACTACATCACCGCTATTCAAACAGGCAAGGTTGACTTCTCTAGTCAATCCGCGACCTACGACGGAGGAGCTTCAAAGGCCGCTCTAATAGCATATCTTAGAAAGCTAGATGATCATTTACGCGCTCTCGTTATTAGCAAGGATGCTGATTTTAAAATAGATTGGTTCGGAGAGTTAAAGCCGTTAGAGAATCACCTTCTTCACCTATGCGACCACGAGACACTTCACCACGGCCAGTGGATGACTTATCGAGCGATCCTTGGCGGTAAGTTTCCGGAGAGCTGGAGGGTTTGGGGGGTGTGAAGGGAGGCTTTGCTTAACCGCGGCACTACTTAGGCTCTACACGACGGAGGTCTTTGATTTTATCGAAGTCTCGATCGAAGCTAACAACTATCTGGATCTTATTACGCAACGCAACGGCGGCATGAATACCATCTCGCGTGGGTACGTTGTCATCTTTTAAAATTTGCTGCGCGTAGAATATATCCTCTTTAGTCACCGGAAGAATAGTTATCCCCAAGAAAACAATATACGAGATTAAGCGCTCTCCATCTTGCCCACGACCGAGCGAACGATACCGATGAAGTATTTCCTGCAAAACTTCAGTGCTAGTGAACGCCAAAGCGGCGCTACCAGCGGAAAGTATCTTAGATAGATACTTTAGAGACGGCTCTTTATGGCGGCTTGCCCGTCCTGCCGCGTACATAAAGATATTAGTGTCAATGAAAACCATCTAGTCTTCAAGCCTGCCTAACAATGATTCCCTACTCATTTTACGCACTGGCCCAACTGGTAGATTCATTTTGGCGATCGCCTCCAGGGCCTCCTCAGGCTTAAGCTTCTCTCCTATGAGGTTACGATCGCGCTCAGCCTCCTTCAGCGCGATTCTTCGCATCCATTCCGCCACAGAGATTTTGTACAACTTTGCTACTTCGCGAATGAGCTTGTCATCCTCTTCGCTGAGCGGCACCTGAATTCGTTTAATCTTACTCATACTATGAGTATACTATGGGTATGAGTATACTCAAAGGACAACCTGAAGGGCCTTTTTTCGGTTAGATTGCGCATAAAGGAGCACCCGATCATCGTACATACATCAACCAGGACGCATTTGCCCCGCTTATCTTATTAGTGTTACCCTCCAACTAACCTTTCACTAACTTTTTTTCTCTCTCTTATGCACGCCATCATCTGCCACGGAACAATGGGATCCCCAGCAGGCAACTGGTTTCCTTGGCTCTCTGCTCAGTTAATCGAGAGCGGCATCCCGAATTATGTGCCCACTTTCCCGTCACCACAGAATCACTCACTAAGATCATGGTTAGATGCTTTTGATCAGCAGTGTCCGCCAATAGATCAGCAAACGATTCTTATAGGTCACAGCCTGGGCGCTGTTCTCTGTATGCGGATCCTAGAAAAATTACCGCACCCTGTTAAGGCAACTGCGCTCATCTCTCCTCCTCTCGGTGAAATAGGGATACCAGAGATAGACACTTTAAATTCATCTTTTCTGGATCATCCATTTAACTGGAGCGCGATCCGCGCTAATGCAGGAGAGCTCAGCTATTTTATGGGAGACGATGACCAGTACGTTCCGCAGGAGCAACTTCTTACGATAGCGAGAGAATTGGAGGTTCAGCCTATGGTTATTCCAGGCGCAGGGCATCTAAATTCAGAGACGGGGTATACTCGGTTTCCGGAGCTGCTGGCTGAATTGCGGCGAATTACGACCTAGTGCATCCATCCCTGATCCCCAACACCCCCACCGCAACAATTTCACGCTAAGATATCTTCAATATTTTTCTGGGGGTACTTAACTATGCTTATACACAAAATAGCTGCTCTAACTGTTGCTCTTGCTACCATCTCAATTACCGGATGTGCAACGCACTCAGAGGTTAACACGGTTCGCAACGAAGTGACCGAGACACGTCGTGTCGCTGACCGAGCTCTTACGATCGCTGAAGAGGCGAATCGCCGCTCTGAGCGAAACGAGGAGATGCTAAATCGTGGCTTTAGGCACTCAATGCGTAAATAGAGTCAGATCTCGATATGCGCGTCTGGTATTGGGCGCTGATATGCATCGCTCTACTGACGCGCACCGGCGGAATGAGGGTATACGCGGAGGAATTCGATCTCCCTGCCTCATCCGCTGATAGCGTGATCGGTAGGCTCTACACTACCACAGTACTTCCTGGTGAGACCCTTCTCGATATCGCGCGTCGACACGATATCGGGTACGACCAGATCATCGCGTCAAATCCGCGTCAAGACCGTTGGCTTCCAGCAGCGGGAAGCTCTGTCTTGATTCCGGCTCTGTATATACTACCTAACGCCCCGCGGCGGGGGATCGTCTTGAATCTAGCTGAGCTACGGCTCTATTTCTATCCACCTCACGGGAAGACCGTGCATACCTTTCCGATCAGCGCAGGAGACATCGCCTGGCGCACCCCTTTGGGCCTCACATCAGTCACCGCAAAGCAGAGGGATCCAGCATGGTATCCGCCTCAATCTATAATTCAGGAGCATGAATTAGAAGGAGAGCATTTACCTAGCGCCGTGGCTCCTGGGGATCCGATGAATCCACTGGGACGATATGCTCTGCGTCTTGGAATTCCAAGATATCTGATCCACGGCACAGATGACTCTAGATCTTTTGGAATAGGAATGCGTGTAAGTCACGGCTGTATCCGAATGTATCCAGAGGATATTGAGAAGCTATTTGACTTAGTGACCGTTGGAACACCGGTCAGAATTATTCATCAACCGATAAAATTAGGAGTGCGTAGCGGTCAGTTCTTTCTGGAAGCTCACAATCAGGACAAAGATCCATTCGATACCCCCTGGCCATATGAATCCCCTACCTTAGAAGATGTATTTAATATGATTAACGCGGCGGGGATCTCCGCTGATAGTTATGAGACCAATGATGTAGCTGATATCTGGCGGCGCGGCGATGGAATACCTAGGGAGATCGGGTAAATTTAAAGGAGAGCGGCAAAAACCCGCGTAAGAGAGGTTTTGCCTCGTCTCAGCAGCTATTAACTGCCGTATCAACCGGAAGAGTTTTAGGTACTCTTACAACAAAGCGAGTCCGTTCCGTTGAGCCATCCAAGAAGAGCTTTCCTCCGTGGTCGACCATAATATTCGCTGAGATACTTAACCCTAATCCAGTGCCTTTACCCGCGGCTTTTGTGGTAAAAAATGGATCCATGATCTTATCGCGGAGCTCCGCGGGAACCCCCATACCTGAGTCTGTAACGGCGATCTCGTAGCCATTCGCGATCTGACTCACCTCTACTTTGACCCATTTATCCTCGCTTTCAGATACAGCATCGTAGGCGTTGGAGAGAAGGTTTAAAACAACCTGCATCAACTGAGGAGCTCGGCAGAATACCATCCAATCTTCGGGAACCTCATCACGAATTATTTTTATGCGCTGTGCGCTAAAACTAGCTCCACACAGGTCAACGGTCTCATCTAGAATCTTCTTAAGAGACTCCATGCGCATCGGATCTCGGGATGAATCTCGAGAGAATACCTTCAGCTCAGCGACGATCGTTTCCACCCTTTTAACACAGCGATCGAGCCTAGCGGCCTGTGCATCTAAAAGCTCTTTTGTATAGCCACCCGACTTCGCGGATTGTTTAAGAATACTCGAGACCAGCGAAACAACTGATATCGGATTGCTAATCTCGTGAGCCACGCCAGCTGATATCTGACCAAGCGTCGCCATTTTGGCTGATTGCGCCAACTGCGCTATCCTCCCCCTCTCCGCGTGATGCCACCTAATATGCTCAATAGCCCTCGCGATTTGCATTCCTAGTAAATTAAAGAAGTGTAGATAAGTATCAGAGTATCCGTGCTGTTTTAAGCTAAACAACTCGACCACGGCCACTAGTTTTTGGTCAATGACTACCGGAGTCCAAACTGCGCATGGATTCTCAGCTGTTCCTAGTGATGCGCTTCTATTGAAGCCCCCCTTCGAGGAATAATCAGAGACCCAAGAGACCTTTAAATCTTTATACGTATCCGGGGGAATTTCGTTAAGCGATTCTTGAAGTGACCTGTTTGAATGTTCTTTAAAAACTCTTAAGAGGAGCGCATCAGACCCCTTCCAGATATCGCTTGAGCTTAGAGTTTTACTGTCGTCTGAAGCAAGTACCATAGGGCGTCGCAGTTCTTTTTTTTAACCCCCTCAGGAAGTCGGCCATTTGGAGTATTTTTGGGGTCTTAGACGGTTTATTTGGGGCTATCTGACAGGTGGATAGGTGAATTTGGGGAGGAAGAAATATTTTTTTAGCCTCAAGGCAAATAGGTTTCGCCTGCCCGGAGCGCAGTTGATTTCTACAAAGCTTAAGGAGAGTTTTCAGGCGGCCATCTGCATAAAGACTTGCGGGTCGTGCCTTAAGTTTTCAACGCATCGCTTGATGTTAGTAATGCCACAGCTAGCAAAGAGTCCGATAGCGAAGTTTCGCAGACTCGCCATGTTCGCGGGACCGTGTTTGGTGCGGATCGTCGAGCGGTCCTCCCCAAATGTCATATCTTTCGAGTAATGGAGTGTGTTCTCTATGA
>Ga0214921_10003119_pt1 | contig 25893 bp, 18 predicted proteins | sample LL1505_MetaG_FD_177992 | JGI IMG/M metagenome (GOLD analysis project Ga0214921, IMG submission 177992) | Freshwater microbial communities from Lake Lanier, Atlanta, Georgia, United States - LL-1505 | ecosystem: Environmental > Aquatic > Freshwater > Lake | place: USA: Georgia | collected... | reverse complement strand
AAAAAAAGAAGATGATAAACCAAAAAAAGAAGATGATAAACCAAAAAAAGAAGATGATAAACCAAAAAAAGAAGATGATAAACCAAAAAAAGAAGATGATAAACCAAAAAAAGAAGATGATAAACCAAAAAAAGAAGATGATAAACCAAAAAGTAAAGAAGAATTATATAAAGAATATTTAGATGATTTTGATTTTGATATATTAAAACGGATGATAGATAAAATACAAATTATAATATACCCTCATAAAAATGGATTATATGATGTTAATAAAAGTAATTTCGATAAAGGTATATTATCAGATGAATTAGTAAAATTTATACAAAAATATGATGATTTTGATAAAAATTTGCCACAATTTTTGATAATTCATATAGAAGATCCATATCGTATTTTATATAGATTACCAGAAAAAAATATGAAGAAGAATGATAAAATCAAAAAATTTATTGAAGATTATATTGATAAAAAACGTCAGGATTGGTTATTTGATAGTAAATTTATTGATAAATCGATAAAATTATTTATGGGTGATCTTGGTAAACATATCACAACAAGTTATATTACTGAATTTAAAAAAACACAATCAATACAGCAAGCATTAGAAAAGGCTCTTGTTATATTAGACGGGATTAGTTTTAATAGAGTACAAACTGATTTTAATATGTTAACTGATTATGGTAAAAACCTATTGAGTTTATTATTTAGTGATTTAATTAAACAAATAGATGAAATTAATTTAATAAGTCTAACAAACACTATAAAAACTATAGAATTTATTAAATTTTTAGGAGGTAAAATATAATTTAGTTAACAAAATAAATTAACTAAAAAAATTAAATTAAGTTTATTAGAATCCAGTCTTTATAATTATTATTTATTACTTCTATTAATAAAGATATTACAGAATACGATACACATTTTATATCTTTATTGTTTATTTGTAATCCATATAATTCTGTTTTTGTATCAGATATATTATTTAAATCATCTATTGAATCATAAATATTATTATCTATTTTATTGTATTTTAACATTTCAAAATAGAACATTTCCATAATATGATTTGTTGAGGTTTGATCATCAAAATTAATATCCTGAAACATGTTTTTAATATTTTTTTCTGGATATGTTTTTTTATAATATTCAATATATTTATTTATAAGTTCTTGATATATATCATATATATTATCATTAAATATATTCTTATTATTTGTAGTATCATTATTATTGGCCATATTGTAATTACTAAGTTAATTTAATTATTACTAAGTTAACTTATTATTTTCAATTTTTATTCTAAGAGGGAAGTTGCTTAAGCAAACTCCCTCTTAGAATAAAAATTATTGAGTCTAAGGACGAAACAATTTTTAAATAATACTTTGTTTTAATTTCAGATAATACTTTGTTTTAATTTCAGATATTTATATGAATAAAAATATCTTTAAATAATACTTTGTTTTAATTTCAGATATTTTGATTTATATTTCATATATTTTTCATAATAACCACCTGCTTGACTTTCTGTAGATTTATATAAAACTAATACTTTATTATAACTGGTTATTGAATCAGAAAGAGTAAATACATGTGCTTGATTTGTTTGATTATAACCATGATATAGTATAAAATTGCTTCCAATTATATCTTTTAATTCTGTTTTAATTTTTTCTTCATTAGTAAAAATTTCATCTAATGTTTGTGTAATTGTAAGTTTTTTATCTCCTAGTTCATCAATATTTTTTAAAATATATTTTCCGTTGTCATCTTTCCAAACAATATTTGTTATTGATGTTTTTTCAGATTTTTTTATTTTTGTGTCATTTGATATATCTAAATCATAATGTAATGTAAATTTATTTGTACTTCTAGTAAAAATAATTTTAACATTAGTCGTTCCAGCCCATCCACTATATTTAAATGATTGTGACATATCGATATTCGCAAGATATGATTTTTTATCGCCCATTTTTAATGTAAAAAATGTTGGGCCAAATCCTTTTGGAACATGACCAAATATTTGTGTTAATTGTGTATCTTTACAAACAAATCCTTTTTTTGTTATTTCTACAATACCTGGATTAATTGGACTACGCGTGACAAACATATCTTTTACGTCTTCTGGTCTATCTGGTCTATATGGAGCACTTAAACTCAATAATAATAACATATCCTTTGATGGCTTATAAGTATAAACAGATAAATCTGTGAACGTTGTAGTGTATTGATCTTCAATACACTGATAAAAATCATCCATAAATTTTTGAACAATTTTACATACATTTTGATTATATGTATCTAGAGATTTTGTAATTGTGTCTTTTGTAAAACTTTTTGTAACATTAATAGCACCACCTGTTTGAGAAGGTTGAAAAGCTTCTTCGCTATTTGTTATTTTGTCATAATCTTTTATTATTTGGTCTTGTAAGTCGTTTATTGACGGCGTCTCAATAAGATCTGATGTTATACCGCCATGCGAAAATACATATAATTTATCAGCTAAATTATAATAACCCATAAAATTAATTTTTTCTTTCCCAATTGCTTTATAAAATTTGTATAATAAACCGTTAATATATGTATTATGTAAATAATCATCTTGTTTGATAGTTTGATAAGTTTTATCTGATTTATCTGATTTATCATTTTTATTAAAACCAGCATTAAATACTGATAATACAATAAATGCTAAATAATCATCTTTATTGGTTATTTTTTGTTCTGTTATATATTTGTTTAGATTATCTACACCGAATACTTCAAAAGGTATAGTAAATAATAAATTACCAGCGCTCATGGTACCGATAGAACCATCTGCACCAAAAATTTTATTGAATCTATCTAAAAATGGGATTGTTGATTTTGTCACATCATATGTATCACGCCATGTGTTATAATTTGGATTAGGTTTTTCTACTTCTTTTTCTAATCCCGATTGATCTTTTTCCTTCGTCTTTATTATTTTCTCAAATACTGATTTATTCCAAAATGGTAGCCAATTATTCATATTTGCTAACCAATCATTTTTTTTTATTATAGCTTTATATTTTTCATATGTATCTGTAGATAAATTTATATTACCATTATTAAATTTTTGTATGTTATCTTTTTCTTTTATAATTTCATCTTTTATATTTTCTTCTTCTTTATTTTTATATTTTTTTTTCATATATTTCATTTTACATAAAGGTAGACATTTTATTTTATTTAAATCTCTATTGCCTAAAATTAATCTGATATTAGGCTTTGTTAAAACTTGATGTATATTATATAGATTAAAATTTTTTGATATACCACCAACTAAACCATTAACTGGCATTTGTGTTGAATCACCACCTCCACCAACAGTAGAATCTATAATATCACCACATATTAATAAATTTTCTGAAATATCTGGTATTTTTTCACCTTCATAATCAGAAATAATATGTGTTATTCCTGGTGTATTAAAAAAAGTTGTTAAATCTATTACTGACATATAATATTATGTATAGAAAATTTATAAATATATTATTTATAAATTTTTATATATTTTTTTCTACTAAAGGTGTGAATTAATTATATCTTATACAACTACCATTTAGGTACAGATTCAGCGAGCGTTAACGCTGATTTTTAATAAAAATCAGCCTTAAGGCTATTGGAATCTGTCTAAGAGCGTTAACGCTGATTTTTAATAAAAATCAGCCTTAAGGCAAGAGTTATTTGCACATTTATGTGCAAATACCTCTTGCGTTAACATCGGGTTCAATTGATGAGTTGAGGAATGGTGATACAAATGTCTTAGGATTTACAGGATTTCCACGTAAATCAAGAGAACCGTTCTTGCGTGAAGTAATAACAGTATTTACACCAATTGGTCTGTAAATATTAATAAGATGACGATTTTTGATTTTTTGTGGAGTTACATCTTCAAACCAATCTTGTCTTTCTTCTTTTGGAAGGAGAGCAGAAGCATTAAATTTTTCTTCGTCACTTAATTCTTTACGTGGTTTACCAGAAAATGATGCAAATAAATCACTGCTATCGCTATTTGCAGTAAAAGCACCATTTTCATTTGAATTTAATGGATCTCCTTGTTCGAAGAAGGCATCTAAATCTTTAGTATTACCATTTCTATTACCATTTGCATAACTAACTTCTTTATATTCACCTGGTTTTGCACTATTTTTGCTAGTCATTTTTTGTAAAAGGACTTTTTCAGAATCAGAATGTGGTAATGATTTATCGGTTTCAAGAATTACAGAGGAAAGAGATGTATCAACTGAATCATTAGAACGTGTATCTACCGAACCGGTATCCATATTATTGCTTGCATCTGCACCAACCGATGTTGCATTTTCTTGTGAAACGTACATAAAATAAATTACAACAGCGACCACCACTGCAAGTATAAAAAGCATTTCATTTTTTGTTAAAGCCATTATATATAATATATTAGAAAATTATTAAAAATAATTTATTATTATAAATATTTTAATATAAAATAATATAACTTATATTAAAATATTTTTATTATATAATATATATATGTCAAACTTAGAATCAAGTATAAGTGATTTCACTTTTAAAAAAAATGATATTATATCTGAGACAAATTCTGACAATAATTCAGAAAATTTATATGGACAAAGTGGTGGTGGTATAATATCTAATTTATTTGGTTATTCTGATATAGAAAAGTTAGTATTAGATTCATTTAGTGACGGTAGACCTGATGTTGCATGTTATTTATTATGTAAAACTAAAAAATGCCCTCATAATATATGTACACCAGATGAAGTTGGTAGAAATTTATTACACCATATGACAATATTTGCTTCTCATGGCAATATGGTAATACATATAGGAAAAATATTTAGAAATTGTAGCAAATCAAAATTAAAAAAAGCATTAAATATGCAAGATAAATTAGGAAATACACCTGTTCATTATGCTACTAATTTAGGGTTTAATAATTTAGTAAAGTTGTATATTGATAATGGAGCAAATACTACAATTAGAAACAATAAAGGAGAATATGTAGCAGAAGATAATGTATCTTCAAGAAGATCAGATAATACAATAGTTGATGTATCAATAATCATACCTTCTCCACAATCCGATGAACGTATAATTGATGAAGAAAATCCATTAATATTTCCACATTTCTCAAATACAGCCAGTTTTGATACAGCACATTTTGTAAAAGAAATAAACGAAGAAATAAACAAAGAAATAAATAAAGAAACGCAGCCGAAACAACATATAGTTGACGATTCTGATGTAAATCAAAATGTAGTAATTTTATCAGAATCTGAAGATTCAACAGTTTTAACTCAAGAAATTATCGAAGAAATTTTAAATAGAACAAAACGTGTAGAACCCGATGAAATTAAATTTAATATAAATGTACAAGATCTAGCACCAGCTCGACAATCACCAACCCCATTATTATTAATGGAGGGAGGTGCACGTAAAAAATCAACAAAAAAATCAAAACATAAAAAAGATAAAAAATTAGGAAGACTTATTACTGGAGAAAGAAAAATAATAACATATTCAGAAATATCAACATCTGATAAAGCCATTAATGATGTTAATGATGTTAATGATATTTTCCTAAAATCAGATAAACGTGATGTATCAAGCAAATCTGAAGAATATACAATAACATTAAAAGAAGCTATAAATTCAGATGATTCTAATATTTCTGATATTGCGAGACAAATCAACAGACAATCATCTGAAATTCACGAAAGAGTAGTATTAAAAATTATTGAATTATTAAAATTAAATAAAGATAATGAAGACGATATGCAAAAAGCAAGAAATTATAAAGCTGCTATTTATAGAATGGTAAAAGAAAAAAATCCATTATTAAATAATTTTGATAGAGCAGTAGAAATGGAGAAATCTATAACTCTCCAAACATTAAAAGCGATTGATATTGAAAAAGTCTCTAAAGAAATAGAAAAACATTTAAGTGAAAAATCAGAAAAGCCTGTAAAATCAGAAAAGCCTGTAAAATCAGAAAAGCCTGTAAAGTCAGAAAAGCCTGTAAAATCAGAAAAGCCTGTAAAATCAGAAAAGCCTGTAAAATCTGAAAAACCAGCAAAGTCTGAAAAACCAGCAAAGTCTGCTAAAAAGACTAAATCAAAAACAGAATCATCTGTATCAATTTCTTTAGGTTCTGAATCAAACTCTAATGAATTTTCATCAGTAAGTCAATTTTAAATTTAATTTTTTTTATTCATCAAATAAATAATAAAATCCGAAAAAAATATTATTGACTAAATTTATTAATTTTAATATTTTTTATTGTTGAATAAATGATAAAATCCGAAAAAAATATTAAAATTTATTAATTTTAATATTTTTTTTCGTTGAATAAATGATATAAAAACCGAAAAAATTATTATTGACTAAATTTATTAATTTTAATGGATTTTATTGTTATATAAAATCCGTAACTATTTTCGGTCAACCATATCCCTTTTAAATCTAAAATTGTGTCACAATATGAATTTTGTAGATTCGCATGATCGATAAACATTTTTTCTCCATTTTTTTTAGTAATATAAATTTCTGTATTTTTTAATAAATGTGTTCTAATAATATGTCCTAATTTACTTTTTTTAATAGATGTAAATAGACCTTTTGATAATATAATATTTTTATTTATGTTTTCAAAAATAATATTACCATCTTTAATATTATTCTCTAAAACACTTAATTTACTTAAAATATTATTATTATTATTTGTATTTTCTAATTCAAAATTAACTATGATGTTGTCATTATATTTTTCTGAACCAAATGGTAAATATACATTATCTAATCTTATTTCTATATTAAGATTATCTTTTTGTAAAACATAAAAATTTTTTGATCCAGAATATAATTTACATTTATTGGTAAAATCTATATCTAATATATTCATATATTTATTATATGAAAATATATTTTTTAATTTTAACCTAATCTTATGTCGTTAAAATATATAAATAAATATATTTAGTAATAAATATGAGTAAATATTTAGAACCTTTAACAGAAAATGTTATTGATATTATAACAACAGAACTATCAAAAGAAACAACTAAAAAAAAAATTATAAATAAAATAATTAAACCTATATTAGAAGATATAAATAAAAAATATTATCCACATTTTATGTCAGTATTATTATTATTAATAATTATGACAATAATGATGATCGGATTAACAATAATAATATGTACTATGAAAACTCAAAAATAAAATATTTAATTTATTATTTATGATATAAAAATAATAATTATGATAAAATTATTTTTCTTTATTAATTATATAAATGACAGAATTATTTAATATGAATAAAGTTATCAGATACTCTGTTGTATTTGTTGGTATTTTTATTATGCTTAAATTAATACCACGTACAAATATTGATACTAAAGATGCATTAATCTCATCAATTGTATTATTTTCATTATATGTTATTGTAGAAAATATTTTTACAAAAGCAAGTTTTTGCACAAATGATAAAGAAAAATTAGAAGGAGATGTTTCTTCAAATATACAATCAGCTTTTAGTAGAATATCATCTTCTGTAAATACATCACAATTTAATAATGTCCAAAGTCCTATTGTACAAAATCCAGCATCATCTATCTCAAATGTAACTACGATGCCATCTATGCCAAGCATGCCAAATATGCCAACTGCTCCATCTATGCCAACTGCTCCATCTATGCCAAGTGCTCCATCTATGTCATCTATGCCAACTGCTCCATCTATGCCAACTGCTCCATCTATGCCAAGTGCTCCATCTATGTCATCTATGTCATCTATGCCAAGTATGCCAAGCATGTCTGGTAATGGATTAAAACCTGGTGAATGTAAAGATTGTGTAAAACGTACTATTGATTCTGAAGGAATGCAATCATATACATACAAAACTACTCCTAAATACGAATCTGGTAAAACACGTTCTGAGGTTGGACCAATGAAATCTGATGAAGAAATGCAATACACCGATTATTTTATTATGCCAGTTACACGTGAAGATGAAGGTTCATTTGAAGAAGGTTATTCTATGTTACCTCCTTCTAAATGGTATCCAGTACCACCACATCCACCTGTATGTGTAACCGAAAAGAAATGTCCTGTATGTCCAGTATTAACAAGTGGAGCTCCAGTTGATTTGAAAGAGTGGAATGATTCTCGCCGTATTACACCAGGTGATACAATAAATATTGATTATGCTAAAGATAAATTAAACTCAGGAAGATAATTTGTTTTCTTAAAATGCTTATTCATTTCAATCATAGATAAACCTATAAGATTATCTAAATTAGATTCTTTTTTTAAAATATTATTTTTTTTAATTTCATTCGTAATATAATATATTCTAAAATAAAACATTTCATCTGATTCATAATCATAACGGTTTATATTTAGATAAATATTATCAATAACTACAGATTGTGATTGTAACATGTGATTTTATTTGATTAATTTAGTAATGATATAATTAATTTAATTATAATTAAGTTAACTAATTAAAAATCAATTTTTATTTAGCGTTTTTTTATGTTATATTTTTTATTTTTTTATTATATAAATGGATTTTAAATTTATAATAATACTTGGATTAGTTTCATTGTTAGTTTTATACATTATTAATGAAATGAAATTATTAAAATTACATATAACAACAACTTCAGAAACTATAAATAAACAAATGAAAAATAAGTTTCATGTATTAATTAATGATATTCGAGAATTAAATACAGATTTAGTAAATCAAACAAAAAAAATAAATAAAATACATTCACAACAAATAACAAGTATGTCTAATTATTTTACAGATAGTGAAGATGTTGATGGAAAAAATATGCTGAAATATTTATCAGAAAACAAACAATCAGAAAATAAACAATCAGAAAATAAAAATCTTGAAAATTTTAAAATAGATTTTGGTGAAATGAAATCTGATTGTAAAAATTCAGAATCTAAAAAATATAAGACAAATGATGATGATATAATTAGTAATAGTTCTAATGATAATTTAGAAGATATTAAAAATATAGAAAATATTAGTATAACATCAGAAAATATTTCTGATGCGAGGCATGTCACATCTCCATGTGAGAACTATAATAATAACCCAGAACCAGAAACCATTTGTAATGACAAAAATAAATCTGAACAAGAACCTATATCAAATGGAAACAATGGAACTATTCAAAGTTCAAGCCCAGTTAAATCATCTCAAACAAAATCTGAAAAATATAATAAATCAAACAAATCAAACAAATCAAACAAATCAAACAAATCAAACAAATCAAACAAATCAAACAAATCAAACAAATCTAATAAATCAAATAAATCTAATAAATCAAACTTAATTAAAATATCCCCAACTCATATAAATGATATAACTAATACAAATAATGATGTGATTTCAAATTATACACATAAATCTGAAATAAAATTAGAAATACAACAGGTTGTAAATAAAGATCAAAAAGATTTTGAAAAAAATTCAGATAAAAATTCAGATAAAAATTCAGATAAAATTTCATTAGAAAGCAAAGGGATTAAAAGTATTCATGGATTAATATCATTTGGTTCTAAAAAATCAAAAGGAAATAAACCTCAAATTAATATAGGTAATTTAATACAAAAAGATGATAACACAATGGAAACAAATGAAATTAAATCATTATCAAAATTAAATGATATAGAAACATATAATAAAAAAGATTTAGATAATATTGCAAAGATATATAATATTCCTACTTTTTATAAAGATGGTAATAAAAGAAAACTATATAATAAGGAAGAACTTTATTCAAAAATTAAAGATGAAATAAATAAAAAATCTAATCAATAATTATAGATGAACTTTGCTAGAGACAATTATTATAAAGAATGCCCAGCAGTTATGGGATATTCCTCTATTACTGATTATAGAATGCCATCTGTTCGTGAAGAATATATAAGAAATATAAATAATATAGTTTCAGATCACGAATACAGACAATTTTTACAATCTAATGCATCAAAAATAATGGATGCCGAATGGACAGTATACAATAAATATTATCAATGCCAACCAAACCCATGTATTCATACATCACCTTCTACACGTCAACCAGAAGGTAACAAATATGTTGAACTTAAACGTTATAATGATACACGTGCAGGTAAAATCAATCCTCAATGTCAAAAACTTGATGATTATCGTATGTGCTAAGTTAATTATGTTATAGTTAACATATAATTTATTAATTTATTGAATATAAATTAATAAAACTATTTTCATTTGTAATAATATATAATATTATGAATCGTGGACAACAACAACAATATAAAGGAAAGGTTGGACAAGCATTGCAAAGAACAAATCCTTTTTTAAATAGAACATTAATACCAAGTAAAGAAATAGATCCATTATTAATATCAAAATTATTACTCAATGTCTCAACTAATGAAAGTAATATATTAGAATTAAAGGAATATATCATAAAAAATGGAATAACTACAAGTGATATGATAAATGAAGAAGGGCAAAGTATATTACATGTAGTTATTGCAAATGATAATTTATCTAAAAGACAAAAATTAGATATTGTTAAATTTTTACGTGATAATTTTACTTTAATGGAATCATTTGATAAAAATGGTTTAACACCATTACACATAGCGTGTAGATTACAGCTTACAGATATTGCAAAAGAATTGTTAGATGTAGGTCATGGTATTAATAATGTGGATAATTCATATAAAACTCCATTGCATTATGCAGTAATCGGCAATCAGATTGAAACTCCTGATAAAATAGATAAAAAAATATTTCCAAAAAAGAAATTTAAAGTAAATACAAATACATTAAGTGATTTATCGGTTGAATTATCAAAATATATTAATACAAATCCAAAAATTAAACAATTTATACAAAATCAATACAATACATTAAGAAATGCAAAAGATATATTTGGAAAAGATATTAAAAATATATTAAATAATGAAATTACTGACAAAAAAATAATAGAAATTACAACATTACCAACATTGACACCTGAACAGAAACAAAAGAGAATACTTGATATTAAAAATGAACAATTAAAAAAATTAAAAGAATTTCTTGATACAAAAGTTAATTTCGGAAAAAAACAATTAAATCTTGAACGAAATACTGAAAATGGATGGGGGCCTGATAATAATCCGGATAATATTGTAATGGAATATAAGGAATATAATAATTTAGAAAAAATAATAAATTTTGATATTGATATTTCAAAAAAAACAGTAAATGACAAATTACGGATATTAGATAGTATGAAAGAAAATCTAAAAAATGTTAAAACTTTTTGTGAAAATATAGATAATTTGATAATATATATATATTATATTAATGAAATTGTCAACATATCTACTATTGATGCAGATCTAAAAAATAATATAATAATTGATACTTCTAAAATAGAAGCTATCAAAAATACAGAATATTTATTTCCAGATTTGGATTTAAATAATACAGCTGATATATCTAATGATATAACATATAGAACTCAAACAATAGATATTAATAATTACTTAAATTTAGATGATAAATCTTTTATATTTGGACGCGATGTATCATCATGTAATGATAAAATATATGATTTAATAGGAAATAATATTATATCCGATAATGATAAAACTACTATAGATGAAATACAAAAAAATATAAAATTAACAATGATTATAAAAACTTTACATAAATCATTGGAACATAATTATAATAATTTAGAAACTTTAATTAAACCTTTTATTTCAAATTTAGATAAGACGCAAAAAAAAATAGAAGATATAAATAAAATAATATTAAATATATTAAATATATTAAATTGTCTATTTGATTTACAATATGAATATGAAAATATTAGTGCCATATTACAAAGTTGTGTGATAAATATATTTGGTATATATAATAGTGGATTAGTACCATCCGAATACCATAATATATATATTAATGTATTTACAAATTTACAAAACCAAACAAATGAAATGGCAAAAAATAAAATATATAATAATATCTTTTCGGATATATCTAATATATATAATATCTTAAATGAATCTATTCAAATAATAAATAAAAATACAGCCAAACTTTATACATTAAATTATTTTGATAATTTTTCTGATAATAAAATATATGAGAATTATTTAACAAATATAAATGATATATATTATAATGAAATAGAACAATTGAGAGATTTTTATAAAAATTATGAAGATTTTAAAAAATCAATAATACAAAAACAAGATAAATTTTCCAAGGAACAAAATAAAATAACATTATTTAAATATCTAATACAAATGACAAAAATAAATTATAATATTTTTATTAATTCTACTTCAGAAAATGGTAAAATAGGTTATGTTATTGATAAAATACCCGATGGTATTGATAAAGATAGATTAGAATTAGCCTATGGTCTAGATGGATTTACTAATGACATAATTAACTTTGAAAATGGTGATTTAAATAAAATTGGTAATGAACAATTAATAACTTTTAATATTTTAAATAGAAAAAATAAAGAAGATCCAATTATTCCTATATCAAGTAGATTTATGGGCGAGATGATTGCAATACAAAAATATCTAATTACTAGATTTATTTTACAAGAAATATATAAGTTTTTTAAAGGTTCGTCATCTATTAATTTGACTTTTAAAAATTTACAAGAATTATTAAATGAATTAAAAGATGATATTAAACAAAATATAAATGTGAATGATAATGATTATGGTTTATTATTAATAACTATTGCAAAATTAATTGATAGAATTTTAAATGTAAATTTAGAAAATATAGTATCTATATGTGCTTCAAGCATTTTAAATAATACATCTTTAGGAGAAGAATATAATTTAATCAATATAACACAATATAATAAAACAGATATTAGAGGTATAAAATTAGATGATATTGAAAAAGATATATATGCATTATTTAAAAAAAATAGAAAGTTAAATCTATATAATTATTTTGATGATATCTTAGAAAAACAAGAAAAAAGTAAAAATATTTATAAGATAATGTCATCAAATATCGGAGATAAGCCCAATGAAATTTATTTAGAAACAGACCCTCATTTATTTGATTTATTATTTAAATCTGGAGCCGATACTAATGCTAGAGATAAAGACGGAAATACACCATTAATAATAGCTATATTACAGACAAATAAAATTATTATTAAATTATTACTTCAACAAAATGTATCAGTATCTAATAAAAAATCTAAAAATAGAATGGGTTTTAGACCATTAGATATATCACAAAAAATAATAAATACAACAATAGAAAGTTGTAATAACTCAATAAATAATGAATCTACCAAACAATTTATTCAAGAAGTAAATGATAGTATTAAACGCTTAACAAAAATAAATCATAATATGAGATTTAATGATATAATTTATAAAATATTATTATATTTATTAAATCATGAATTCTATTCTAAATTAAATCAATATTATAGACAAAATGATGAAAAATTTCATGATAAATTTTTTACAGATATAACATCCCAATTAAAATCATTACCATTAATTAATCTACCAGATGATTTGTTAATTTCATATCATCAAAATATCGATAAAATTATAGAATCTAAAAGAGAAAACGATGTTCAACAAAAAATTAATAAATATGAAGAATTACAACAAAAATCTTTATTTTTAACACAAGAATTAGGTAATCCACAATTACAATATAGATTTTCTGAAATAAACCAAAATATAAAAGAAAATGATACAAGTCTACCACAATTAAATACAAAATATAAAGATATCGATTATTATAAAATAAAAAAAACTCAAGAATTACAAATACAAAAAAATATAAATAAATATTTAAATAAAGAGTTAATAAGTAATCTAAAAACTAATTTTATATTGATTAGTCCAAATATTGATATATTAAAAGTGTATGACGATGTAATGAATAAAATATTACAAGAAAATCCTAATGATTATAGAACATATACAAAATTATGGTATAATTTATTTGAACTCATAGAGAAAAAACAAATTAATGATCCAACACAAATAATATCAATAATGTTAGATAAAATAAAGAATAATATAGATAATTACAATATAATAAATTTATGTAAAGAATCATTTGAAAAATTAAGTTTTGATATTAATTCCTATTTTGATCTTCCACAAAATAGTATTTTAGATAATTATATGTTAAATAGACTTAATGATATATATATTCATATAGTAAAAAATACAATGTGTGTAAACTTTTATCATATATTATTAAAATTAATTAGAGCAGAATTATTTGTAAAAACACAAAAAAATCCAGCAACAGAAAATGATGAATCGTATGAAATACGCATTGATACAATTATTAATGATATATGTACGCAAAAATATGTAGATTTAACACTAAATAAATATATATTTGATATATTACCGGAAAAAATAATAAAAATTATATTAAAACTTTTTGAAGATGATGATGAAGATAAAAGTTCAGATGTATTGTCACAATTAAAATTTATTGAACGATTTTTAGAAAAATCACAAATCTTAGGTCTTGATAAAGGTGAAAATAAAATTATCAAAATATTAAGAGATTATGTATATCCTTATTTTAAAGAATATTTTGAAACACACATTAAAAATCTAAAAAAAATAACTGATGGTTATTTATCAATGATCGGAGATTTAAGTATTAAATTAGAAATATATAATGATGTATTAAATAAAAAAATAACAGAAAAATAAACTAAAAATAAATTGTTATATATATATATTACATTTTAACCGATATATTTGGATTAATAGAGGTAAGTTCAGGAAGATTGTCAACAGTAGTAATTTCTAAAATGAAAGAATGATCTATATCTTTAAAATCAACTAGAGTTTTGTCTGGATTATAAAAAGTAAATCCTAATTGATTCATATAAACAATTGGATCATATAAAAATATCGGTGAATTAGAATATTCATTAGAAATAAGTGTATCATCTGTTATTTTAAATTTTGCAAAATATATTTCTTTTGTTTGTACATTTGTTAAATTATTAATATTTGCAATAAAAGGGACATTGCACATCATTAAAAAATAATTGTATTTATTTAATTTTATTGATTTATTAGTCAATACTATTTCATTACCATTAACATCTTTTGAAATTTCACCAATATAATGATCAGTATTTTTTTGAAGATAATTATATTCAGTAATAGATGTATCATAACCAGGGTTTCTATAACCTAATACACTACCCATAGTATCACTATAATTAAAATAAAATTTTATAGGCGATGGTATAAATACTTTTATATTATTTCCTCCATTTGTTATTATTTTAGTAGATGTTAAATTTATATTTGTTAATACAAAACTATATCTGTTTGAATCAATAATTGATAAATAATGTTTACCATTTAAATCAGATGCTTGTATTCCTAAATGATCTATAAATCCAGAAAATATACCAAATGCATAAGAAGCTGATATGCCATGATTATCATGTTGTATTGTTATAGTATAAGTACCAGTACCAATTGTTAATTCATTTTGATTAATACTAGGTGTTATACTTGTAATTGCTACTTGTAGAGTTTTTGATTTATAACTTTCAAAAGATACTATATTTGTTGGTGTATCAATATTTACTATAACATTATAATTTAAATCATAACCAAAGTTTTCAATATTAATTTTTCGTGAGAGTTTTTTAAATTCTGTTTCTATCATAGTTTTTAATAAAGGTATAGTGTATAATCCTTCAGTTATTTCTATATATTGAATTTCTTCTATATCTTCTATATTTTGAAAATATAATCTATTGTTTTTTCCAGAACCACTATTTATAAATGTAATTGAAGGATTTCTAATTAAACTATCAATCATCCTTATTTGAATCACATTATTAAATATTTTATTAAATGTTATAGTATAATTATTTTGATCTGGATATCCATAAGTAATTTTTTCAATTAAATTGAAATATATATTGTCATTTCCGAAATTTGGATATGTATAATTATTAGAATTAATATATACTAAATCTATAGGAGGATATAATTTACATGTTATATAATTTGTATTAACTGATGTTATTATATGATATCCATTAATATGTTCGGTGTTTATCGGATAATCTGCATTTAATTCATTAACTGGTATAAGATTATAATGGTTAAAATTAAAAGTGACATTATAATTTTCAGATGTTGTATCAACATTAGTTCCATTTGATTCCCAAGGTAATAATATATAAAATTTATTTATATTTGGTAATGTATCCATTGAATCAGGTGGAGTAATATATATTCTATGTGTTTGATTTATAAAAGATATTGGAATATTCCCAATATATGGATAATTAGAATTGTTTATATTTGAACTAGTTATTTTATATTGAGTTTTATTATTATTTATTAGTTGATATGTATCGTTTTGTATACTTGTACTAGTATTTGTATAAATAATTCTTGGTTGTACACCTTTTACACCGGATATAGTTACAGTTGCTTTTGTTGTATCAAAAAAATTATATAATGCAGAAAAATCAACTTGTGTAGTATTTATGTTAACATAAATATTTGGATTTATATTTATTTGTGCATATGATTTCCCCTCAAAAAATTGTATTAATAATGGTTCAGATGTTTGTGTCTCATTTGGAATTGGATTAGTATTTTGTGTATTTGCATAATCCGAGTCACCATAAACCATATATATTTTTTTATATGGTTGTAAATTTAATAAAGAAAATTTATCACCAACATTTAATGTATTTAAAATAGATGAATCTAATGAATCTAATGATATTAATAGTTCATTATTAGATATAGTTAATGGATTATTGGTTAATTTTAATGATTTTGATATAATATTTTGTGGCATTGTAACCCTATTTCTGCTATCAATATTAACATATTCAATATTATATCTAACTTTAATATTCTGTCCATTTAACCCTTTGTTATTAATATAATTTATATATGGATCAAAATCTTTTTGTTTAATTTTATTTTTTTTATTATAATCAAATTGATCAGATATTAATGTTTGTGGTGAAAATAATGGATTAATCTGATGTTCATTTTCTTCATAATCATATGTATCAGATTGGTTATTTTGATTATTTTGATTATTTTGATTATTTTGATGATGTAATAAATTATTTTTAAAATTAATATAATCAATATTATCGGCTAAAGATTTATCATAATTCATTTTAACATCAGTTTTATAATTTATTGGTTTATCAAATTCTGACATATATATTAATATATATTAATATATATTAATTTTAATGTTAAGTTAATTTTTTCATTTATTTCGTTTACTTCATATTTACTTTATCTCTGTCATTATATATCATTGTAGATATTTTATTTTTTGTATTTTTCTGTGCTTCTTCAGAAGAAAAAGTATAACTTTTTTTCTGAGGCAAAAAATCATCTAAAAGATGATTTTAAGTTTGCGTCATCTTTATAATTCTGTGTAAATTGCATAAAATCTTCTATTATTTTTTCACTAATTTCATTCTTTTCTTCAAGTTCCTCACATTTATCAACTAACATATTATATTTTTTATTTATAAATTTATCTAATACATCGGCTTTTTCTTTTGCTGTCCATTGATTATCTTCATATATATGTAGATATTTTGATTTTAGATTAGTTATATTAATATTATGGTTTGTTGGAGCATTATTATCGAAATGTACCGGAAGAATTTATTTTATGAAATAAATTCTTTCGCTAGGATAAAATTCATCTATGAATTTATATCGTACTTTTTCTATAAATTTGATAAAACCCGGGAAAAATCCTGAAAGAAATTTTTTATAATCATTCAATGTAATATGTGATAAATCTTCTTTACCAAAAGAATTTATATTTACTATTAAATTATTGTTTATAACTTTATTATTATATGTAATATTTATATTAGTTGTATTTTGTTTAAGTATAATTTTCTCTATAGTTTCACGTAATTTCTTAATTTCATCGTCTTTTTCTTTAAATTTTTGTTGATCAATAAATTTTATTTTCTCTTATTCTAAACAAGTTTTTTTATTTATTAGTTGTTTTTTAATTACACATACCATAGATACATGTTTTTTTTGTATTTGCTTTATTCGAAAATTCTTTTTCACAAAATAAACATTTAATTCCATGTTCTATTGAATCATTTGTCTTATTTGTTATATCTTCATCAATCTCATCGATTTTTTCATCGTAATTTTTTAAAATATTTTCTATTATATTACAACTACGTTTTCTAGATTTGTGTTTATCTAATAAATATTTATATTTAAAATCTTTTTTACATAATTCGCATTGAAGCATATATATAATATATAATATAGTTTACTTTATATAATATTTATTAATATTTTTTACTTTCATTCGAATTGAGCATAAATTTTATTATTGTATACTTATATACTTTTATACTTTTATATTATAATTTTACGATAAAATATTATAAAAAGAATATATATATATACTAATATACTTTCATCCAAATAATATCTTTCATGGATGAAAAAAAAGTATGCATATATATTAATTAAAAATATACAAATAATTTTTATAATAGATATATATACTTTTTTATATCGCACAAATTCGAATGTAATTTTTTATGCAGGGAGATCAGTAATTTTTTTTTAATATTTTTTAAAAATTTTCATAAATTTTTTTTATGAATCTCCCCGGGTTTTATTTTTAGTGCGAATCATTCGAATTGTTTAATATTTGATACATATTGACAAAAATATAAAAATTATAACTAAAATTAAACTATTTTTATGTTATATTTATTATATATATATACTTTTGTTTCATCCACGAATATATGATATTTGGATGAACTACTTATATTATCTATGTATACTTTTAACATAATACTCGTTAATAAACTTGTATACTTGTTACTTATAAAATTCGCATTTTTATTTATAAAAACTACAATGAAAAGTTATAAATTATTATATATTTAACACTCCTTTATACTTTTTTATTTTTAACTGTTTTAAAAAATTTATAACATAAAAAAAATTGAATATATTTCTCAAAGACTTAAAGATATAGTTTATATAACAAATACTATTATAAATGTCTAAAAATACAAGTAAAAAACAAGTTAAACAAGAAGAAGAACATGATATGCTTGACGATATATCACATGCTTTACTTAGACCAGATATGTATATTGGAACAGTAGAAGCATCAATGCAACCTATGTGGATATATGATGAAGATTCTGATAGATTTACTAAATCCGATATACAATTTTCTCCAGGTCTATATAAAATTTTTGATGAAATTATTGTTAATGCATATGATCATACTATTCGCACTTCAGAATGTAAAAATATTAAAGTTGATTTCGATAAAGCTACTGGCAAAATTTCCGTATGGAACGATGGTCCAGGTATTCCAGTTAAAATTAATGAGAAACACAATATATATGTTCCAGAAATGATTTTTGGACATTTTCGTTCCTCATCAAATTATAAAGATGATGGTAAAATTGTAGGAGGTCGTAATGGCTTTGGTGCAAAATTAACTAATGTATTCTCAAAAGAATTTATATTAGAAACTTTAGATTCAATTAATAAAAAATCATATATACAAACATTTACAAATAATATGCGAGATAAAACTATACCAAATGTAAAAGATAATAAAAAAGAATCATATACACAAATATCTTTTATTCCAGAATATTCTCGTTTTGGTTTTAAAGGATTAAATTCAGATACTATTGCATTATTTAGTAAACGTGTTTATGATCTATGTATTTGTACAAATAAAAATGTTAATGTATATTTAAATGGAAAAAAATTAAATTGTAAAGACTTTCCAAAATATGTAAAAATGTATTATAATGTTGAACCAAAATCACTTACACTATTTGAATGTGGACCAAGATGGAAGATCGGAGCTATTTTTGATAATAATGCTGGTGCGTCTAATATGAGTTTTGTAAATGGTATTTGTACATATAATGGCGGAACTCATGTAAAATATATTACTGATCAAATCTGTGATGGATTAATAGAAATAATTAAGAAAAAAAATAAAGATCTAAATATTAAACCTGATGCTATAAAATTAAATATAACATTATTTTTGATTTGTTCTATTGCAGACCCAACATTTAACTCCCAAGTAAAAGATAAACTTACACGAAAAGTAAATGAATTTGGTTCAAAATGCGAATTAACACAAGATTTTATTGATAAATTTGCTAAAACAGGCATTGTAGAAGAAGTTATGAGTATTGCAGAATTTAGAGAAAATAAAGAACTTAAGAAAAGTGATGGTAAAAAACAAAAAAGTCTTAAAGATTTATTGAAATTAGATGACGCTGAAGATGCTGGAGGTACAAATTCACACAATTGTCGACTTATTTTAACTGAAGGAGATTCGGCTAAAGCTTTTGCTAAAGAAGGTTTAGAAATTATCGGATCCAAATTATATGGAGTTTTTCCACTTAGAGGAAAACTATTAAACGTTCGAAATGCAACAGTTCAACAATTAGTTAAGAATGAAGAATTTATAACATTAAAACGTATCATGGGATTAAAACAAGGCGTTGAATATAAATCAGTTAAAGAACTTCGTTATGGTGGTTTTATTATATTAACTGATCAAGATGCAGACGGATCACATATTAAAGGATTAATAATTAATTTGATTCATTATATGTGGCCCAGTCTCATTTTGACAGATAATTTTATCCAATGTCTCAGAACTCCTCTTTTAAAAATATATAAAAATTCTGATAAGAAACAAGAAAATCCTAAAATATTTTATAGTCTAAATGAATATAAACTTTGGAGAGAAAATGAAAAAGGCAATCAACTTTTATGGTCTGATACTAAATATTATAAAGGGCTGGGAACATCAACGGCACTTGAAGCAAAAGAGACATTCTTAGATTTTGACGATAAAAAAGTAAACTTTATATGTGGACTCGATGAATCCGACTCTGAAGATATTTCATCAGTTGATTCTAAATCTTCAAAATCTTCAAAATCTGTTAAAAAATCAAAAATTGTAAATTCAGATGATGATCTTAGTGAAAGTGATGATAAACAAGATGATGAACAAGATGATAAACAATATGATGCTCAGACAAAGATAAATAATAAAAAATTAAAAAATGTAGATCCATATATAGTTTTAGCATTTGACGAGAGTAAAAAAGATGATCGTAAAAAATGGCTAAGCAAATATAATCCAGAAGATATTTTAGAAATGGTTGGTGAAGTATCATATAAAGATTTCATTAATCGTGATTTGATTCACTTTTCCAATGCTGATAATTTACGTTCTATACCATCTATTGTTGATTCTTTTAAACCATCGCAACGTAAAATCTATTTTGCGGGATTAAAGAGAGGTAAGAGAGCTGCCGATATAAAAGTAGCACAATTTGCCGGTTATATTGGTTGTGAAACAGAATATCATCATGGTGAACAAAGTCTATTCGAAGCTGTAATAGGAATGGCACAAAATTGGCCAACAAGTAATAATATTAATTTACTTGAGCCTAAAGGTAATTTTGGTTCAAGAAGTATGCAAGGTAAAGATTCAGCTTCTCCAAGATATATATTTACAAATATAAACAAGTTATCACATTATATATATCGTGACGATGATGAACCAATATTAAAATATATTGTCGAAGAAGGTAAATCAGTAGAACCAGAATTATATTATCCAATTATACCAATGATCCTTGTAAACGGTGCTGCTGGTATTGGTACAGGATATTCTACTAATATTGTTCAATTTAATCCAAATGATATAGTTGACAGACTTAAAAAGATTATAAAAGACGAACAATATGAAGATATAACACCATATTATAGAGGATATAAAGGTAAAATTATTAAAGAATCTGATCAAAAATTTAAAGTTGAAGGATGTTATGAAATAGTATCTGATGATAAGGTTCATATTACAGAACTACCAATTAGTCTGAGACCAATTTCATTTGAGAAATATAAAGAATTTTTAAATTCGATTACTATACAAGATAAGAAAGATGATGATTCTAAAAAGAGAGTAATAGATTTTATAATGAAACCATATAATAATAAAGTTGATATTACTGTACAATTTAAACCAGGTGAATTACAAAAACTTATTAAGTCAGGAGAGCTTGAGAAATATCTTAAACTTAATTCATCATTGACTATATCAAATATGTATCTATATAATGCAAATGGAAAAATTACAAAATATGATTCTCCATATGAAATTATTGAAGACTTTTATACATGTCGGTTACAAAAATATAAAGATCGTAAAGAATATAAAATAAAAGTATTAGAAAATGATGCCAATATTGCTAAATATAAGAGAATGTTTATTGAGTATATTATTAGTAAAAAGATAATAATTGAGAAACAAAAGAAAGATGTTATTATCAACCGTTTAAATGAACTTAAATTTCCAAGACTTGCGCGAAAAATAACAGCAACTGATGAAGAAAAATCATATCAATATCTAATCGATATGCCTCTTTGGTCTTTAACATACGAAAAGATAGAAGAACTTAAAAAAGAGGAAGAAGATATTCAACGTATATTACAAGACTATAAACAGAAAACAGTTGAAGATATATGGATTGAAGAACTTGACGAATTTGTGAAAGCATATAATGTCTGGATGAAAGAATTAGATGAAATCAGAATTAAAGAAGAAAAACTGTGTGATAAAAAATCTAAAGGAGATAAAAAAAGTAAAGGAAAAAAGAAATAAAATATATTTTATTTAATTAACTTTGTAATTAACTTTTTAATTAACTTTGTAATTAACTTTTTAATTAACTTTGTAATTAACTATAGAAATTAATTTATACAACTTAATATTGGATATTTATATTCATAACCATAATCTAATTTTGTCTCTTCATCTAATAAAATTTTTCTTTCTATTTTTGGTGACCAATCAATAGATTCTATAATATTTTCTGTCTCAGTTGGTATATTTTTATTTATTTGTTTTTTTATAAGTTTAACTTTTATATCATTCATTTCATCTTTATTAATTGGCCAATCTAAACTAAAAAAGTTATGCTTTGTAAATGGTAATTCCGCAATATTTTGTCTTGTGATTAATTGTTTGGGTTTATTCTTTTGAAAATAATAAACATCAATATCATTTTTAATTTTAGAATCATTGTTATAACATTCATATAATCTATTACCAATAATAATTTGATCAAAATTTAATTCAGAGTTTTTTGCATATAATGTTTTATTACAAATTATATCTGTAACTTTAAAATCATTATGATATGGATGAATTTGAATAGGAGGTCTGGTTAATGATGTTTTTGATGGAAAACAATTGTTATTCGATGGATCATATGCAAATGCACCAACATCATATATAGATGATGTGATATCTGCACAATCTTCTATTGAACTTATATTTCTTACAACACCATCATAATATTCATACTTATTAAAATCATTATATTTTAAAAGATATATAACCAATAGAATTAATATTATATATAATAAATATTTTTTTATCATTTAACTATTATTATATTAATAATATTAGAAATAAAATGAGTAATTTAATATCAATTGCAGATATATTTAAATCAGTCAAAGACAATATTGTGGATAATGATTTAATTGATAACATGATAATGTATATATATGATAATTTTAATGATTTTAATGAATTTAATTATGATGAATTTATAAAAAATATAATAAATAATTTAGATGATGAATTATTTTTAATATCATTTATAAACCCGTTGATTAATAAATTGAATTTTTATAGAAAAATAATTTTATTAGACATTATAAAATCACTTAATAATGTAGATCAATTAAAAAATATATTTTTACTTGATTATGTAGGATTTGAACAATTATATCATATTTATAAATTTAAAAAATTTAATAATTATGTATATAGTGAAATATTGATATATATATTTACATTAGGTAAGATTGATATAATAAAATCTTTATTAGAATTTATTTATAATGCAAAAATAAACTATGAGATAATATATAATATTATAATTTCATTCATGATATTCCATAACAATATATTTAATAAAATTAATGAATTTAATAAATTTTATAATAATGATTATTATAAAGAGAATTATATAAATTTAACAAAAATAGGATTGGAATTCATAAATAATATATTATATCCATTATTTGAATTAAATGATATTGTTACACAAACATTTCAAATGGAAAATACTAATATGTTTCTTACGGAAAATAATATACTTAATATTAATAATTTTTTTATAAATATATTAGATAATATTAAATATAATTATGATATATCTATAATAAAAAATATTATGCATTATATTGAAATATTAACAAAACATAATTTTTATAATGAAATATATGAATTAATTAATAAAATGACAAATTTAATAGATAATCCATTATTAAATATACATGATAAAACATTATTATTAATAAAAATATGTAAATATATATCAAATGATTCTTATAAAAATATTCCATTAAATATGATATATTATATTGATTATTATTTATCAAATGTAAAATTTTTAGATTGGTCAACATTTGATGAAAAAATAAATATTATTATGATAATTTCAAAAATATTATTTAAAATATATCAACACAATCATATAAATTATAAAGAATCAAATCCTGATTTATTGTATAATTTATTATATAATCTGTTATTTTATGAAAAAGAATGTTTTAATATCATCGAATTAGTATTGAAAAATGAAATTACATATACTACATATACATTATTAAAGGATACAATTTTTGGTATGATAAATACATTAAATATATTTGTAGAAATAGAAATATTTTTATGTGAAAAATTAAATATATTATCTAAATACGAAGATTATGACTATATAATTTATAAAAATAATCTAAATATATCATCGTACGTATTATTTTTATTGGGAAATAATAATTTATATAAATTTAATACACAAATATTAATACATAATTTTATAATAAGCAAATATATTATGTTATATAATCAAATGTTATATGATAGATTGCCATATATCGGTATTGAATATGTTAAAATAAAAGAATATTATGATAAATATTATATTAATTTACCAGAATTATTTAAGAATAAAATTAATATACTTGAAAAAAAATTTAATGATATGAATAAATTTATAGATGAAAATCAAGATTTAGATTTAATTGATCCATTATTTGCAATAAAAATAGAAAATATTTATAAGTTACCAAATTTTAATGAAAAATTAGAAAAAATAACATTAAGATTATTAATAAAAGAATCATCAAAAAATCCATTTACACGTGAAGTTTTAACTTTAACAGAACTTGATAAATATAATAATAAATAAATTATTATAGTTTATTATATATGGAGATATTAACATTATATCATGATGATATAAAAAAACAAGATTTAACTATATTTATTGATTTAATATATAATAATTTTATAGAATTGGGTGAAGAAGCAAAATTAATGCATACAAAAGAAGATATAGAAAAGAATTTAAGAGCAGAAAATAGTGTTATATTGATAGTAATTGATAAAAAAGTTAATAAAATTGCTGGATTTTTAACAGCGAATATTATGGAATTAGATGATAGACGTTTAGTATTTTATATCAGTTATGTATACACTGCAGAAAAATATCGAAATAATGGTATTGCAAGTAAATTAATGGATATATCTGAACAAATTGGACATAATAAAAAATGTAATGGTATTATGTTAATTTTTGATACTGATAATAAACAATTATATCATTTCTATGAAGGTAAGGGTTATATGCAAGATATAAATTTAAGAAGATATGAACAACATGACGTTTTTTATAAGATTCTATAAGC
>Ga0214921_10003117_pt1 | contig 25911 bp, 14 predicted proteins | sample LL1505_MetaG_FD_177992 | JGI IMG/M metagenome (GOLD analysis project Ga0214921, IMG submission 177992) | Freshwater microbial communities from Lake Lanier, Atlanta, Georgia, United States - LL-1505 | ecosystem: Environmental > Aquatic > Freshwater > Lake | place: USA: Georgia | collected... | reverse complement strand
CACAGCGGGGCCAGCCAGAAGGCCCAGCGGAAGCCGCTGGACATCCCGCCGTAGTTGCGGTCGGCGAGCGGCCTGGCGAGATAGAAGCCGATGACGACGACCGAGACCAGGGCGATCGCCCGCGCGAGCTCCGCCTCGCCCCGCTCATGACGGCGCCGCGCCGCGAGCAGCGCCAGCCCCGGGATTGCCAGCAGCCAGGCGGGTGTGAGCGAGAAAATGCCATGATGGCCCACGAGCACGTGCCAGGCATACGCGGCCCGGGAGGGCTCGCCGCGATCCACGCCCTGAGGAGCCCGCCAGTAGCTCGTGAGCAGCTTGCCGTTGGGCAGCCGGACCGAGTAGTCGTACCAGTTGCCCGGGTTCGAGGAGCCGACGACCATGCCGGCCGCGCCCGTCGCCGGGACCGCCGCCTCGGCGCCGGCCGGCCCGCCGCCGGATCGCTGGGCATACGCGGGCGCGACCGTGCCGTGCGCGAGCCAGTTGGAGCCGACGGCCATCACCGCCACCGCCGCCACGGCGGGCGCGGTCCAGGCGAGCGTGCGCCGGAGGTCGCAGCGAAGCAGGATGGCGACCACGGCCGCGAGCCAGGCCAGCGCCGGCAACTCGAAGGCGGCGGCCAACGCCGCGGTCAGCCCGGCGACCGCGAACGGCAGTGGGCCCGTGGCGCCCTGACAGCGAATCCGATGCACGCACCAGGCTGAGGCCGCCGTGCAGGCCGCCGCCGGAAGGTGGTTCGTGAGCACCACCGCGAAGGTCGACAGGAGCGTGCCGCAGGTGACCACCGCCGCCCCCCAGAGCCGTCCCCAGTCGGACGTGCCGATCGCCTCCACCAGCCGGAGCGTGAAGGCGAGGAACACGGCGAAGGGGAGGAGCGAGCAGACCACGAGCAGCAGGCGTCCCAGTTCGAACGGGTGATCGCCGAGCGTCCAGCCGGTGAGCTTCGTGAGCAGCCAGTACGGGCCCGCGCAGAGCACCGCCAGCAGCGGCGGCTTGCTCGAATAGAGGTGGAGCGTGCCGGCTCGGTCCGGGTGCACGACCGCGTCGATCGTGTCCCAGCCGGGCTCGACCACGACGTCTTCGATGGCGAACGTGCCCCGCTCCACCAGCGCCCGGACCGTCGTCCAGCGGCTCCGGTCGTTGCCCGAGAGGAAGGGCCGCACGAGCCGTTTGGCCCGGATGAATCGCTCCCGCTCGGCGGCGGCGTCGAGCCCGGGGTCGGCGGCGAGCTTGGCGGCCACATGCTCGTCGGCCAGCCGCTTCTCGAGGGCCAGCCGATCGACGCTCGCCACGCCGCCGATCCGGCCGAGCAGGCCACCGAGCGCGACCGCCGCCAGGATCGCGTACGCGGCGTGTCGCAGGCGGCCGCGGGCGGCGTCGTCGAGCACGTCGCCGGCCCCCGCCCCGTCGCCGAGGAGCGCCGTCACCCGGGCGAGGTCGGCGAGGCCGCGGATGAATCGGCCCGCGCCATACTTCGACTGGCCGCGGGTCCGGGGGCGGTGCCGCACGGGCGTCTCGACGACGCGGTGCCCCGCGCGGGCCACGAGCACCGGGATGAAGCGGTGCATGTCCAGGCCGAGCGTGAGCCGGCGGGCCACGTCGCCGCGGAACACCTTGAGGCCGCAGTTGTGGTCATGCAGCCGCAGGCCCGTCACCCAGCCCACGAGCAGGTTGAAGACCCGCGATGGAAACGTCTTGTGCCAGGGGTCGAGCCGCGGGGTCTTCCAGCCATTCACCAGCCCCACGCCGCCGGGGCCGTCGCCGAGCAGCCCGACCATCCGGGGAATCTCCGCGGGATCGTCCTGTCCGTCGCCGTCGAGCATGGCCACGGCCCGCCCGCGGGTGCGGGCGAACCCCGTCATCAGGGCCGCCGACTTGCCCTGACCGGCTTCGTGGCGAATCCCCTGGATGCGGCCGTCGGCAGCCGCCGCCGTGATTTCGTTCCACGATCCATCGGTCGAACCGTCGTCGACGATCACCGCCTCCCAGGCGACGCCGGCCGCGTCGAGCCGCGAGCGGATCTCGTCGACCAGCGGCCCGATGTTGCCCGCCTCGTCGCGAACCGGCACGACGAGCGACAGGTCGGGCGGGTTCATGGGATGGCGGAAGCAGCGGGGGCGGGGGCGGCACGCCGAATGCCTGCGGGCCGCCACTCTGGTCCCGAGGATACCCCGCCCGGACCCGCCGCCGCCACGCCCGCCGTCAAAGCCCGCACGGTTGCCCGCGCGGTTCCAAGTACACTCCCCCCATGCCCCCCGCGCTCCCTGACGACCGGCCGGTGCCCCCGATGACCAGGATGGTGTCGTTCGCGGTGCTGCTCGGCCTCGTGGTGCTGTTCGGGCTGCTCAGCCTGCGGGTGATGGCGAGCTTTCTTCTCCCGCTCCTCCTGGCGGCGATGCTCGTGGTCATCTTCGGGCCACTGCACCGCTGGCTCCGGGGACGGTTCGGCCTGGCCGACTGGCTGGCGGCCGGGTTGACCACGCTCGTCGTGCTCGTGATCGTGCTGGCGCCGGTGGGCCTGCTCGTGACGCGGGCCGGGGCCGACGCGGTGGCGATGGCCCGTCGCCCCGAGGGCGTGAAGCTCGACCCCGCCGTGCTCGCCGGGATCGTGACGGCGGTGAACGACGCGACCGGGCTGCACCTGACCGCCGAAGGCGTGAACGCCTCGCTGCGGACCGTGGTCGAGGAGGGACTGGGGCCGATCGCGGCCCGGGCGCCCGCCGTGATCGGCACGCTGCTGCTCGGCCTGATCGTCACGATCGTGGGCTTCTTTTATTTTCTGGCCGACGGCCCCCGGATGCTGCCGGCGGTGATGCGGCTCGTGCCGCTCGACGTCCGCTATCAGTGGCAACTGCTCGCGGAGTTCGAGGAGGTGAGCCGGGCGGTCGTCAGCGCGACGCTGCTCGCCGCGGTGGTGCAGGCGATCCTCGGTGGGATCGGCTACGCCGTGGCCGGCCTCGACAACGTGTTCCTGCTCACGCTGCTCACCTTCTTCATGGCGATGGTGCCGATCGTCGGGGCGGCGGCGGTCTGGGGGGGCGCGAGCCTGTACCTCCTGTTTTTCGTCCGTGACACCTGGACGGCCGCCGGCCTCGCGGCCTGGGGGGCGTTCGTCGTCTCCACGGTCGACAACGTCGTCAAGCCGCTCGTGCTCCAGGGGCAGTCGAAGCTCCATCCGCTCCTCGCCCTGCTCAGCGTGCTCGGCGGCGTGACCGCCCTGGGACCGATCGGGATCTTCGTGGGGCCGATCGCCGTGGCCTTCCTGCAGGCGGCCTTGACCATGTTGGCGGCCGAAATCGACAGCCTGGAACGGTCGCCCCGGAGCCCGGAGTTGCAGGACCACGCCCGGGGAGGTTGAAATCTGCCCTGCCGGAGGCTTCGGTCCTCCGCCGACACCTGAAGGGAACGAACGATGATTCTGGATTGCGTGATGGCCCTGGCCGCCCTGCTGGCGACGGGAATCGAGGCCGCCTACCTGCCGACGGACGACGGCGGCGGCGACTATCTCGTGCGGGTCGAGCCCGACCTCGTGTCGGGCGGCAGCCCGTACCAGTTCACGAGCGACGTGCCGGCCGACTCGCGGGACGTTCGCCGGGTGCGGATCTACGTCGCCGACGCCTGGCCGCCCGCCGTCGAGCGGTCGGTGATCGAGGCGGCCAAGCGGCCGCGTCGCGTCACGCCGGTGGCCGTCGCGTCGGCCCGGCCGGCCGAGGCCGCGACCGGGGCCGCGGTGGTGGGGGCGGAGAAGCCGTGGGGCTGGCTGATCGGCAGCCTGATCGCGCTCTTCCTCTCGCTCGGAGCCAACGCCTACCTCGGCATGCTGCTGGGCAACATGCGGCAGCGGTATCTCCGCGACGTGCAGCAGGTGCTCGTGCGGGCCTGACGACGCGGCGTGAAGCTGGTCAGTTCCGGGCAGCCACGTCAGTCCTTGGAGTCGAGCGCGAACTCCACCTTCGTGCCTCCGGGCTCCACCGTGGCCTCGAGGCCGCTCGTCTTCGGGGCGGCGTAGCGGGCGGGCAGGGCGGCCTTCGGCTGCAGCCCGGGCGGCCCCGGCGCGGCCTCGAGTCCCAGCTCGTTGGCCGCCACGCCCTCGGTGACGAACTTCGAGACCGAGACGCGGTGCCGCCCCACCAGCGCGCCGTCGTCCCGGCCGAAGGTGCTGAGCGTGAAGCCGCCGTCTGCGCCGGTGCCGCCGCGGGCCGGCACGCCGCCCTCGACCGGCTCGAACATCACGGCCGCGCCCGCCACGGGCTTGCCGTCGAGCAGCACGCGGCCCGTGACCGGGGCCGTGGCCGGCTTCGCCTTGCCGCACCCGGCCGCGGCCAGCGCGACGAGGAGGCCGGCGAGCGGAAGCATGAATCGCCGCCCGAACACGCGGGTCATTGCGGGATCTCCACGGGTTGCCGGTCGGCCTTGGCACCGAGCCGCTGGTACGTCGGGTGGTCGATCGTGTCGGGCAGGAAGTGCACCGAGCCGTCACCGAAGGCGAACATCGCGCCGGCGACGTGGCGGGAGCGGAACCCGAGTTCGTAGTTCCAGTTGCACCAGCGGCCGCAGCCGTTCCCGGCGCCCGAGTTGTTGCAGGTGTCGGTGTTGATGGGCACGAGCGTCGTCGAGAGGCCCTGGCCGCTGTTGCTCCGCAGCCAGCCCTGGGCATGGTGCGCCCCGCAGGAGGGCCTGGTCTCGCCGAAGAAGATCGTGCTCGACAAGCCGTCGCGGATCTGCAGCAGTCCGTAGGCCACTCCCTGGCGGTTGAAGGGGCCGGCGGTGGTCGTCGTGTTGTCGTAGTTCGACGGCGGGTGCGGCGCAGGAAGCTGAAACTGATTGAGCGCCAGCGCTTCGGGGCAGGAGCAGCCACCGTTGTCGATGTGGGCCGTGGGGCCCTTCGAGGCGGCGTAGTTGCAGGGGGCCGTGTCGGCGATGCCGAGGAACTTCTCGTCGCTCGGGCACAGGAATGCGGCAATCTCCGTCGCCCGGATGAATCTGCCGTCGGGATACTTCATCTCGTCGACCCAGATCGTCATGTTCTTGAAGTCGATCGCGTCGAAGACGCTTTCCTCCTCGAGGAATGGCAGCAGGCGGGCCAGGCCCGTGCCGCGGTTCTGCGTCGCCCCGCTGCCCCAGGAGGCGCCGAACGGCAGTTCCTCGTTGTTGCGGGAGGTGTAGGCGGCCGTGGCCAGGCCGATCTGCTTGAGATTGTTGCCGCACTGCACCCGGCGGGCGCTTTCGCGGGCTCCCTGCACCGCCGGGATCAGGAGCGCGATCAAGACCGCGATGATCGCGATCACCACGAGCATCTCGACCAACGTGAAGCCGCGCGGACGTCGCTGCATGATGTCACCTCCCGTGGCCACCCGAAAACCAGAGGCTACCGCAGCCGTCCCTGGCCGCCAATCAGGGGCCGGGCAGGACGCTCACAACCGCCGACGGCTCGGCTGACCGTCTCGGCGGCGGGGCGGCTTGGCGGCCGGCGCGTCAGGGCGGGCCGCGGCGGGCGTGCCGGCGGCGCGATGGCCGAAGAAGAAGGCCTCGGCCGGCCAGAGGTCCCCGCTCGCTGGCGGCAGGTCGGCCACGGGCGGCGGCTCCGGTGTGGGGGCGGGCTGGGGCTCGGGCTTGGGGCGGGGGGCCGGCGTCGGCGTCGGCGTGGGCTCGGGTTGCGGCAGCGCCGCGGGCTGGGGCAGAGCGACGGGCCCGCGCCGGCGGCCCCAGGTGATCGTGGGATCGCTGAGCGAGCGGACATGGGCGCCGGCCTCGTGGAACATCGTCGCCACGTGGGCGTGGCAGGTGAAGACGAGCATCTGCCGGTCGGATCCCTGCTCGGCCAGAAACTCCACGATCGTGCGGGCCGCGGCCGTCGCGCGGGTGTCGTCGAAGTTGACGAGCGCGTCGTCCATCACGATCGGCAGCGTCACGTCGTGGCGGGCGAGGTCGCGGACGAGCGCCAGCCGCAGCGCCAGGAAGACCTGTTCCCGCGTGCCCCGGCTGAGCCGCTCCGGACGCCACACCTGGCCGTCCCGCTCGTGGATCTCCAGCCGCGCCTCGTCGACGGCGGTGGTGATCGAGAGGTAGCGGCCCTCGGTGAGTCGGGCGAGCCACCGCGAAGCCTCGCGCAGGACCGGCGGCTGGTGATCGCGGGCCACCGCCGCCCGTGTTTCCTCGAGCACGATCCGGGCCCGCTCGAGCACGCGGCGCCGCTCCTGCTGCTCGGCCACGAGCTGCTCCACCGCCGCCAGTTCCGCCTGGAGCGCCTCGTTGCCGCGATCGGCCGCGGCGGCGTCGAGCCGCTTGGCGACGGCCGCCCTGCGGTCGCGGGCCTCGGCGAGCGCGGCGCGAAGCCTGGCCGTGCGGTCACAGGCCTCGGCGAGCCGGCCCTCGAGCGGGATCGCTCCGGCTTCGGAGAGCCACTGGTCCAACTCCGGCGGCTCGGTGGTGCGGCGGCGGGCGTCGTGCCAATCGCGATCGGCCGCTTCCGCGGCGAGCCGCAGTTGCTCGTATTCGGGGCGGCGGTCGACCTTGGCCAGAAACGCGGCCTCGTCCGCGACGCTCCAGCGGGCGTAGAACTCGCGCACGGCCCGCTCGGCCACCTTCACCTGCCGCAGCGTCTGTCGGTGCCGGCGGCGGGCGTTCTCGAGGCGGCGGGTGAGCGAGGCCCGGCGGCGGACGATCGCCCGGTCGGCGTCGAGCCGCTCCTTGAGCAGCCGCAGGTGTTCCAGCGGTGTCGACTCCGGCACCAGCTCGCACTCGACCAGCAGCTCGTCGATCCGCCGGCCGGCCGCGGCCAGCTCCTCCCGCTTGTGCCGGGCCTCCTCGGAGAGCCGGCGCCGGTCGTCGTCGAGCGTGAGCAGGGTGTGGCGATGGGCCGCGATTTGTTTCACCTCGCGGGGGGAGAGGTTGGTGGGCAGGCCGCGCTGCTCGAGCGCCTTCCGCCACCGGCTCCGGGCCGCCGCCCGGTCCTCGGCGGCCTGCTTGACCGCGAGTTCGGCGGCCGCGACCCGGTCGGCCAGGAGGTGCACCGAGCCCTCGCGGCTGGCCAGCTCCTCGAGCCGGTCGAGCTCGGCCTGGGCCGCGGCCAGCCGCCGGTCGAGGCCGGTCGCCGCCTCGGAGCCGATCCGGCCGTCGAGCAGGCCGCACTGGGCGGCGAGGTCGTCCCGCTGCTTCTTCACCATCTCGTGCTGCCGCCGCGCCGCCTCGAGGCGGGTGGAGGCGTTGCGGTCGAGCGACCAGGTGGTCACCGAGGCCACGCCGGCGCCGAGCGCGCCGAGCGCCGCCATCGCGTAGGCGAGCGAGCCGGTCACCTCGCGGGGCAGGAGCGAACCCGAGAGCAGCATCCCCGTGCCGACCACGAACAGGCCGCCGAGGGCCACGAGCAACGGCACCGGGATCAGCTGGGCCTCGAGCCCCTCGGCCAGATTGGCCTCGAGCCGTTCGATCGTGCGATCCAGTTCGGCGAGCTGGTCGCCGGCCGTCATCCGCTTGCGCAGCGAGGCCAGCTTCTCCGCCGCCTGGTCGATCGCGGCCTGCACAGTGACGCCCCCGAGGCCGCGCTCAACGCCGCTGACCGTCCCGCGGGTGGTGCCCAGCGAACGCTTGGCCTCCGTGAGTTCCTTCCTGGCGGCGGCGAACTGCCGCGAGGCGTGGCTGCAGCCGCGGGCCCGGCTGCGGAGCGGGCTGAAGGAGAGCGCGAAGCCCTCCGGGAGCAGCACCTCCGGCAGCGTGTCGACGTCGACGTCGGCCGGCAGCGTCACCGGCACCAGCCGCGACAGGCCGGCGATCCCCACCTGCTCGCCGAACCGCCGGGCCGCCAGCCGGGCGTGGCTTTCGGCGCGGGCCACGTCGGCGGCCAGCCGCTCGAGCCGCGGCTCCTCGTCGGCGAGCGTTGCGAGCGCCGCCCGCTTCGACCACACGATCGACTCCGGCGGCAGGTCGCGGAGCTGGCGGGCATACTTCCCGCGAAACTTCTTCCGGCCCTTGGCCAGCCGCTCGGCCTTGCGGAGCTTTCGCGCGGCCGCCCGCCAGGCGTCGCGGTCGGCATGCACCAGCGGAATGCTCTCGAGCGCCGCGAGCCGTTCGGCCGTCCGCTTCCAGGCGAGGGAGAGCGGCTCGATCGCGATCACGCCGCGGACCACCCCCTCGGCCTTCTCGGCCCGCTCGATGCGGCCGAGCAACGCGGCGATCTCGGCGTCGAGATGGGACAGTTCGCTCCACAGCCCGCCGGCCACGAGCGCCGGTGCGGCCGAGCCCGCGAGCCGTTCGAGCAGCACGGCGCGGCGGGCCTTGAGGGCCGTCAGCGGCGACACGTCGGGGTCGGTCGAGTCGAGCCGCGCGAGCGCCGTCTTCAGGTGCGCGAGCACTCGGGCCACGTGCGAGCGGTCGAGGCCGCTGGCCAGTTCGTAGAGGCGGCTGCCGCAGCCCTCGGGCTCGAGCGTCCGCAGTTCGTGGAGCTCGTCGAGCCCGAAGGCCATCACGTTGGTGAAGGTGGTCTCGTCGATCCCGCCGACGACGTCCTGGAGGTAGTAGCGGTGCCGGGCGCCGGCCGCGTCGGCGTGCCGGGGATCGACGTCGTCGATCGCGATCAGATCACCCTCGTCGCCGCCGAGGCCGATCACGTCGTCGGCATACGATTCCTGGGTCAGCCCGGCGAGATGCGGCCCCTCATGCCGCCGCTCGATCGCCAGCAGCGTCCGCTCGGGCGGCACGCGGACGAGCAGCCGGCCGGCGCAGGCCACGCGGGGGTCGAGCACGCCGCGGCGGAAGCTCCCTTCGAAGCCGAAGAAGATCGCCCGCACGAACTCCAGCAGCGTCGTCTTGCCGGTCTCGTTGGTGCCGTGGAGCACCTGCACGCCGGGCCCCAGCCGGTCGACCACGACCTGGTCCAGGGCGCCGAACTTCCCCACTTCGATGCGTTCGATGAACATGCGGCACAGCCTCTGCGTGGCGCGAAACTCGGACTTGGATGAACGGAAACTCGGTTGGAACCGGCACGTCGGGCCGGCCGTGCGTCAGGTGGACTCGATCAGTTCCAAGGCGACCCAGCCGGCCTGGCGGGCCGCCGCGGTCGGCAGGGAATCCGCTCGGGCCGGCGAATCCGCGCGGGCCGGCGAATCCGCTCGGGCCGGCGAATCCGCTCGGGCCGGCGAATCCGCTCGGGCCCGCGCGGCACCGGGGGCATGCTCGATCGCCTCGACGATGTCGGCGAGCGCCGAGGTGAACGACGTGGTGGTGCCCGGCTTGCCGCCGGAGCGGGCATGCCCCAGCGGGGCCAGGGATTCCGCCGGGTCGGCCACGAGCTCCACCGGCCAGATGCGAAACGCCTTGGGGTCGAAGAGTTCGCGGAGCCGCGCGAGCGTCTCGGCGGCGATCTCGGCCACGCGCACGCGGCGGCTCACGCTCGTGCCGCACTGCACGATGCACCGCACGAGTTCCAGGGGCGCCTGTTCGCCGGGGGCGACCTGCTCGATCGCCGACCAGAGCGCGGTGGCGAGTTCCTCGTCGGCTCCGGCCGCCGATTCGACCGTGACCGTCCGCCAGCCGACCCGCTGCGTCGGCACGTCGCGCCAACTGCCGCGCCAGTCGGCCTGGGTCGCGAACTCGACGGTGTCGCCGACAGCCTGGCGGTCGAGGAGCGTGAGTGTGGAGCAGGAACCCTCGGCCCGCTCGAGCGCCGAGCGGGGCTGGAGCGGAGGAAGGTGGTGGATGCCGACGGGCAGCGCGGGGCGGCGTCGCGAGGCCCAGATCCAGAACCCACCCGGCTGCGTCCAGGCCGGCGAGGCGGCGGCGGCGGCCACGAAGGCGGCGGCCGCGTCATGCTCCCCCGGCCACGCGGTGTCGCCGGAGGCAGCCGCCATGGGGGCGGTCGAGTCCCAGCCGACGATGATCCGGCGCCAGGCGGTCGTGCGCATCGACTCGTCGGCCGCGGCAGGCGGCACGTGGGCGGCTTCGGGGGCGGCGACGAACTCCACGGCGATGCCGTGGATGTCGATCTCGAGCGGCGCGTGAGGCGTGGCGAAGAACAGGCCGTGCGGCTCGCCCAGCATCCGTGCCATCTCGTGGCAGGCGGGGGCGTCGTCGGCCAGGTGAACCGTGCGGCAGCCGATCGCGGCCAACTCGATCACCGCCGCGCGGATGGCGGCGGCCTGCGCCGGGCTGGCCCGCCGCGGGTCGAGCCAGCGGCCGCAGATCACCAGCGCCGAGGCCTCGGCCCGTTTCGCCACCGCGACCGCCTCGGCGAAGGCATCGGCCGCAGCTTTGCCGACCGCGGCGACGACGGCGGCGTGGGCCGCCTCCGGCACGGCCAGGGGGCGGTCGATCGCGGGGTCGAAAGCGAAGACGATGTCGGCCACGTGGGCACCCTCCGTGGTGAGCTCCCCGGCGGCAACCCGGGGAAACTGGGGGCACTGTAGCGTCTGTCGGCCCGCCGCCGCCACGGCAAAAATGCCGTTGGTTCAGGCCGACAGCGGGGGCGGTGCGGTGGCGAGCCAGCCGACGAGCTCGTCGGCCCAGGCGGTTTCACCGGCCGGCCCCTGCGCCGCCAGCACCCGGCTTCGGAGCAGGACGCCCTTCTCGATCGCGGCGCTGAACAGCCAGCAGGTGATGCGAACGCGGCCGGCGTCGCTCGCCACGAGGATCCGCCGCACGTCGGCCGGGTGGACCGCGACGACCACGGCCTCGGTGTCGCGGCGCACGAGCAGGCAGGTGGCCTCGGCCGGGCAGCCGCCCGCCTCGAGCGGCTGCCAGTGCAGGCCGGTCTCGGTGCCCCGGCCCCACGCGATTCGTCCGGCGGCGAGATCGCAGGTGACCGCCAGCGACGAGTCGCTCTCGACGAGCGAAGTCTGCGCCGACACGACGAGTTCCCAGCCGCGGGCGACCGGGAGCGACCGCCACATCGCCGTGGCCCGCAGCCGCCGGGGATCGGAGGGCTCGTAGACGCCCACCACGTCGTCGCCGCGGGCCCAGTGGTCGACGAGCCGCGCCGCGTCGGCCGGCGAGCGGAGGTCGAGGCCCAGCACGCGATCGCCGTCGGCCAGCGTGAGGCCGGCGGCCGGAGTCGCGAGCTGGACGCGGCCGCGGCCGTCGCTGGCCGAGAGGCCCGCGAGCGACCAGGCGGCGGCCGGAGCGGCGGCCGGAGCGGCGGCGGTCGGGGGTGAGGTCATGGGCATGATCCGACTGGCCGCCGTCGCGGCAGGTTCCCGGCCGCGGTCGGCCTCGCATACGATACCCGATCACCGTCGAGCCCCTCCGCTTCAGGAATCCCCGCATGCCCGCCCCGGACCCCTTGGCCGTCTGCGAGGCTGCGGCCCGGGCCGGCGGCGCCGTGCTCCTCGATTGGGTCGGGAGATTCCGCGCGACGGCGAAGGGTCCGAAAGACCTGGTCACGGAAGCCGACTTCGCCTCGCAGCGCGAGATCCGCCGAATCATCGCCGCGGCGTTCCCCGACCATGGCTTCGTGGGAGAGGAAGCCGACGCCGGCGTGGCCCAGCCGCCGCCGGGGGCGGAAGGCCATTCGGGCTCCGGCACGCGTTGGATCGTCGATCCGCTCGACGGCACGACGAACTACGTCCACGGTTTTCCTGCCTGGTGCGTCTCGATCGCGCTGGCGCGTGGCGACGAGATCCTGGCCGCGACGATCTTCGATCCGCTCCGGGGCGAGTGCTTCACGGCACGGGCCGGGGGCGGCGCCTCGCTCGACGGCGAGCCGATCCGGACGGCGCCCGTTCGCGTGCCGGGCGAGGCGCTGGCCGCCCTCAGTTTTCCGCCGCAGGTCGCGGCCGATGCCCCCGCGGTGGCCGACTTCCTCCGGATTTTGCCCCACGTCCATTCCGTGCGCCGGACGGGCTCGACGGCGCTCAATCTCGCGTGGCTTGCGTGCGGCCGCCTGCACACCTTCTGGGCTCGACGGATCGCCTGCTGGGACGCCGCGGCCGGGTTCTTGATCGTGCGCGAGGCGGGGGGCGCGGTGGGCGGGTTCACGTCGGCGGCCGTGCCGCTCGACGATCCGGCCTTCATCGCCGCCAGCACGCCGGATCTGCTCGAGGCCACGCGAGCGATCCTGGCCGGCTGACGTGCGGGATCGATTCTGCCGGTTGTGCCGCGTGGGCGGTCTGGGGCCTGTGAACCTTCTGCGCAGGATTGCGGGGTAGGCTATGGGGAGCCGTTTTCTGCGGCCCCCACGATGCCACCTCGCTTGTCCGTCTCCCGGCGCTTCCTGATCCGTTCGGTCATGCTCGTGACCGTCGCGGTGGCGGTCTGGCCGCTCGATGCTCCGGCCCAAGACCAGGCTGCGACACCCGGCGTCCCGGCGCCGCCTGCCGCCGCAGTCGGCGAGCAGGCCCCCGGCATCCGGGAACAGGCCCCCGAGATCTATTATCTGAAGGACGACGCAGGCCGGCTCGTGCCGGTCCCGGGCTTCCGCTACGCCGACTTCCTCGAACTGTTCCGCATTCGCGAGGGGCTCGGCGGACCGGCCCTGCCGCCGGCGGCCGTGCTCGAGAGCGCGGTCGTGAAGATCGACGCCCGCGGGCTCGAACCCGCGGCCCGCTCCTGCCCCGTCGCCGTCGAGTGCCGCGTCCGCCAGACCCGCGCCGGCTGGGCGATGGTGCCGCTCGAACTGGGGCAGGTGTTGCTCGAGGCACCTCCGGAGCATGACGGCCCGGGCCGGATGCTCGTGGACGCGGATCCGGAAGGCGCCGGCTACCGCTGCTGGTTCGAGCCGCCCTCCGACGGTGCGGCCGACCTGCGGCACACCGTGCGGCTGACCGGCCGCCTGCCGGTGGAGGCGGGCGCCGAGCAGGAGTCGTTCGCGCTTGCCCTTCCCGTCGCGGTGACGTCGCGAATCGACATCGAGACGGCGCGGCCCGAGCCGCAGGTGACCCTCAGGCCGCCGCTCGCGGGAAAGATCGAGACTGCCCCCGAGGCGACCGGGAGCCGCGTCAGCGTGACCGGCGTCGCCGCCGGCGTCCGGATCGTGATCGCGGCCGCGGCCCGGGCGCGGGTGGCCGAGGCCTTGGCGGAGGCCGACTGCGAGAGCGTGGTGCGAATCGACGGCCGCACGGCCCGGATCACCGCGCGGCTCGCGTTGGCGAACCTTCCTCCCGCACCCAATCGGGTCCAGATCGAGCTTCCACCGCGGGCGGTGCTGCGCCGGGTGGGCGGTGACGGGAGGCTGGTCGTGGGGGCCGACACCGGCGACACCGTCACGATCGATGTCAGCCGCGATCCCGGCGGCGGGGCCGCGATCGACCTGGAGTGCGAGCACCCCGTCGACCCCTCCGGTGGCACGCCCCTGGAGCCGCTCGGCTTCGCCGTCTCCGGCATCGAGCCCTGGCGGCAGCGCGGTCGGGTGAGCCTCGTGATCGAGGGAGACTGGCAGGCGACCTGGGATGACGTGGCCGGCATTCGGCGGGTCGATCCGCCGGCCGGCGAGCGGGAGCCCGGGCTCGTCGCCGCCTTCGCCTACGACGCCCAGCCCGCGTCCCTGCCGCTCCGCATCCGGCCGCGCCGAAGCCGCGTCGTGGTCGAGCCGGAGTATCGCTACGCGGTCTCCGCCGCGCGGGTCACCCTCCAGACGCTCTTGAAGGTCGCCGTCCGGGGCGCGCCCGTCGGGAGCATCTCGCTCGGACTCGATCCCGAGTGGCGGCTCGGCGACGTCGGGCCCGCCGGCGTGGTCGATGCCGGAGGCGTCCGGGTCGAGGGCAATCGGGTCACGATCCCGTTCGTGCAGCCGCTCGCCGGCGACGCGGTCCTGGACATCGAGGCCATGATGGTGCTGGAGCCGGCGGCCGAACGCGTGGCGTGGAGCCTGCCGCTGCCGCGGGGCGATCTGATCGGTCCGGCGAGCGTGATCGTCTCGTCGGAGCCCGACATCGAGCTCCTCCCCGAAGCCGACGGCACCGTCGGCCTCGTGCGGCAGACGTCATCGGCCCTGCCGGCGGGCGCCGCCGAGCGGATGGCGCTGGTCTACCGGCTCGATGCCCCGGAGGGCTCGTTCGCCGCGGTGCGGCGGTTCCTGCCGCGGCGGGTCGAGGCCACGGTCGCGGCGTTGGTGGCGGTCGCCGAGCGGGAGATCGCGGTCTCCGAGACGATCCGGCTCGACGTGCTGCACGTGCCGCTCGAGTTTCTCGAACTCCGCGTCGCCGCCACCGTGCTCGAGTCGGGATCGCTGGAGATTCGCCAGGCCGGTCAACTGCTCGCCCCCGCGGAGGTCGAGGAGACGGGTGACGTCGACGACGTGGGGCGGCCGCTGATGCTGGTGCGCTCGCTCCTGCCGGCGCCCCTGCTGGGCCGCGGCGAGGTCACGGTGCAGTACCGGCTCCCGACGCCCCCCGTTCCCGCGGAGGCCACCGTCGCCATCGACGTGCCCTTGTCGCTGCCGGTGGTGAGCGGGTCGATTCGCCAGGTGGCGACGATCGAGGAGGAGGCCACCCTGACCGTCGTCCCGCGGAGCGACACCTGGCGCCGCGACGTGGCCACCACGTCGGGCACCGGTCGCACGTGGTCGGCTCCCAAACCCAGAAACCTCTTCCCCCTGGCCCTCTCGGCCCGCGCCCGCGAGGCGGCCGGAGTCACCGTGATCGAGGCGGCCTGGCTGCGGACACGACTCTTTCCGGATCGCCGCGAAGACGTCGCCGCGTACGTCGTGGCACCGGCCGAGCGCCAGGTCGAAATCACGTTGCCATCCTCGCCGGCCCCGACCGCGGTCGAGGTCCGGGTCGACGGGTCGCCCCTGCCGCTCGAGGCCCGCGACGACGGCCGCCTGGTGATCGACATCGCGACGCCCGGCGGCGGCAACAGGCTGGTGGAGGTGCGGACGACGTCGCCTTGGGGCGGCACGTTCGCCGGCCTGGGGCTGCCCTGGCCGCTGCCCTTGGCCGCGCCGCGGTTCGCAGCCGACGTGCTGGAGCGGCAGTTTTCCTGGGAGGTGGCGGTCCTGCCCGACGATCACCTGGTCGCCATGCCGACCACATGGACGAGCCAGCAGCGGTGGCGCTGGGCGGGCCTCGGCTGGCGTCGTGAGCCGACGGTGACGACGGCCGAACTGGCCGACTGGGTCGCCGCGACGCTCGGTCGACCGGCGGTCGCCGTCACGGCGGCCGCGCCCCGGCAGGAGCACCGGCTCGTCTACGCCGGCCTCGGGCCGCCCGGGGTCGCCACCGCGTGGGTGGTGCCGACGTGGTGCTTCGTGCTCGCGGCCTCGGGGGTCGTGTTGGCGATCGGGCTGGCGATGGTCTACCGCGCGGCCTGGCGGCGGCCCGCGGTCGTGACCGGGTTGGCGGCCGGCGCGGTGTTGGTGGCCTGCGTTCTGCCCGAGACCGCGCTGCTCGTCGGCCAGGCCGCCGTTCCGGGGGCCGCGCTGGCGATCCTCGCGGCCGTGCTGCGGTGGTTCACGGATCGGCGGCCGCCCCGGCGGGCCGCCTGGCCGGCCGCGGGGCAGGCCAGTTCCCTGACACGGTCGGCCGCGCCCACCGTCTCGCTGATCGTCGCGCCCTCGGCGGGAGCGACCTCGGCCGCGGGGCCCGGAAGGGACGCCTCATGAACCGCGCGGCGGCCGTGGCCTGTCTGGCCGTGCTGGGCGCCCTGCCGATCGCGGCGGCGATCGCGGCGGAGGATCCGGGCTTCGTGCGGGTCAACGTGCCTGCGGGTGGGCTCCGCGAGGTGCCCCTCGACCAAGGTCGCTACGTGCCGATGCCGTTGGCCGAGTTCGAGGATGCCGTGGCGCGGCTGGGAGCCGCCGGGCGATCCGCGCGGCATCCGGTGGCCGTCGAGGCGCGATACACGCTCGCGCTCGATGACGCCGGCCGGCTGGCAGGCAGGCTGGAGTTCGACCTGGCCGCGGAAGTGGCCTGGCTGCCGACGCATGTGCCGCTGGGAACCGTCACCGCCACCGCGGGCACGATCCAAACCGCCGACGGGACGGGCGCGGCCGCCATCTTCTGCCTGCCCGACGGAGACTCCGCGATGCGGACTCCGGGGCCGGGCCGCTATGCCTGCAGCATCCGCCTGCCCGTCGCCGCGGTGGGCGATGCGACGGTGAGGCTGCCGCTGGTGCCGGCCCTGGTCACGAGCGTGACGATCGACCTGCCCGGCGCCGTCCGCCCGATCGTGGCGGGCAGCGCGGCGCTGGCGGCCAGCGTCGCGCCCGACCCGGATCGTCCAGGATCGTGGCGCATTGCGCGCGGGCCGGTGGGGCCGGGGAGCGTGCTGCCGCTGGTGCTCTGGGACGACCGCCGGCTGCCCGCGCCGATCGCCACCTGGAACGCGGTCACCGTCGGCGGTCGGCAGGCGGAAGTGGTGGCGAGGATCGAGCCGGCCGGACCGTGGACACCCGAGCGATTCGAACTCGCCGTGCCACCCACGATGAGGGTCATGAGCGCGCGGGCCGCCGACGAGGGGCCGGGCATCGCCTGGACCCGCGCGGGCGATGCGGTGGTGATCACGCCGCCGGATCGCCTCGTGGGCGCCCGCACGGGCATCATCGTGACGGCCGTCGTGCCGATCGCGGCCGAGGAGGCCACGACCCTGCCCGTGCTGCAGCCCGCGCTCGCCCGGTGGGGCGGCTGCGGGGTGCGGTTGGTCGTCGACCCGGCCCTCGCCGTGCACCGGCTGGACCTTGTCGACTGCCTCGCGGTCGCGGCGTCCATCGGCGATCGCTGGCCCGTGCCCGCCCGCGCCGCGCTGCCGGTGGCGGCGGGCATCGAGCCCGCGCTCGTGCATCTCGAGCACCAGTCGCCGGCCGCCCGGGCCGGCGTGGTGGTGGGGCCGCGGGAAGCCACCCTCGACACGGCCCGGGTGACGACGGTGGACATCTCGCCGGGCACCGTGCTCGGGCGGACGACGGCCGACATCCGCGTGGTCGCCGGGCAGGTCTTCGACATCACGGCCGACGTGGCCCGCGGGTGGTTCATCGACTCGGTGGAGGCGATCGACGCCCCCCTGCGCCGCGACGGCGAGGCGGCCGCCGCGGCCGGCCGGCCGCTGGAGTGGCGGGTCGTCCGTTCGCCGCAGGGCAGCGAGTTGCGGATCGGTCTGGCCGAGGCCGCCACGCCGCGGCGGGGCGTCGGTCTGCGGGTCACCGGTCACCGCTCCGGCCTGCCCCTGGGCGCCGAGGTTTCCAGCGACGACATCGACATGGTTCGCTTCCCGGGCGAACAGGCCATGCTCGAGCTCCAGGTCGGGCCCGCGGCCGTGCTCGAGTCGCCGGGCGGTCCGCTGGGGCTGGAACCGCTGCCCGAGCGGCTCGCCCCGCTTTCCGGCCTGGCCGCGCCGCGGGCCCGCCTGGCCGCCGGTGAACGCGCGCCGGCGGTTCGCACGCGGCTGGTCCGCCGCCGTCCCCCGGTCGAGGCCGAGGTCGCCATCGACCTCGTGGCCCGAGACGAGCGGCTGGCCGAGACCTTCACGTTTTCGTGCCGGCCCGTGGCCGGTGAGCTCGACGCGGTCGTGGTGCACTTCTCGGAGCCCATGAGCTCCGGGCTCGAGTGGTCGATGGCCGATCCGCTGGCCGGCTCCCTCTCCGCCCAGCCGCTCGACCCCGGCGACGCGACGCGGGGCGACCTGCGGTCCGACGATGCGGTCGCGGAATCGTGGCTGGTGGAGCTGAGGCCGGCGACGGCGGCGGCCGTCCGGTTTCGCGCCGTGCGCACCGTGCCGCTCGAGGCGGCGGTGCCGGTGCCGCTGGCCTGGGTCGAGGCCGCGGAACAACCGGGCGGAACGGTCACGATCCGGGGCGAGGCGGGGGAGCGGCCGGAGATCGCCAACCATCGGCTGCGCGAGCTGCCCCCGGCCGCCGAGTCGGAGGCGGGGCTGATCGAGCTGGCCTACGGCGCGCCACGGCAAATCGCCGGGGACGGACCCGCCGCCGAGCTGCTGCCGCCTTCGCTCGCCGCCGCGGCGCGGGCCTGGGCCTGGCGGCAATCGACCGTCTGTTGGTGCTACGAGTCGGGCGGCCTGGAGTGGGAGACGACGTTCGACGTGGAGAACCTGGGCCGCGACAGCGTGTCGCTCGCCCTGCCCGAGGGCCTGCGGGTGGAACGGGTGACCGTCGCGGGCGATCCGGTCGCGGCCGCCCCGACCGGATCCGACGCGAGCGGGCTGGCGATCCCGCTGCCGCCTGGCAGCGGCCGGATCAGCATCGTCGTCCGGGGCGTCGGCGGGGGCGACGAGCGGCTCGGCTGGTGGCGGCTCGGCGACGTGTCGTGCGGGATCGACGTGCCGGTGCTCGAGCGGGACGCGCGGTTGATGCTGCCACCCGGGCTGGTGACGGACAGGGAGGGCGATGGCCGCGGTCCGCTCGAACGCCTGTTCGGCGCCGTCAGCGCCTGGCCGGCCGGGCCGTTCACCAACCGCGGGTTCGGGAGCGTCGTGCTCGCCGATGGCGGCAACGCCGGGATGATCGTGGTCCGCCGCCGCTGGATCTGGTCGCTCGCCATCGCCGCCGGGTGTTCCGCGCTCGTTCTGGCCCGCGGGCTGGCCCGGCGCAGCGGTCCGGCGGCGGTCGCCGCGTGCGCGCTGGCGGCGGTGGCCGCGCTGTGGTGCGGGGCACCCTGGGACGCCGTGGCCCGAACCACGTTCTGGGGCGGAGTCGTGGGAGCCTGGGCCGGCGGCGGCCGCTCCGGCGGCCGGTCGGCGTCCGGCGTCGTTCTGGCCGCGTTGTGGCTCGCCGGCCCGGCCGCGAGTTGCGTCGGAGCCGTCGAGGTCGAGCCGCTGCGGGTGTTCGTGACGCCCGGTTCCGATGGTGGCACGGCCCTCGTCCCGGAGCAGCTCTTTCGCCGCCTGGCCGAGACCCCGGGCGACGGCCTCCCGTCGCTGCGGGTGCTCGGCAGCGAAACGACCGCGGGCGCCGGCGGCTGGCGGCTCGCGCTCGATCTGCAGGCCGATGCAGGCGGACTGTTGCTCCTCGATCAGGCCGACACCGGAGCGACGTGGAGACGCGTCGGCGAACAGTCCCGCGGTCTCGACGTGACGATCGAGGCGGAGGGGCGGGTCGCGCGGGTCTTCGCCACGACGACGGGCAGTCAGCGGCTCGAGTTGGAGTTGCTGCCGGGCTTCGGGCGAACCGCTGACGTCGAATCGATGCGCGCGAGGCTCCCGCCGGCGCCGCGAGCCGTCGTGCGGGTCGACGAGCCGGCGGCAGCGGGTGGCTGGCAGTGCGATCGGGCCGGCCGGGACGGGCTCTGGTTGCCCGTCGCCGCCGCGGGGCAGTTCGACGTCGCCGGAGCCGCGCAGGTGCGGCTGGTGCGGCCGATCGAACCGAACTTCAAGCTCGCGTCCGGCCTGGCCGCCGCCGTCAGCTTCAACGACATCGTCTGGCGGGGCGACGAATGCCGCCTGGCGGCCAGCTTCGACGTCGGCGCGGAGGGAACGATCGTCCGCTCGCTCGTCGTCCGCGCGGATCCCGCGCTCGAGCCGGTGGCGCTGGCCGGTGGCGGCGCACTCGTCCGGCCACTCGGTCTCGGCCGTCACCTCGTCACCATTCCAGAGCCGCTGGCGCGGCAGCAGAAGATCGCCGTCGAGTTTCGCATGCCCCTGGCGGACGCGGTCGGCGTGTTCGACGCGCCCTTCGCGTGGCTGGAAGGCGTCGAGACCGATGTGCGCACGGCGCGGCTGCGACCCGCGGCGGGACTCGACGCGACCGCCGAGCTGCCCCCGGGGATGGCGCTGGTGCGGCCGCGGGCGGAGGATGGCGTGGAGACGACCGCGATGTGGCGGTGCGATGCGGTGGCGTCGGCGGAGGCGGCGGCCGCCGGCGAACTGCGGCCGCGGATCACCGTTCGCCGACTGTCACCGCGACCGCGGGCCGCGCAGAGCCTGATCGTGAGTTTCGCCGACGGGCATCTGGGCCTGCGGCTGGTCTACCTGGTGGAGGCGTCGGAGCCGCCGGTGGTCGAGATCCCGGTGCAGCTTCCCCCGGCCGCCATCATCGACGACATCGTGATGACGCGGCAGACGGGCGGCGACGGTGCCGCGCCGGAATGGCGACGCGTCGACCTGTTCTGGTCGCGGGCGACGGCCGACCGGATCGTGACGGTCGTCCAGCGACCCGAGGCCGGGGCCCATCGTCTCCAGGTCGATGCCCGGCTGCCGATCCGACCGGCCAGCCGGGGCCGGCTTCCGGTCGCCCGGGTGACGGCTGACGATCTGCCCCTCGAGATCCGCTGGCAGGCCGAACCCGGATTGAGCGTGACGGTGGACGCGGAGGCGGTGCCGGGCGAGCGTCTCGAGCTGCCCGCCGGCCAGCCGGGGCCCGCGTATCGGCTCGCCCGCGATGAAGCGCCGGCAGCCCCGCGGGCCTCCGCGGCCGACGAGGCTCCCGCCGCCGGCGATCCGCGGCCCGCGGTCGCCGCCGTGCCCCGCACGACGGTCGATCTCGCGATCGACGAAGCTGGCCGAGCCTGGGGCCTGGCCCGGTTCGACCTGCTCGCCCGCGAGCCCGTGGTGACGGTGACCCTGCCGGCCGGGCTGCGGCTGTTCGGTCTGCGGGCCGACGGCCGCGAGCTGACGGCCACTCCGCTGGGCGGCAACGCCTGGCAGCTTCGGCTCCACGACGTGGGCTGGCCGCGCTCGCTGGTGGCGGTCATCGCGGGCAGCGTCGGGAGCGGATTCGCCCGCGGCGAACCGATCCGCCTGGAGCCACCGCAGCTCAGCGGCCTGCCGTCGGGCGCGGTCTTCTGGTCGCTGAGGACCGAGGCGGGTTTCACCGTCCGCGTGTCGGAGCCGGCCCGCGTGCTCGACGACGACGCCCTCGCCGCGTCGAGCAGCCGGGCGCTCGCGCCGTTCGCCGAAGCGTTCGCCGCCGCCACGCAATCCGCCGCTGAAAGCCAACGCCGCCGGCTCGACGCCTTCGCGGCGGCCGTCACGGCGGGCGCGAGCCCGACGGGCGAGCGGGAGTGGTACGAGGCCTGGCGCGGTTCGGCTGTGCTCGAGCCGCAACGGGTGCGGGTGGCCGCGGCGGAGGATGGCTCGGTGACCTTTCGCACCGTCCGGCTCGGCGGCGGGCCGCGGGCCGCCCGGGGGCTCGTGACGGCCGCGATCCTCGCCGGCGTGCTCGCGGTCTGGCTGGCGGTGCGGCGCCGGCCGACGGTGGCCGGCATGGTCGGGCCGATCCTGCGCCGCTGGTGGTGGCTGGGATGCGGCATCGCCTGGCTGATCATGTTCGGGCCGGCGGCTCCGGGCGTCGCGCTGCTCGTCGTGGGCGGCTGGCTCGCGCTGCCGCGGGCCACCGGCGACGTGCCGGTCGGCGCGACTGCCAGCAGCACCGACAGCACGCTCACCTTCGTGGCCGACTGAGCCGCGGGCCGCTCCCGCGGCTGAAAGCTGGGTGGACCGGGCAAGGCAAAAGCGGTCTGGCCGGGCACCGGGGCCGCCGCTACCGTCCGCCCCGTTCATGGTCGCCGGCCCGACAGGGCAGCGGTGTGGAAAGGATTCCGCCTCGCATCGGCCGCCTGGAATCGTTGGTGGATCGGCACGGAGGCTCGCACGGCATGATGGTTCGCGGTCGAGGCACGCTTGCGGGGGCCGGCACGGCCCGGATCAGTTCTCTGCTCCGCGCGACGGGGCTGATCGCGGCCCTCGCGGTGGCCTGCGCGGACGCCGCGCCGGCCGTCGCGGCCGGCTATCGGACGGCGAACTTCGTCGTGGAGGCGCCCACGCCCGACCAGGCGCGAAAGATCGGCGACGCGGCCGAGCAGTATCGCCACACGCTGGCCGTGGAGTGGACCGGGAGCCCGCTGCCCCGCTGGAGCCGCCCCTGCCCGATCACGGCCCAGGTGGCCCCGCACCTCGGCGCCGGCGGCGCCACGAGCTTCGTGTTCGACAAGGGGGAGGTCTTCAACTGGACCATGACGATCCAGGGCAGCGAGGAGCGGATCCTCGACTCCGTCCTGCCGCACGAGATCACCCACACCGTCTTCGCCAGCCACTTCCGCCGGCCGCTGCCGCGCTGGGCCGACGAGGGCGCCTGCACCACGGTCGAACATCCGGTGGAGCGGGCCCGGCAGCACAAGATGCTGATCGAGTTTTTGACCACCGGCCGCGGCATCGCGTTTCCGGAGATGTTCGCGATGCGGGAGTATCCGCCCGACGTGCTGCCGCTCTACTCGCAGGGCTACTCGTTGGCCCGCTACCTCATCGAGCGCGGCGGCCGGCACAAGTATGTCGCCTTCGTGGGCGACGGCCTGGCCCGCGACGACTGGGCCGGCGCCCTCGAGCGGCACTACGGCGTCAACGACATCGCCAAGCTCCAGCACATCTGGCTCGACTGGGTGCGGCAGGGCTGCCCGGCCCCGCCGGCCTCGCTGGCGGCGGCCGCACCGCCTGCCTCGCCGGCCGTCTGGACGCCCACGGCCCGCGGCCAGAGCCCCGACCCGCGGCCCGTCGCCTGGAATCCGGCCACCGACTCGGGCCCGGTGGCGACCAGCGCCGCCCGCTCGTCGATCTACTCCCGCGCGGGCGCCGTGCGTCGCTGACCCGTGGGGTGACGCGGCTCGGGGTGGCCGGTCCCCGTCGCCCGGACGTTCGCTCCGGGCATCCTGCCCGTCGCATCACTCGATGCTGCCCTCGCTTCGCCATCCTGGCTGCGCTCGGCCAGCAACGCCGGCTCCAGGGAACCGGCCACCCCTCGCGGGCCAGCGATGCGCGCAAGGGCACGCCCCTATGGCACGACCCTATGGCTTTATGCCAGTCACCAGGAGCGTGATGTGGTAGAAGACTGGCGCGGCGAAGCACATCGAGTCGATCCGGTCGAGCACGCCGCCGTGGCCGACGACGAGCGTGCCGTAGTCCTTCACGCCGCGGTCCCGCTTGATCGCCGACATGGTCATCCCGCCGGCGAAGCCCATCAACGCCACCACGAAGCCGGCCAGCGTGGCCTGCCAGAGCTGGAACGGGGGGGCGGCCCACCACAGCGCCGCGGCCAGCAGCGCCGTGCTCGTGGCGCTGCCGAGCAGCCCCTCCCAGGTGCGGTTGGAGCTGACGGCCGGGGCCACCAGCCGCTGGCCCAGCATCCGGCTCCAGACATACTGCATGCAGTCGGCGAACTGGACGAGCAGGATCAGGAAGAACAGCAGCCGGAAGTTGCCCCCCTGGCCGTCGTTCGCGCCGGGCAGCGGGAGCGCCAGGAGCGCCGGGGCGAACGACAGGCAGTAGACGCAGACCACGAGCCCCGCCTGGATCTTCGCCGTCCGTTCCAGGAACCGCTTGTAGTCGCCTGCGAAGGCCACCCGCGCCAGCACGAACAGCGTCGCGTAGACCGGCAGGAACACGCTGAACACGTCGTAGCGATTGAGGCCGACGAGCACGTAGTGGAGCGGCGTGAAGGCGAAGAACACCCAGAACAAGGCCCGGTGGTCGCCCTTGCGGGTGGGCGTGAGCGTGATGAACTCGCGGAGCGCCCAGAACGAGACCAGGCCGAACAGCACCACCGTGGACGTCGTGCCCAGCCAGAAGGCGGCGGCCAGCACCGTGCACAAAATCCACCAGCCCCGCAGCCGCCGGTTGAAGGTCCGGACAGCCGCCGGATCGAGGCCGCGGTCGGGATGCCGGCGGAGAAACTGGCCCACGGCCGTGGCCGCCGTGAGCAGGGCGAGCACGCCGGCGACGAGAGCGATCGTGCGGTTGTCGGTCATGCCGCCTTGCCGCGGCCCCGGTCGCCGAAACCGCCGCGGTTCCGGATCGAGGCCGCTCCTGCGTGTCTATTCTTTGAGGGCCATGACGGCGCGGCGGGCCCGGGCGAGGAATTCGAGTTTCGCCTCGCCCCGCTCCAGCCACAAGGGCGGCCCGAAACTGATGCACGAGAGCAGCGGCACCGGCAGGAACTCGCCGCGGGGCAGGACGCGGTTGAGGTTGTCGATGTGGACCGGGATCAGTTCCAGGTCGGGCCGCTTCTTGGCCAGGTAGTAGAGGCCGCTCTTGAACTCGCCCACCTCGCCGCTGATGCTGCGGCTGCCCTCGGGGAACACGATCAGCGAGTGGCTGTTGCCGGCCTCGCGGAGCATCAGGTCGACCGGGCTCTGGTGGACCTTGATGTCGGTGCGGTCGATCAGGATCGCGTCGAACACCTCCGTCGCCAGCCAGCGGCGGACGAGCCCCCGCGACCAGTAGTCCTTGGCCGCCACCGGCCGCGTCACCTCGCGAACGGTCTGCGGGAGGCTCGACCAGATCACCAGCGCGTCGAGGTGGCTCGTGTGATTGGCGAAGTAGACCCGTTGGCAGGTGTCGGGCTGGCTGGCGATCCAGCGCACGCTCGCCCCGGCCAGCAGCCGCGCCAGCGCCGCGAGGCCCAGCCCCGCCGCCCGGCAGACGGGCGACCGGACCCGACCCCGGGGCCGCTGGGCCGGTGGCAGGTCGCGGAGATCGGCCGGCGAGAGCATCCCGTCATCATCGATCGTGGCGGAGGCCATGGTCAATCCGATGATCGGGCCGGGACGAAGGGGTTGTGCCGCCGCTCGTGCCCGACGGTCGTGGGCTCGCCGTGGCCGGGAAACACGATCGCCTCCGGCGGGAGCGTGTAGAGGTGCCGACGGATGCCCGCGGCCAGGGCCTCGAAGTCGCCGTCGGGAAAGTCGGTGCGGCCGATGCCCTCCCGGAACAGGACGTCGCCGCCGAACACCAGTGGCGGGCTCTCCCCCTCCATCACGTAGACCACGTGGCCGGCCGAGTGGCCCGGGATCTCGTGCACGACGAGCTCGCAGCCGGCCGGGGCGAGCCGCTCGCCATCCGCCAGGAGCCGGTCGGCCGGCGGGCTCGTGAGCGGCAGGCCGAACGGGGCCGAGAGGTTGGCCGTCGGGTCGGTCAACTTGGCGGCGTCGCCCCGGCCGATGAGCAGAGGCGCGGCGGGCCAGCGAGCCTTGAGGGCGGCGTTGCCCGCGATGTGATCGGAGTGGCCGTGGGTCAGGAGGATGGCGCGGGGCTCGAGGCCGTGTCGCTCGAGCCAGGCGACGATCTCCTCGGGCTCGAAGCCGGGGTCGACGACGAGGCACTCGGCCTTGCCGGGACGGCGCACCACGTAGGAGTGCTCGCCGAAGGGCAGCGACTCGATCCGGACCACCTCCAGGGTGGGCGTGGCGTGGATGGGCTCGGCGGCGGGCATGCGGGGTGACGGCGGACGGCGGCGGGGATCCGTGGAGCATGGTTCGTCTGGGCGGCGGCGACAAGCGGCGGCCTTGCGCCCGGCAGAAACCAGCTTCCATCGACGATTTTCCGCGGGCAAGGTGGGCTGGTGGCGGCCTGCGGGCACCGCTAGACTCCCGGCCCGTTTCCGTCCGGTTCGCACGACCGTGCGGAACGTGCCGAGGACACGGACGAGGCTCAACCCCCCCGAACCTTCCCGGCGATAAGCGAATCAAGGGCTTGGGCGAGTCGTCCGACCGCGGCCCACCCCCGGCTTCCGAACACTCGAACATCCGAGATCCATGGAGGGATCGATGGCCATGATGCAGTTCTTCCCCGCGCACGGCTTCACTCGACGGGGCGTCATGGCCTGCGCGCTCGCGGCGCTCGCGGCTTCGGCGGTCGCCACCCGGGCTCAGGAGGCCCAAGGTCCGGGGCTCGTCCCGCACGGCGGCGCCGCCGAGGGCAATGCCGGCGCCGGCGACGCGACGGCCGCGGTGGCCGGCCAGCATCCGCTCGAGCCGGCCCTCGAGCTGGCCCAGCGCGGCCTCGGCCAGCTGCGGGCCAACGTCAAGGACTATTCCTGCACGATGGTCAAGCGGGAGCGGATCGACGGCAAGCTCGGCGAGCATCAGTACATCTTCGTGAAGATCCGGCACGAGCCGTTCAGCGTCTACCTCTATTTCCTGGCCCCCGAAGACGTGAAGGGGCAGGAGGTGATCTACGTGGCGGGGCGCAACGACGGCAACATGCTGGCCCACGCCGGCAGCGGCGTGCGGGCGATGGTGGGCACCGTGTCGCTGAAGCCCGACGGGGCGC
>Ga0214921_10003116_pt1 | contig 25913 bp, 19 predicted proteins | sample LL1505_MetaG_FD_177992 | JGI IMG/M metagenome (GOLD analysis project Ga0214921, IMG submission 177992) | Freshwater microbial communities from Lake Lanier, Atlanta, Georgia, United States - LL-1505 | ecosystem: Environmental > Aquatic > Freshwater > Lake | place: USA: Georgia | collected... | reverse complement strand
TCGGGCTGCACCAGTATGATCGGTAGTGGACGCAAAAGTAGCACCTCCACCAACATAGATTACACCAGCAAAGGTTGATCCAACAGATCCACCGTAGATACTAGACGCACTCAAGCCACCGCCAACAGAAACACTGGACGCACTCAAACCACCAGCAACCGAAACATTAGAGGCAAAGGTTGAACCACCTGATCCGTAAATGTTGGCTGCACTCAAGCCACCAGCAAATCGGGCTGCACCAGTATAATCGGTAGTGGACGCAAAAGTAGCACCACCACCAACATACAGTCCCGATGCAAAGGTAGAACCCCCGCCCACATACAGACGATCAGCACTCAAGCCACCCGTAGTCCATATTCCAGCAATAGCCGTAATACCCCTGCTGCTGTACACACCCGCAGCAGTAATACCGTTAGAAAACACAATGGTTTGGGTAAAGGTCAAGCCGTCTGTGATTGTGGGAGCCAAAGATGCTCTCCACGCACCTGTGGAACCGTAAGTCACACCAATAGAACCGCTTCCAACAGCGTCATAAATCTTGAGTTTGTTCAGTTTGTAAATAGCCGTATTGGTAGCGTCTCTCCAAAAGTTGAAGGTGTCACCCAACTGTACTTCGGGGATGGTGTATGTATTGTTATCTGGTCCTGTGCTACCGGGCATTCGTTAGTCCTTTTTGTGGGCTTCCAAACGAAGCAATCGCTCGTTCAATGTATCTATCTGGGATTGTAATCCTTTAATCGTTTCTCGCAACGCTTCCTTTTCACGAATTTGGGATAAAATATTTGAGTCGCCTAGAACCACACCCCGACCGTTTGCGTTTTTTATGTATTTACCAATCATACTGTTCGGAGGCTAGCCATTCGCAAGTTACGAATTGCAGGCAATACAGAATAGGTCTTGGTTTGTGGGGATAAATCAATAGACGATTCAACAGTGAATACTAGTTTGATCTGATACCCACGAATACCTGTTGTGCTATCAAATAGTGCCCATCGTGTTGGACGGAAATCGTATTCACTCTTGGACAGGTTAGAAGCCGCTGTAAACGGAATCTTGGGGCTACCAATTCCTTCAACGGCAGTCATAGCCACCCACGGTTGACCAAACAAATCAGACTCACCACGATTAGTATACCGCACATACGCACGAACTTGAGAACCGTATGGGCAGCACACTTCTGCTGTTGCAAATATTCCATTAGACACCAAGTCTTCGGGCAGGGTTACTGCCTTGGACACATACGCAGACGAAGGCGATGCGGTAGTGTCTGTGGTGGCAATCATGGCAGCACCAACACCAAAGAACACACCTGTATCAACCGCAGGAGACAGATACGACTTGAATGGGATGGATGGGCGAGTCAAAGAGAATCGCAAATCCTTGGTACTGGTATAAACAGAAGACAGGTACTTGTTTTGATTATTCTGTAGAACCAATGGACTTGATGTGTCTAGAATTATCGCAGAAGTGCAATTCAATGGTGTGATTTGTGGCACATTCACCTTTATAACTTGACAGTTAGTTATATTTTGATTTGCATAATCTACTGTTCCACTTGAATAATCACGAAACTCGCAACGATTCACAGTAAACGCAATATCGGTTGACAGGTTTTGAGCAGCAGCACCAACCGACTGTGGCTGATACAAGGTTCCAACGGCAGGGTTGTTGCCACCACGACCAGTATTTGTAAGATCAACACCCGAATCGTAAGCACGCAAGGTGTAGTTCTTGCTGTTGGTCATAACAGCAATTGCGTATTCTCCCGGCTCCAAATAGATTGGGCTACTGAAAGTGAATCCTGTTCCAAGGGGTTCCACAGTACTGCCCACATATCCTGTATTAACCTGTGATGGCATCAAGGTCACGGTAGACATTGGGAAGGAAACCGAAGGTGACGGGTATCCGTTTATAGTGGGACGCAACTGCACAGTTACAGGCAGAGTGGTGTCCTTGGTATCAAAATACAGAGTCACGCTGTTTGCGTACACGCCTTCAGGATACGCCTTTGCGTCAATAATAAAGGTTTGGCAAAGCGGATCAATCCACTGGTTGCTGTTGATGGTTTCCTGAATATTGTCGTAGGAAACATCACGCTTGAAGGGGTCTTTGATAATGCCTTCACTTGTAACAGTCTGTCTTCTGTACTCTGGATTTCGTGTGGAGTACACGCCATCAAACCGCTGACGCACATTTCCACCACAATAGAAGATTCCATCCGCTGCTTGTGTAGCGTTCTGTGTGGTTGCATTGTCAGAAATTCGTACAGACTTTTCGCCAGACAGGTATCCTTCGCTAGTGAACGAGAAGGTGACACCAACGGTTCCGTTTGAGTTGGCAGAAAGCCCACTCTTGACTAGAACACCGTCCACATACAGATTCAATCCTGTGGAACTTGGTCGCAATCCATAAGCAGTAACACCAATATTGTTGTTCACAGGAACATACGGAACCACCGTTCGGTCAACCATTCGGTTGTCAAGTGTCTTGTACTTGGTGCGACCAATCAACCTACTGGAGTTCAGCAGATTGCCAACCTTCTGATCGGTTGGTGTGGTGTTTCTGTTGATTGCTGTCTTTTCGTTTCCAGAGTTGGTGGTGGGAATAGACGAAGGCGAATTGGTTCTTGGTGTTTCAAGAACTCGCTTCTGAACATCGTCCTTGCCATCGGTTCGGATTTGAGTACCAGTCCACAAGTACTCCCAATCGTTCCATTGGGTTCCAAAACCGCGAGCATTGTTTGCGTTAGAACCAACCCAGTTGTCGTTTTCCGACATGTTGTTATTGTAAACAACAGGGCGAACACCTGTATCAAATCCAGTCTCGTACTGCTTGGTAAACTTCATAAATCCAAGCCAATTCACTGTTCCTGTGGGATTTACTGCCACGCTCTTGTTGTATCCGTCGTTTGTAATGAGCGGAGTAGATGTGTAGTCCAAAGTAACCAATCCATCACTAGAAACAGTAGTGCCAGATGATGAAGTAATACCACCCAAACTAAACAGGTTGTGTGTAAACATTGGGCGCAGTTCACCGTATTGGTAGTCCACAGAGCATCGGTGGTCTTTATCTGAAACATCTCCACCAGCGTGCCCGTAGAAATCATCGGTGTAGATTGATGTCTTGATGGGTTCTCCAGTCAGACTAGAAACACCGAGTGACGCAGTAGAACCGCCGTTTGCAATATATCCATCAACTATGGGCTTGACATCTCGCGCAGCCATTTCGGATTCAGACAGAGATAATTTTGCAAATGTCTCAATCTCATCAACACGCCTTTCCACATTATGAATATCTGTCATGGTATACCGACGCACATCGTTCTTTGTTACAACAACTTCTTGTGGTCTGTAGGTATAGGCAGGCACAGTTAGTGTAGCCACAGTCATTGAGTTTTCTGTTTCAGGTGGGGACTGTGGAGACAGTTCAGCAACACCTGAATCAACAGCAAACGATGTTGACAGGTCTGATGGATTAATCTTTACGCTCAACCGATCAATTCGGGGCAAATAATTGCTCCAAGACAATGTGGTTGCAGACAGTGACTCGTAATCTCCGTATGGCTTGGCATAGATGTTATCTAATGTTGGGCCACTATGTCGGAAGTCCACGCAGTTAGCCAACGAAACAGTTCTTCCAGTTTTGGGGTTCGTGAACAACGGAATTTGATCGTATGATATACCCAAATACGAGTGCTGCCCAACAAATGGGCCAAAGGTGGTTCCACCGTGTTGGAAATAATTGTATGAGCATGTTACGGTCTTGCCAGTACCCACAAAAGGACTGTATGTACCTTCTTTTGATTTCTTGCAAACTAATGCGGAATAGTCATAAAACCCTTCGCGTTGACCGTCATCCAGTTCAAAATCTGCAAGTACATCGCCACCCAAAGAAATTCCTGTCACAGAATACACATCCCAATTAGGCAGAGTAAATCCAACACGACCGTTTATATTAGCGAAATTGAATGTTCCTGATGTTATGGTTCTAGCAGTGGATGACTTGATTCTGCAAGTTCCAGAAAAACCTGATGCTGAAGCAAAATTAGCAGTGTACTTGAAAGGCAACACCATTCGCACACTCGGTGATGCTGCGGTAAATCCGGTTGGGCCACCAGATACTCCCATTACTAAATTTGATCCACTCTTGTACACCCAAACTGTAGCAACAGGATCACCAGCATCGTTATTAGCGGGAGAGAACACGATACCACCACTGTTTATAAACTGATACTTGCTAATTGTTGATCTTACACTTGTTGATGTACCAGTCAAATCAGGAGCAACATCAATATAAGAAGTATATGATCCAGTTGGAAGATCAAGATCACTTGGGGTAACTGTCCATGTGTTGGTTGGACTGGTAAAACTAACGCCCAATGTCTTGGATACAACTTTGCCGTAAAAAGACAAGGCAGTAAAAGCACTTACACCTTGTGTGGGAGTAATCTCATAAACCAAAGAGGTGTCGTTTGCTCCACTACCACCAATAATACCAAATGTGGTTCCTGTTATTGGGCCAAAAATACCGAATGTGATACCTGCACTTGCACCACCCGGACTTCCGTAAACTACTGCGCTGCTTGCCCCGCTAATCACCGAGTCTGTGCAAATTCCGTACAGGTACATGGAATACGCAGCAGAAGTCTTTCCAGATCCAACTGCTCGTGGAACCAACCCGTGTACTCCTGCTTGACCAATAACAGCACCACTACTGTTTCTGAATTTCACAAGAGCGTATCCACCGTTCATATTATTAAAATAAGTGTAAGCCGTTACACCATAATTAGCAGTGTCTAGCGTCACACCCAACACATTTCCAGTATTGAATCCAAATGATCCACCAGCAGATTGAGTGGTTCGTGCTTTGGTTATACCAATAATTGTAGGATACTTGGTTTCTACTTCATTGCCAAAAACATACGCTTTTCCTGGCCCAATTACCACATCTAGTTTAGTAGCATCGGTGCTAGAATTACGCACACTCACATCAAACGGACTAACCACATACGAACCAGATTCGTCATAGGTTCTTTGAGCCAATGTTTTGGCAATATCTCCATAAACAACTTTGTCTGCCTTTTTGGTAACTTTGCCGTCCTCAAAACGAAGGATTTCAACAAAATCGTTTGGTGTATCAGTCAGATCAACCTGTGCCAAATCCAAATTTATAACAAAACGATCCCCACCCGGTGCTTTATAGTTGGGAGAACCAAAAGACGGATCTAGCAGGGTTAAATCCTCTGCTGATGTGGTTGTATCTCGGGTAACAGCAAAACCAACCTTTTTATCCAAACCAGCAAATGTGATACCACTAGAAGTACCAGTTAAATCACGATAAGTGCCTGATATTGTATACGGAGTAAACGACTGTTCGGTGTTAAGCACAAACGCGCCGTCAACATAAAATATACCTTCACCCACAGTTACAAGTTTGCACAATCCGTTGTGAGAAGTACCCGCTGCAACCATTGGACTATACGATCCACCGTTGCTTGTGGTTATTCCAAGAGTAACACCTGTGGTTGGGATTTGAGCACCGTAACCACTCACATAATCCACAACCACGAACAGTTTATCGTCTGTTTCGGGAGGCAGCACATGGGCAATAGTGCCGCTAGCAGTTGCTCCCCAATAAATGGTTCCACCGATAAGCGAATCCCAATCTGTAGAGCCAAATGCGTTGAACGGAGAACCGGAACCTGTCCTCAATCCCAAGAAGTTAGTATTACGCACCGAGATGGGCGCACCCACAATACGGGAGCCGTCTTTAAACAGGTGATCGCCAATTTTTGAAATTTGATCCTGTAGAATTGACTGCATTTGGGTCAATTCACGGGCTTGAACCGCGTAACCGGGCTTGAAAAGAATTCTCAAGAAACGATTAGCAGGATCGTAATCGTCGTAATACGGAGAAATATTGAAAATACTTGGGTCGTAAGCCATATTTTCCTTTTAGAATCCTACTCGTAGTCTGAATTCTTCGCTTTGGTTTTGTAGTCTCTGAACAGGCTGTATACTGTTTATGTATATGATTTCGCCAGAATGAATGTCTATCTGGGGGTTTGTAACACTACTAACTGTATATCCGTCATTTATTAAAGTGCTGTTTAGACGGGAGAAAGTTAATCCGCTACCTGAACTGGTTTTGAATATACCGAAAGGCTCGCTGATGTACAGTTTTCCTGTGGATGCGGTGATCTTGTCCCATTTATACACATAACCACTAGCGTAATCGTTTTCATAAGACGCACTCTTGCCCTGTTGAACAAAATCACCACTCACCCATGTGGTTTCACCGAAATCGCCTAGCACCGAACCCAATGGCTTACTCATGCTTAATACAGTCAGCCCTGTATACTTTGGAACAGTTGCTTCATCAAAATATGGAGGGCTTGCACTTATAATTTTGAAAAGTTCAGCAGTACCACCTTCGGTTGCTAGCGACAGCCCCCTGTTCACAAAGGCAAGTTCGCCGTATGCCAAAGAAACACCACCCACATACGCAGTAACACCGCCACTAACTCCTGTAATCTTGAGAGATTCCGAGGCTCCGCGAGCAAAAGCATTCTTGGTTACACGAACACCCAATTTAGTCGTGGTTGCAGAAATAATTGTTCCTTCTGCGGTAATACCAAAACCGTATGATATACCACCGAATGCAGAAATACCCGCAGGAATATTTTGAGTAATGGTTTCGCCCACCGAGAATCCCGATTTAGGAGTAGACAGGTTAAGATCGTAAACATCCAAACGATCAGCCCATGTTACGGGAGTAGCACCTGTGTTTTTTACCTTTATCTGTACTCGAATTTCACCACTGACAGAGTTTGCCGATATCACAGAACTCACAGGGAAAGACGCATACGACTCTGCTCCTGTGATAAAGTTTTTGCTTCCACTAAAGAAATTAGTTTCAAACCCTGCCTTATCGGATACCGCACTTCCAAGATACAACAACACAAGATTACGATAATACTGCTGATCGCTTCCTGCTAAATTTTCGCTGCCATCATTCAGTATTGGATTTCGGATAATTCCAAATTGACGATATGTTCCATCTGTGGGAATAATACTAGAGTCATTGGTATCGTCTATTTCTGCAATCATAATCACATCAGAAACATTGAGTTCTTTCAAGATGTTTGAACCGTGCCCACCCTTTGGAGACAGTATTGCATTCAATGTTGGGTGAACAGTATTTCCTGATGTTCCACCAGATTTTGGACTAACAACTTCTACCGCTGCTTGGCTGTAGTTCCGCCCACCATTAACCAAATCTATGCCTGTGACTTTACGCCAATCCGCGTCTCCTGTTTTTCCCAACCGCAAGAAACCGTAAGCCCCTGTACCGTCTCCAGAAATACGAGCATGGGGAATAATATCATAAAAAACTCTATCAGTTGAATTGTTAAAAGTTAAAACAAACGGCTCATACTCTCCACGAATTGTAAAAGTGTATGAACTAGAATCAGAAGTTACTCCGTATATAATACCGTATTTGTTTACATCGGTAATACTTCCACCACTCACACCCACAACTCGTAAAATATTTCCTTTATAAGTGTCTAGTTGTGATTGTGGAAGAGTAAACTGATTGGTGTTTGTGCTAGAATTGATGGTATAAAAATTACCAACACCATAAGAAACATTAGCAGCAGTAGTTCCTGTTTTACCAGCGACAAATCGTGCACCGTATTCACTTCCAAGATAGGTGGCAGCAGACACACCACCAGTTGATGTGACTTCAAGAGCAGTAATTTGCCCGTTTACTGCTGACCTTTGAGCATTGAATTGGAGTGTGGTTTCGCTTGTGCTTGGGTCTGTAAGATTGTTCTGCTCAATCCTCACAAAATTGATAGGCACATAATCAGTAAGTTCATACGGAATATCTGATGCCTTTACGGTTGCCAAATACTTCCATGTGTATCCGTCCTGACCTGTCAGTGGGGTGGAAGTTGTATGAGTAGGCACATTTTTTGCTGTTCCTGCCGTTGCTCCAACGCACTTATAAATGTTATTTGCGTCTGTCACTACATAAAAATTGCTTGGTGCGTCTGGGTTAAACAGTTCTACATCGTCACGATACGCATCGTAAACACTGCCTGCTGACCAACCAATTCGTGGGAGAGCAAACACTATTTTACTGGGATCTATTTGCTTGTAGCCAATAATGCTACGCATAACACCGTATTCTGCGCGAACGGTATCCGCAGGCACAACAGGGATAATATCAGCACTGGCTCCTGCTGTTTCGGGCCAAGGAGTAGTCTTGGCAATAAACAGGTAGTGGTTGGCACGATTTGCTGCTATTTCGGTTAGAAACGACTCTGCAAATGCTCGCTTAATGGATGTTTTCAGTAGTAGGGGCATATTAGGTATTACTCTCCCAGTGTATCGTATGTATCTTGAGTCAGCACAGTTCCGTTCGCTAGGCGTGTGCCTGCCGACTTGTACACCAAGCCGTACAGGGACAGTAGGGCTTGTATGGTCGTGTTACCCATGCTGATTCCTATTGGTACTGATCTAGAACCTGCCGTGTTTGGATGCTTGGAAATATACCAATACGGATACCCTGCGGCAACGGCAGCAGGATAACAACCAAAGCCTGCACCCTCAAAGAATTGCCCAAGAGAAGCCTCTAGTCTGTATTTTCTAGACAGATATGCGTACACCAATAGGCGTTCACTCTGATCCAAAACACGGTCGTATACAAGAATTTCGTAAATTACACCCTTGAACGAGTACGGAGTATTGGCAAGAGCAGCAGTCACAAAATTGGCAGATGCAGTAGAATCAGAATACGGAGCATCTAATACAGGCAAACAGAACGCGCCAAACTGCCCCATATCAAGGGTTGCACCGTTGTACGAAACTTCAGATGCTTCAAAGTTGGACGGATTGGAACCACCCGGACTATCAGGGCGGGCAATTCGTCTAGCAGTTTCTACAGAGTAGTTGGCGGACTCTTCGCCATTATAGAACGACTGTATGCGTCCTGTAGTATCTCGCCGCCACTCTCCTAGTGAAATGTTTTCTAGGGACACACCAGTGGTTGTTGCCCTATACGGATTGAATGCAATACGAGACGCAGTAGTGCTGCCTGTGTTGCTACGCAAACCAACTAGACCACTTTCATACGGATAGAACGACTGGTTTGTGCTAGAGTTTACAAAATAATATCTACTGTTCTGTTTGGTGGAGTCTGCATCAATATCACTATACGATCTATGGTATAGCAGGTGGTCGGTTTCTGTGTTTCCGTAAGTGAATCCTGTTCCTGTGGCTGTGGTAAAGTCCTTGAATTTCTTACTAGAAGAAACAAATCCTAATCCGTAATTTGAAGCAGTATATCCAGATGCAGTAGTACCTGCTCGGAACACTATAAACACACTCATGTCTTTGGTTAAAGATATGCCACGAGTTAAAACAAAATGCTGTCCTGATAGAATTTTTTCACCGGTAGTTCCTGGGCCAAAAGGCACAGTAGCAATACCACCAAGAGTTTTTCCTGTTCCGTAACCACCACATACTCCAGCCTGTGTCCATACTGTATGTGGCCCATACACAACACCGCCATTGAATTGAATACCAGTTCTACCCGCAAACCCTCTGTCATTGATTACTAGAGTGGGGCGTAGTTTATCAATTGTAACACCAGTATAAGAAGTAGTCCACGAATCCCACTTGGGAGGAAGTGCGTGATTTTGTGAAAGTGAAGCATCACTCCAAATATCCATGCTTGCACCTGTAATCAACGACCCACCACACACACCAATATTTTCAGGCTTGAGCCACAGCGTTAAACCAACCAACCCAAATGGGGAATTGCCCACAACATTAGGGCCAAGACGAGACTCATTACCCAACAGCCATGCCGTAATGCCACCCAAAGGCGCACCAAGAGGACGGTGAGCCACCGTGCCGCCTTCAGGCACAAAGCAGTAGGTATACCCCAGGTTTCCACCCGAACCGCCTGCGGTGAATGTGGTTCCTGCTGGCGCAGTTTTTCCATTTGGCCCTAATTCTGCTGTGCTGCCAATATACGGATTGTAGCCTGCGGGATACAAGTCTCCAGTAGTTCCATATGTAATTCCGTATTCCTGAAACACCCAATTTCCAGCAGCGGTAATACCGTTGTTTCGTAAATCCAAAGTGGTTCCAAAGGTGTACGGCAAGTAGTTGCCCATCACTGGAACGCCTTCACGAGTAAGTTGAGACGATGCCACATGATGACACATCATTCTGCCTTCCAACAAGATAGAGCCAAACATCTTCATGCCAGCAGGATGCACCAATTGTTTCAATACGGAATAGAAACGATCTATGCTGACTGCGGATTTTAATTCGTATGAAAACTCTTGGTAGTAGTCGCCGTCATAAATCTTGGGTGTGGACGAAATCTTTCCTGTATTGCCTTTGTAATATCCCGGATACCGAGTAATTGCAGACGGCGTAAACACGATTTGTGCGTTGGTGTTGACTCCGTTTGAACTGATAACCAGCGCACTTATGGTATTCACATAGTTGATGCCAGAGTTTTCAATTTGAATACGCTTAACAGCACCGTCTAGACCCGTCTGCTGCACCTTTGCGGAGAATCCCACACCGTCTCCCTGCAAATACACCACATCTCCCACATTATAATTTGATCCTGCTGTTTGGATATAAAAATCACCAAGCACACTGAATGTGGTTTCTGTAAACGGATCAAGGGTAGAATCAGGTGGTGTCAGTACTACTTCAACATTAGGCAAGAAATTACCAACCAAATCGATCAGATACAGTTCTGTAATAGGCACACCGTTTTGATAGTACTGAAACACCCGATCAATGGTAGCATACGCTTGCAGCGTGTACAGGTCTTTATACTGCTGTACTTTGCCACCTTCTGCGTATTTGTGGAGTGTTTCATTTTTTCGCGTAACCTTGATAGACACCTGTTCCACCCATTTACCGTCAGATGCTCGCAAAATGTCGTTCTTGGGGTAGTAAAACTGCACACTACTATCAAACAGTAGACGGAACAAGAACCGATACGCACTCTCTGTGCCTTTGCTGCCGTAGAACTGCTTGATTTTTTTCAGCAGCGTTTTCTTGTTTGGCTTGAGTCCGTCTGTATTGGTTGCAAATATTTCAGGAAACGAATCCAAGAAAGTGGATTTAAAATGGGAGTAGAACTGCTCTAGATTGTTGTCAACATCAATGGCTGAATCAATATTATTGTTTACGAATCCAGCGTTCCCTTGAGTTTCTGCCCACTCGTAATACGCCTTGATAAACAGCACCAATTTCCTGTAATCACTACGCATAAATGACGGAAACTGCTCCTCAATAAAAGGCGACAGAATGCTTTCAAGTGCTTCAGCAGGCGTGTTCAGGATTATAGATTTGATTTCTGGCATACTGTGTTATCGTATTAGTGATGTGACCGAAGACTCGTCTTCTGTGGTAACAGTCACCTGTACAGAATCCAAATATGTGCTGTTTATACGGAGAACTGAGTTGTCTTTGATAAAAATATTTGTGCTTTGCGGCTCAACTGTTAGTATTATGGGGAAAGCGGTGGAAGAAGAAGTGGGAGTGAATTTAGAGTTTACAACCACAGTTCCCGCTGTGTAGTCCACAGTTCCAACCGATGGATACACAGTTAGATAGTCACCCTCCGCAAGTGGATCAGGACGCACCACATTCACTACTCCGTTTCCGTCATCGCGCAGACTGCAATCAGTATAAACCACTCCAATAAGATCAGGGTGGGAGAATTGATTGGTGGAGATAACAGATGTGTATCCGTCATACGGATGGAAGAACTCATTACCAAAGTTGAAAGTATAACTCTTTGCGGTCAAAATTACGGACGAGTCTATGCTCTTACGCATCTTCATTTTGGTGTACACACCCAAAACTGAACGATCCAAATTATTGATGCCTTCTGCCATCTTGGAGTAGTAGAAATCAGAACCAAACCGCTCCACAACAGCAGCAGAATAACTGTACACATACGCATACACCAGTGATCGCAACACACCCGGAGAGATAGACATGATGGTTGGTGAGTACACAACACGAATATCAAACACCAAATCTGTGAAATCCGCGTCAACTATGACTGGAGAAACCGTAAGCAAGGAGTAGTCTTTACGCAACTGGGTTTCTAGCGTTAGTTTTTCGCCTAGCGTTAGTTTTTCGCCTGACTTGGGCTTGATTGCCACATAAACGGTTCCGTATTGTGGTGGTGTTACTGTTTCACCACCGTACACATGAACCGATTGGGCATTTGGAAAAATTTTGTACACCAAAGCAGAGTAGTCGTTTTCTGTTACTGCGCGATTGCTTGTTTGGTAGAACTTGGGAGCCAAGAACTTGATTTTTGCAATACCTTCCAAGTCTGAACCACCGGAAGTCTGCGAGGCTGTGCTGCCAGTAACCGTATCAGCAACAAATTCCACGCTGCTTATGCTGGCATCACCAGACTTGGTAAACGCCACAACACCGTTTCCTGCTTCGCCGTTTGTCTCCACATATTCAATGGAAACCACATTACCACTCTCGGGTTGCTGCCCCAAGATACCGTCTCCAAAATACACTTCATATATTCCTGCTTCTTTTTCTTGCAAGAAATACACTTTAGAAGTGGATGTCAAGGTCAGGTAGTCAGTTCCCAAACTCCACGCATCATCAATACCTGTGGTGTCGCTAATGGACGAGTACACACGAACTTTCAGAGTACCAATATCTGCCTTACTATTTGGAATAATCAGGAACGAACCAATCTTGGTGTCACGATTGTAGATGTATGTGACTCGGCGAATGGTTCCTTCGTACAACTCCACATTTCTAATAGCGTTATCACCAGCATCAGCAAAAACCGTGTCTAGATTCACAAACTTGTACCGCGTACCTTCCAAATTAGTTCCGCTGAATTCTGTGCCTCTAGCCAAGTAGGTGTCTGCCGAAGCGGTTATACCCAGCATGACATTCACCATGCCTTTGGATGCCGTTATAGAGGATGGTAGGTAGCCCAAATGCTTGGCATGAGACACCACAGACGGGCGCAGCAGCGCGCTGTCCAAGAACATCTCGTTTGCAACCATGTTGGAGTAGAACGCTTGGTAGTGCGTATTGTACGCCAACACATCCAAAAGGGTATTGAGTACAGAACCGTCAAAGTTGTAGTCCTTTAGATTACTCTGTGTCTCCAAATAGGTTTTCAAGGACTGTTTGATGTCCTCAAAGTCAAGCCCTACAACATTTACCGTGTTATTCTGTGCCATCAGCGTATCCTTTCTAGTACCGTGTTAACTGTGTCCTTTTCGCCAGTGGCACGCAACGAAAACTCAACACTAACTTCATATGAATTCTGATCGGGAAAGGATTTGATGTCCACAAAAAGAGTTCCGATTCGTGGTTCGTGTGTACGCAGAGTGTTTAGAATTCTGTCTCGCATCTCAAATGTAGTTATGGAGTCTATGGGTTCAAACAGCAGAGCACGCAGAGACGCTCCAATATTTGGCTGAAACAGACGCTCACCGTATGCGGTTGACAGCAGATTCAGTATTGACTGCCTAACCGCTTTGGTGTCTGAAAGGGTCAACAAATCGTCTGTTTTGGGATGCGCTCCCATTGTGGGATCAATATCTGTGTACACGGGGTCTTGTACACTTTTTCCCGTATTGGATGTTAGGTAGTTGGGCATTGGTTACTTTTGTGCGTGAAACAGGTGGTTGTTTATGCTTCGTGTGGTGCTGTCTATCACATCCTGTAGATTGCTATCGGCTATTCCTTCCTCGTGGAGTTTGTCCATATCGTCCATATCACACCAATGGCAACACACAAAACCCATAGGAGTCAGCGAATCTTGGCATTTCAACGAACTCACAGAAAAATATACTACATTATTTATCTCTAATATTGAACGAAGCGAGCAATCCGGCAAACTTGATACCCGTATGATTTCATTGGTTCGTTTGTCCAAAATATCAACCAATTCCATGTATCGTGTCAGCAGGACATCCTGCGACTCTAGCAACATACTGGGAATACCGCCCGCACAGGATTCGTGTGTCACAGAGAACCGTTTAATGGAACTACCGTCTGCAAACTTGCCGCCGTTGTGAAATTGAAATATTATTGCACGCGAGCAGCGCATGAGTACTCGCATCTCTGTGAGTAGTTCGTGAACCTTGCTGTGTATTTGGAGTTGGGTTGTTTCTTTTTTGGCTCGCCACTTGAGTGAAATATTCTTTTTCTTCAACATGGAAACCACACCAAGCCCAACACCAACACCCAAAACACCCACCATTTCACCAATAGAAAACACAATGTCTCGTATACTACTAAAAGACGATGCCATTTCTGTTGGTTCGCTCATCGCGTTGTAATCCCGAATCCCGGATTGGCTGCTTGATTGAGTGGGTTTGCTGCTCGCGCTTGCTCAATAAAAGCGGGATTCAAAATGCCTTGTTGGAAACCCACACCGAATTTGGTGCACGGATCGTTTGAAAAATTGATTGCAAAATTGATGTTGGTGAACTGTGAGATAAAGTTAAGAGCATCGTTGAATAAGCCGTTCACAGCGTTTATGGAATCGTTTATTTCACCAGCAATAGCATTAATTGCATTGGTGATTTTTGCTATTTCCGCTACAACACTCTGCACTCCATTTAAAACATCAGCACCAGCGCCACCATCTGCAAGAATCTTGTCTAATATTTTATTAAGGTCTGCTTGTGCATTGATAGCCACATTCAGTTTGAGTTTTCCATTTTCAGTCATTAGACCTATACCCACACCCACATCCAATCCATCAATACCAAGAGCACACTGAAAATTTATTGCAGCACCCACAGTAGACACCAAAGACAGCAAATCTGGGCCCGTTCCTCCCGGAGCGGATGGATTAAATCCTATTCCTGACAATCGGTTTGATGTGTTTGAATAATTAGTAAGCACCCCCTGCATATTCCCGATAGTATTATACAACTTACTCATTTGAGAAGTGTCAGCACCGGATACACCAGATAAAATAGTTATTATATTACCTACTTTTGTGTAACCATCAGCAAACCCTCCCTGTGCATTATTGATTTGTGATGCAACAGGATTTTGAAAAACAGGATTACTGCGCCCCCAATTTACAGCATTCTTCTGATCGTCAGAGACTTTTGCGCCACATGGGCATTCTGGTGTTGGGCCTACATCTGCCATGCTTACCTCTTATGGTACAATTACTGAAGAAGTGGACGACGCTATGTGCCCACAAGTGCCTTTACTGGTTCCTTCCACACAAACAGGAATACCGTCAACAATAAAATTTGAACTACCGTTTATCATAATAGCGTTATTGTGTGGGCTATCACCGTGAGTGGATATTCTGTTGCCTTGAAGGGCTACAGGAAAACCGTCAATAAAAACTGTGGAACTTCCTCCCAAAATTAAACCTCCGGCTTTATCTATTCCTGCTCGGCATACTCTTGGCATGACCCCTCCTTATTGAACATTTACCTTGGACGGACGAACCGTTGGGCTACCTGAATTCATTTCAATCTTTCCGCCTTGGGTTACTACCATGACACCAGCATCGCTGATGAACGACACCGATCTTCCAGAGAAACCCACATCACCCGCAGAAAAGAACTCCATTTGTTTAGCCGATGCCTTGAAGTCGCCCTCGCATTGCAGATTCACATTTTTCTTGGCAAGAATGTTTACATCTCCGTTTATTTGAATGTTTGATGCGGCTCCAACGGTAAGATTCACTCCACCGTCCACAACCAAATCCAATCCACCGCTTCCAGCCACATACACCTTTTTGTCACCAAGACAAATCTCGTACCCGTTACCAACAATTTTCTCAACCTTTGTGCCGTTAGGATCTCCACTCACTCTCCATCCGTTTCCAACCTCCACAAACGATCCTGACTTGTGGTATTGGTGGATACGCTCTGCACCCGGTGTGTCATCAAACTCTTGAATATGACCACTCTCTGTGTACCGCACATGATTTTTGGGATACACCGCAGCATACGGGGTCTGTGGTTCGTTCCAATTGCTCTTGCTCTTCATGTCAGGCACGGTGGGAATGCCTTTTTTGAGTTCAACCACCTTTTTGGCGTAAACCGTGGACTCCATTTGTGTACGGTCTTCGTTTCTTGCCAAGCGGTTAGTGTCTGGTTCTTCCACAACCGAAACACCAACAGGATACAGTCTTGCGTCTACTCCTTCAGGTGTGGCAGGGTAGCGGTTAGATTGGTCGTAAAACCCTTGTGGCTTTACAGGGTTCTGTTTAGGTATTCCACCAAAGGAACCAATAATGACCGGATCTTGCCCGTCTTCATCGTCTCTGAAAAAACCAAACACATGGGAACCAACCAACAGCCCTGTGGGAGAGGTTCCAATTCCTGAAAGGGCAGCACTGGTGATTGGCTGCATGGGATACGCCCACGGCAGATCGCTTGTTGGAAGTTGCAGCAAATCATCGGTGTGGTATCCAAACACACGAACGCGACAACGCCCAAGCATCATGGGATCGGCAACATCTTCCACCACCCCGTGCCACCAATAAAAGCCTTCTCGTCCTGCAAATTCTTTCATTTCAAACTCCCATACCGTTTCGGGACAGTTCTAGTGTGCAACTGTACTTTTTGCCTATCTTGTGACAGATAGAAGTAATCATGTACTCGCCACTCAAATTTTTGTCGTCCTTTTCGTCTTGCAAGTGCCCGTCAGCAGCAATCTTGGGAACAAAAATTTCCATGAGTTGACCCACACGCTTGGTGCTGTCTCCGTAAATCTGAACGGTGAGTTTTTGGGTCATCATGGTGTTTACCATATACTTGCGCTTCAAGAAATACTCTTCAAACCGAACATTGTCTACTATATTGTTCTTTTTGGAGTACACCGTCAGCGGGGTGTACGGCAAGTAAAAATATGCAGAGGTGCTCTTTTGGAACAGTTCATTGGACTCTTGGTCTTGTGATGAAATGTAGTGGGGATTCTTACCCATCTTCTTAATACCGTCAAACACATCACGCTCTTTGAAAGTGTAGTCCCGCTTTTCTTTGCGAACCATGTCGTGAACAGTCATCTTGGACGCAATAATTCCTGAACCAATGTTTTCAACCATGTCAAACCGCGACTCTTCTTGAAGCGACTGTATGCGGTTGTACAGGGCAGGAAATTTAGAAACGCCCTTGACCTTTATGCCGCTGCCTTCGTTGGTTTCAGGATTCCTGTTCACATTACTCTTCACGAAATAGTAAATGTCTTTCAACTGCTGACCGTCTTCTATTATCTTGGACAGACTCTGAAAGTGGTATCCGTCCATAGTTTCGTAGAAGAAGTACGGAGAGTAATCGGTATCAACTCCGCTAACCGCTCGTCTAGCCAAAAATGACAGGGCTTTAAATGGCGTGTACTGTGCAGGCAGGACATATGAAAAATTGTCACTAGTGGGCTGCACAACCAGCGAAGACTTCCAAAGGTACTCGGGAAAGTGCTTTTTGAACACTTCAGCAACCATGTTTGAAACTTTACCCTTGACAGAATACCCACACCGCTCGGTGTAGTTGAAGTATCCGCCTTCACTCATAAGGTGCAGCACATACTCCTGCCCACGACCGTTTTCGTCAATGGTTTGGCGATCAATCTTGTACACCTTGAAAATCTTCTTTACAGGATCAACACCGGGCACATCTGATGAAAACTCTAATTCTAGCGTTTCTTGCCCACGAATAGGAAGAACTTCAGGAATATTGAGTGAGTCAATCATGTACACCTTTGCTGTCATGTACGGAGAAAACATGTCTTCGTAAATTTCAAACGAAGTGTACATGGCGCGGATATCCAAGAACTCGTCTTTGATACCAGACCGCAAAACCATTTTGGTGATCTTGTAGTCTCCAGCCTTTGTAATATCACTACCATGAGTATTAGGCACTGATTAGACTCCTAGAGCATTCTTTAGTTCTTTGATTGCCTGTTCCATGTAAGCGGGGGCAAGCACCTTGATGGTTCGTTTGCTTTCATTTTCATCGTTTTCGTACACATAGTTGCTAACTGCGTATGTGTTGATTTCATCTCCTGAAACCCCCATATAACCACCAATATAGGTTTCCCAAAACGCAACAGTTGCGCCTGTGGCTCCACCAATCACTGATGGTGGAATCTGTGTTCCCACAACGGTTCCCAAATCCTCGTAGTCAGCCGATTGTTTGTTTAGAGGATCAACAAACGGATTCTCTTGTGAACCGTTTGATCCGTCTCCGGTAGTTGGTCTTGCCACAGCGAAATGGTGAAGCCCCTGATAAGAGGGCAGAACCTTCTGAATGTAGATTCCTGTGGTGGAACCGCTAGGCAATTGAACCTCTGCGTTTCCAACCGTGAAAACAGGAGAACCCACAGTAAACTCACAAAAGGTTTCACGGTAGCCTGTAATGGCTTGGCTGTTGCTGTTTTGACTCAAAGTGCAACCACTTGCAAACGCGGTGTTGTATACAAAATCGTATGTTGCGCCTCTACCACTAAAATAAACAGTAGTACCCGAATACTTCTTCTGAATGTACTGCTCCATTGCCATCTGCGATTTGTACCACCCGTGATACGGATCAATAATATTGTTTGCCAGCAAAATGATCCAGTGGTGATTTGCGTTTCCGTACACGCGATTGGCTATGTGTTCAGGGCGTTCTCCGTCCTTGATATCGTACTCAATAAATGCGGATTGGCTGTTGATACGATCCGAGAACGCAACGCGCCGCAGCACATTTCGTGCAATCGCATACGATCTGGTGTCCCCAATATAGAAAGGATATGGAACTACTGGAAATTCTTTGAAGTACATTAGTAGCCAACCTCCACATCCTGACGGGTGAGTTGAGCAATTTCAGAGAACGAGAGAGTAAGCACATAACCTGTGGGCGAGTTATCTGGCAGTGTGCTAAACACACCGTTTGGTGTGTAGTCAACGCCGATGCCTGTTAGCACACACCTAGAAATCTTTGGAATATAATCATTCTCCACAAATCCGTTCTCTCCGCGTGTTCCGCTTGCAGACAAGAACTTGATTGTGAATTCAGCAGGAACGCGAAGCATGATTTGAGGATTGCTTTCGTTTCCGCCTTCGCTTGTTCGGGATGGATGTGAATGGTATCGGAAAGTGTCTATGATGTTCTTGATGGTGTTTACTTCGTCTTGGTTGCGGGGATACAGTTCCCACGAAAAACTAAAATTACGAATTTCTTTTTGGCTAAACATTTTTTCTATTCGGGGATTCAGCACCAATCCAGTAACAGCAGGAACCACACCAGCCAACGGTGTTCCGTTTGCAGAATTAGTTGCATAAGCAACGGCTGCTTGTTTTGTAACTTCAAGTGCGTTTGATTTAAAACCATCATAACTGCTAAACAAAGAATTGAAAGCAGCAGCAGCACCAGTTGCAATTGCCATGTTTGCATCGGTGTAACTAAACGCATCTTCTCCGTTTATACGGGTACAAACAGGAAGATAAATGGAAACCATTTGATCGTATTGTGGATCGCGCTGTTGCAATCCTGCCATAGCCAAAAAAGAATTTACTGCTCCTAGAGCACCACCAGACAACTGTTTGTTGAATCGGTTATCCAAGAAATCAGGGTCTTTGCTGATTTCAGTTGCACCCAATCGTGCTTCTTTGGAATTTCCAAAGTCTTGTTGAATACTTTCAACCCGATCAGTTGCGCTACGCACATTACGCTCCATCTGTCGGCGTGCTTCTTCGCGTGTTTCTGGATTGGAAAGCATATCCGTTAGTTTATTATCATTTGACGGATTTGACGGATTTGCAAAAGCCGGATCCATTAGTAGTTTGTATGCGTTTGCGTATTCGGTTTTAGAAAGCACCCCAGATCCTAATTGTTGTGTCAATGACGGAACATTAAAGTTTCCGTCGTTCACTAGATTGGTAGCATCAACCAATTCCTTAAGAGTATTCTCTGCTTCTGCTTTGAGTTTTTCGGCTGCTTTTCTGAATTCAGGGCTTTCCCATCTCCAAAATGCCTTGAACTGCATGACATGGGGGATTTCTCCGCGTCCCATATCAACAGGATATTTCATAATTAGAGGCTTTTCCCGTGAACCACGCTTGGACGGCTGAAATGACTCTAGTTTATTGATTGTTGGATCATTACCTTGCGAAGCCATCAATTCATCACGAATGATATTTCCACTCTGCGGGCGGTTTGTTGCAAATGTGTAATCGGATTCCAATGCCTCTTGTGGCTTTATGAGGGAGCCGATTCCTTGACCAGTGATGGGTGGTAATGCCATTTAAGTATTTCCTCTTGGGTCTGTTCTACATATCTATATGCCCTACAAAGGATATTTTAAGCCAACTAACCCGTCCAAGTACATGGGCAACCCCACTCAAATCGTGTATCGCTCCATGTGGGAACGCCGATTTATGAAATACTGCGACTTGAGCGAAACTGTGGTGCGTTGGGGGTCAGAAGAAGTGATTATACCGTACATCAGCCCACTAGATCGCAAACCACACCGCTACTTTGTGGATTTCATAGTAGAGATGAAAACTGTAGACGGTGGAATCAAGACCATGCTGATTGAGGTAAAACCTAAAAAGCAGTGTTCTGAACCCAAGAAACCAAAAAAGCAGTCACGAAACTACCTGTACGAAGCCCAAACTTGGATCACCAACTGTGCCAAATGGAAAGCCGCCAAAGAAGCAGCGACTAATCGTGGGTGGGAATTCAAAGTACTCACAGAAGACGACTTGTTCCGACACAAGAAATGACCAACCAAAACACAAAACAATCAGCAGAACTAAAAGAACTGCTATCAGAGACGGTGGCAGGGCTTGGTGGCACAGACCAGTCGTACATAAAACTGCTGCACTATTTGGCAGACGAGAACGAACTACACATGCCGTCTCGGTTTCTGCCGGGTCAAATGGTGTTTTTCAAATATAAACCACAAGACCAACGGTTCTTGAATTCAAATGTGGCATACGATGTGTTTCCTTTGGTAATCATCACAGAAGTTCACCGTGACGGTTTTGAAGGCATCAACCTACACTTTATTGCTCAAAAGTGGAGAAAGCAACTATTCAACGCCATAGAAAATTCGCTGCCGATACGAAAGAACGGCGACGAATCGCTGACTAGGTTGGGCACAACATACCGCAGAATACAAGGCCCAAAGAAATTCAAGTTTTTCAAGCCGTGCTACCGACGCTATGTAAGAGAGGGATTTCGTAAAAAACCCATACAAATTCCTTCACAGTTTTGGGATGTGCTAGTGGATATTGATCTAGCCCTGTTTGTGAAAGGACGCAAAATGGGTATTCGTCGTATGTCGTACAACTCTGCTATCAACACCGAGAACAACCTATGACACAGTTTCAAGGCTCATCCAAAGTAGAAAACATCATATCCAACATTATGGATAATGGGTTCTTGACCACTAATCGCTATGTGGCAGAAATTCAACTACCAAAGGCTATGGCAGACGAAGGTGCAAGCATACCAAACCTGATGATACGCTGCCAAAATGTAACTATTCCCGGCAGAAATGTGTCAACCGTTGGATACAGAATCTACGGGCCTGCTCGTCAGATGCCGTATGAAATTCTGTACGGTGGAGAAATCACCTTGACCTACATCATGTCACGAGACATGAGAGAGCGTGGCTTTTTTGAAAAATGGATGAGCAAAGTAGTAGACAACAACAACTACAAAGTGGGGTACTACGATGATTTTGCAGGAACGCTAGCCATCCATGTATTGGATCGCAGCGACCAGTTGTCGTATATCTCACTGGTTGAAGAAACCTATCCAAAAATGATTGGTGATTTGAGTTTTGCAAACGATCGAGAAAACGAGTATCTGACTCAAGAAATCACCTTTGCGTTCAGAAAGTACACCTCACAATTCTTTGTTCCACAATTCCCAGAGTACAACGGTGGAGAACTCCCCAAGGGCAACATTCCCAAGAACAACGGAAACGGGTTGGGAATTGCTTCGTTCTTTACGGGTGTACGCGAAGGCGCGAACAATTTGTTTACGGGTATTGGCAACGCAATAACAGGAAAACAAGGATAAATACCTTACTATCTGATCTGTATACTTGAAAAGGAAATACTATGGAAAAACTTCGTCTTGCTCCGTCTACAGTACCCACCTATACCATGACTTTACCTGTCACAAAAATGGTTGTAAAGTACCGACCGTTTTTGGTGAAAGAAGAAAAGGTGTTGCTGATTGCTCTACAGAGCGGAAATCCAAATATCGTGATAGACGCTGTGCGAAACATGATTCTTGCGTGCACCGAGAATCGCCTAGACACCAAGAAGATTCCGGCATCAGATGCCAACTACGCCATGTTGCAGATTCGCGCAAAATCCATAGGCGAAGAACTAAAGCCAACGGTAAAGTGCTCGTTCTGCGAGGGCAAGACACCCATCAAAATCAATATTGATCGTATTCAGACCAAAGTAAAGGCTGAAGAAAAGTCACCCAACATAAAGATCAATGACGATGTTACGCTTATAATGCGGTATCCAACCATTCACGATTTGGATGTAACCAAAGACCAGACCACCATGCTGTTTGAGATGGCGTACTCGTGCGTGGACAAGGTAATGTACAAAGACGAGGTGTACGAGCGTGGTGCAGTAAAGGAAGAAGATGTGACCCTGTTTATTGAACACCTTCTACCCGATCAGTTCAAAGAAATTACCGAATATTTGGAATCTGCACCCTCTGTGGAGTACGAGTTCTCGTTTCCGTGCCCAAACTGCAAGAACAAAGTATCGGTACTTTTGGAGAATTTGACTGATTTTTTTCTTTGATGCTGACACACAGTGATCTGTCAGCGTTTTACCGAACCAATTTTTCATTAATGCAGCACCACAAGTACTCTTTGGAAGAGTTGGAGTCACTAATTCCTTGGGAGCGTGAGGTATACATAAATTTGCTGATATCTTATTTGAAAGAAGAAAAAGAGAAAGCAAAAAATAGAAAGTAACCAATAGCGCATGGCGAAGAAATCAAAAAAAGGGTCAGGTAGAGGACGATCAGCAAGCGAAAAAGATCCGGCGACTGGTCGTTTTAAAACCAAAACCACTTCTGCCACAACCACAACAACCACGGTTACAGCAGCCCCGCCTGCACCTGCTGCGGCTCCTGCCGGCCCAACTGTAACACCCGAACAGATCACAGAAGAAATTTCTGGTTTCCGAAAAGCCCTTCTTCAAACCATGAAGGACTTGGGGGGAGAACAGTCTGAACTTCAAGACGCTGTTCTTGACGGTTTACGCCAAACAGCAGAAGTATTGGTGTCTGAAAACGAAAACATCTTTGGCAAACGATACGACAAAACCATAGACCAATCTGCTGCATATGAAATTCTTGAAAGTGTGGTTCGTCTTGGAGAAATGGCAGTACGGGCCAAAACTGTACAAGAAAAACGCAAGATTCTACAACGCCTGCAAACCTATAAAAAGGTAACAAACAAAGTATTTGGTGCTGGTGGTGGCAGAGAATCAGCAATTGCAGGTAAGATACTAGAAATGATTGCCAAGATTGAAAAGCCACTTTCCAAAGAAAGCGGTGTCAAGGCTGCGGCTAAAGAAAAAATAACAGATTTTGCCAAAAAGATTCCCGAAAGAATGGCAGCAAAAATTCCACTCATTGGTGGTATTTTGAGTCGATCTCTGCAAAGCCGCCGTGAACGAAAAGAAGAAGAAGCAGAAGCCCTTTCAACGCTTACTGGAGAGATTTCTCAAGCAGGACGAACCAGCCTATACGGCAGACGCGGTGGAGCAGAAATAGAGCCGTCACCGTCCCTGATGGGTGGGGTAGACACAACTCCACCAATTCCGGGTGGCACTACTGTGTCTGAAATTATGGGTGGTGGCAAAACCAATGTGGGTTTTGGTGGAAAAGCAGTAATAGACACGCTGTCCAGTATTTTAGTACAGGTAAAAGATATTAAATCCATTTTGGTTGACCAATACGATCCTGCCCAAGAAGAATTGAAAAAAGAAGAAGCCAAAAGAGAAGCAGAAGACAAACTGACTGACATTTTAAAATCAATAAAAGGTGGGAAAGAAGCACCAAAAGCGGGTGAAGAAGCAAAAAAGGGTGGCATACTAGAATCACTATCGGGTCTGTTTAGTGGTGGCATAGGTGGAGCAGTAGAAGGAATACTTGCCTCACTTGCTGGAATGGCTACAACTGTTGCTTCCTCACTAGCAGCAATTGTACTTCCTGCTTTGGGCATAATGGCAGCAGCGGCAGGAGGTGCAGCAATAGGTTATTCTCTGTACAAAACTTGGGTTGAGCCATCAATGGATAAGGCACAATCAGAAAGAAATGCAGTTCTTGCCAAAAAGACAGAAACAACCAGACAAGCCATAACAACAGACACAGGAGAAGCAGTATACTCCGTTGATATGATGGGCGACAATACTGTGATGACTGAAGCAGAGATAAAAGGAAAAATAGCAACTGCTAGCCCAGAAGAAAAAGCAGAATTGGAAAAGGCTTTGAGTGCGGGGCCAATAGAGAAAATAGTAGACACATCAACTGGTATAAGAACCGATGTTTTCAGCAGGTTTAAATCAGGAGAGTCTATAGAACAATTCAGACAAAGAGAAAAAGCAGACACAGAGGCTAGAAAAAGCGATCCCGGTGCTTATCGTTTCAATGTGTTAAAGGATGCTATTGCAAAATTTGATGATAAAACAAGAACTGAATGGAAACAGATGCAAGAATCTGGAGCAACATTCAATACTCGTGAAACAAAAGCAAGTATCATAAAGAATGAAGCAGAAGTTTTATATAATTCCATAACCAAAGGTGGAGCATCAAATCCACTCACCGAAGACCAAAAAGAAAAACTTCTAGATATGTCCAATATAGTGACTGATATGGGTCAAGGTCAGTTTCTAGAAATAGAGGATGTTGATAATGTGATAGGAGTGGGAACAGCATTTAAAATGTTCCAAGGCGAACAGTCAGAAGAAGTAAAACAAAGAATAAAAGAACTAAAAGAAAATACACAAAACGACTACGCCGTATTGGAACAACAAGAACAAGACAAAAAAGCAGATCCGACTGCTGTTGCTCTTCCACCTCTACCTCCTGTTCCCGAACAAATTCCACCAGTCGCGGGAACAATTCCTGTTCCCGAACAAAATCCACCAGTCGCGGGAACAATTGAGAAAACAACACCTGCCGCAGCAATTCCAGAAGCATCAAATGGAAAAGCACCAATACAAAGAGAAATTGACACAATCAATGAAGAGATGCGAAAACTAGAAGTTGTCGCTCAAGACCCCGATCCTTCAAATCCATATAGAACTATTGAAGGACTAAATAAACTAAACGCACGGCGAGCAGAACTAAACACAAGGCGGCAAAGTCTGTACACTAAAATGTATTCAATGGAGAGCGGAACCATTGTTCCCCCATCAACCCCGTCAACCGATGTGGGCAGAACAACCATGCAACTAGACAGCGCACGAGATGCAGCAGAACAAGCCAAGCAAGCAGATTCCGCACCTGCACCCACAGTAAATGCAGTCAATGCTCCCAAGACAACCAACAACGCTATTACCGTGAACAACAACACGGGAGCGGGTGTACGAAACAACGATCCCACTCTAAAGTCCGCAGAACGCGCATCTCTATAAAAGAAAAAGGCACGCCGAAGCGTGCCCTTTTCGTGCCGTGAAGGTGAGCGATTACTCGTCGCCTGCCAACTTCTCAAAGTACGACAGCGCGTCCTCTGAGTCATCACTAGACTCCACCACACGCTTCTGCTCCTTCTTGGGAGCAGGAGCAGCCACAGGCTTGCGCGTCTGGGGACGCGGGGTTTCGTCTTCATCATCAAAAGAGGCAGTTTCCGCACCACCCT
>Ga0214921_10003114_pt1 | contig 25929 bp, 39 predicted proteins | sample LL1505_MetaG_FD_177992 | JGI IMG/M metagenome (GOLD analysis project Ga0214921, IMG submission 177992) | Freshwater microbial communities from Lake Lanier, Atlanta, Georgia, United States - LL-1505 | ecosystem: Environmental > Aquatic > Freshwater > Lake | place: USA: Georgia | collected... | reverse complement strand
ATATTTATATTCGATTATATGTACCAGATACTTATTCTAGCGTAAGTGAAGTTTAATTTTGTTTTTTATGGTTTCTCTACGGCTGAAAACTAATAATTTATTGCGTATATTTAGAGAGATGAGTACGGTCGCACAAGAATACGCAGCAAAAATGAAGATGCAAAAAGACAAAAACAGAGCTCAAGTACAAAAGAGTGCACAAGAACATCTGCGAATGCAAAACCAAGCTCAAGTACAAAAGAGTGCACAAGAACATCTGCGAATGCCAAAAGAGAATGCGCAGCCTTATACGAATGGTAGCATGCCAAATGCGAATGCGCAGCCTTATACGAATGGTAGCATGCCAAAAGAGAATGCGGTAGGAGGAAGACGTAAAACAAAGAATCGCAAAACAAAGTCTCGTAAAACAAAGAATCGTAAAACAAAGTCTCGTAAGTAACAAGTTTACATAAAATTGATATAAATAAACTTTAGTATTTACTAGTAAAATGGAATATAGTTTATACTTTGATGGCAAAGCAGTACCGAATCCTGGTAAAGGAAGTGCGGCTGCTGTGCTATACGCAAATGATGTAATATTATTTCAGGTTGGTAAGTATTTGGAAAAAACAACAAATAATCAAGCAGAATATCTCGGCTTGATTATTGGTTTAAAAGAATGTTTGAAACGAGGTCATAGAAACATTAAAGTGTATGGCGATTCGAATCTTGTGATTGAACAAAGTGCTGGTCGATGGAAAGTAAATAATTTAGGTCTTATTGATTTACATTCACAAGTGAAAGAACTTAGTAAACAATTTGAATCCATTTCATTTACACATGTATATCGTGAGAAAAATACAAAAGCAGATGAATTGACGAATATTGTCTTTGATTCTAAGAAACATCTAAATTATACGGAAGAAGAGAAGAAAAGTATTTTAGATATGTTTAAAGATTGGTCGTGATTACTTAAATAACAGTTAACTGTCTAGCAACTGCGATGGCCTTTGTTTTTTTAACAATAGGATTCTCATGAAGAATCATTTCTTCAACTGGTTCAACCTTTATAGAACTAAGAATAGGGTGTTTTTTCTTAGGAAGTTTTGTACTAGATACTATAGACACATCTCCAGTACTACTAGTATCATCATCCTCTTCGTCTTCAATGCTTGTTAAAATTTTTAATAATCGTTTATTAGAGCAACATAAATAGTAAAAAACTATCCAGAAATCAGTTAGTTTTTTCTTGGTTTTTCTATCTTCATATTCTTTCACAACTTTTGATGGAATATTAGGAGCATCCGATATTAGTTGATCCATCTCTTTCATTTTTAAGTTAATAAATACTACAGCATTTGCTCGTTGTCTTTCACTGATTACTAACATACTAGTGATGCTTCTTTCATACGAAGAATACTTTGTGCTAATAACTTTATGTTTGTCTGCTAACTCTTTCCACGCAAGAAGACCGTTAACATTTGTTAATATACCACCCAAAACAGCTGCATACCCTATTAAATATTTGAACCAACTATTATCTAAGTTTGTACTTCCTAATATAGAACCTCCACTAAAATAACTTAATATTGCTATAATAATTGTTAGCATTTGTGATTTTTTTGATAATTTAGAACTTGTTCTGCGATGTAGCCATCGGTACGAAGCGGCTTTCGCTGCCCATGTTTCTAGTAACGCTCTATTTTCTTCTGTCCAACCTTCACCAGTATTACCGCTTAAATCTAGTTCAAGGGGTTCAACCATCTATTCATAAAATTTTTTTTATTAAGACCAATCAATCACAATAATACGTTCAATAACAGAACCATCATATCCTTTTGTTTCAACGTATTCGATCTTACAACCAGTAAACTCTGATTTCAACCTTTGTATTAGATCCCCTATAACCTGATCTTTATTTTCAAGTATAAGATGATTACATGAATGAAAGTTATAATCGATGTTATAAATATATTTTGTTTTTTTTCCGTATAATGCTTCGCTCTGAACATTCTTATAAATGATACTAATCATTTTTTCAACATGATTATATCTTATCGCATATGCTCTATCTTTCACAATTGCTTGTAACACGTCTTTCGTAAGTTGGAGATGAACATTAATATAAGAAGTCATTTTTAATAAGTATTTTATTTGGTTTAAATCAATCAATTTTTTAAAATTATATTCAACACATCACTCGTCCAATAACTGCGCACCCAATCCGAGCCCCAGAATGACCTGTGGTTAATGAATCTTCTTTATTACCTTTACCATAATCATCTGCATCAGCGTGAATAATGACAGAACGACCAAGAATATCACTTACAGTTACATCGTGTAACGTATACGTATAACGACCTTCTTCAACATTTCCTAAATCCCCCGTATGTCTCTCACCTTTCAAACTTGGAGGCCCTCCGTGATTACACGGTGGTCCTTTGTGATAATGGTCACACGCTAATTTACATCCTTCACCTCGTAAATCACCCGCTTTGTGGATATGAAAGCCATGTAACCCATGAGGAAGTTGTGTGAATGTTGCTTCAATATGTAATCCATTTTTACGATTACTAAAAAGCACTGTTCCTTTTACGGATCTGCTATTAAATACTGCTACTGCTTTTTCCATACTACTATGAATCCTCATTTTTGATATTTCTTTTTTCGTGTAGCTAGACGTTTTCGTGCAGCATTTTTATTTGCCTTAAATTCTACATTGCTTGGTTTTAATGAATTCACTTCTATATTTTTTAAATTAGCTTCATCCATAAAGTTTGCTATATTTTTCATAGCAAACCGATGTAAAGGATTATTTTTATGTGTTCCAATATTTAGAGCAAACTTTTTACGTTTGCTTTCTGTTAAATGGGAGTGTATATCATCAACTAGGTTTTGATGATTTCTCAGCCTTGTTATATACTTAGGAGAGTAGTCTGACTCGAAATCCTCATCTCCTAGACTAGTATTTCTAGAATATTCTTTTGGTAATTTATTATGATCACAATCTAAATATAGTAAACTCATTGGTAAGTCTGGAAGTCTTGTTAATTTATTATTAGTACATGATAATCCTCTTAATTTTTTAGGTAGAGTTGGTATACTCGTTAAATTATTACTATAACAAGCAAGAGTATCTAAATTTGCCGGTAGAGTAGGGAGACTACTTAATTTATTATCACCACAAAAAAGGTCTATTAAAGTATCTGGTAAGTCAGGCAGCTCTGTTAAATTGTTATTTTGGCAAAATAAAATTCTTAAATTTTCAGGTAATGGCGGAAGGCTCGTTAACTTTAAGTTGCTAATAACTAATTCTTTGGTTACATCACCTTCAGCAACCCATTCATCAATTCTTCTTTGGGCTTCTGCCGCACTCCCTCCTTTTTGTTTCTTTGTTTTACGCATATCTACTATAAAATCTTATTTAATAATATAAATGGCCTCACCATATAAATACCATACAACGGCAAAAGCTGTTATGGAATGGGCGAACTCCGAGTTAGAACACGTTGGCCGTATTGTTGCGTGTGAAGACAAGAATATTCAATATAGTTATGCGTTATCCACAGTGAATGGAATGGCTCATTTGAAAGATGCGTTATATGAACTCGTTAGTGATTCTAATTATGCGGACAAAAAGGAAGATTTACTTCGCTTACATGCGTCCGTTATTCGTGTTATGAAGCATTTAATAAAAGATTTTAAGATTAACCTTAATACCATTAAAGCATTTAATACAAAAGGTGTATTAAGTGATTTATCTTATTTGAAAAATGGTAAAGGTCGTAAAACGCGAAAGATGTATCGTAAAAAAATTGAAACGTGATCATCAAAAAAACTAAGTATTAAGAAAATGGACTACCAGATTCTTGTATTCCAGAATCATGACATGTATACTTCCGAGGTTGTGCCTGCTGATAAAGCGGTAGCTACATATCTCAAGATGTGTCTAGAGTATGTGCCACCAGAGTATGTGGCTGAAGAGGAGTCAGACTTCCATGCCACTGAAAGATATGTGAAATATCACGATAGGTCGGGTGGCGACAAGCCTATGATGATTCTTATGACTGGCATCTTCACACCAGATATGATCACTGCTATTGAAGATGGATTGAAGGAATTCTACATTCGCCGATGTGAAGAGTGTAGCGTGGTAATTAATGAGAAACATATGCTTGTATGTAAAAGTTGTCTTATTAATGAGAAAACTTCTACTAAATATTGTTGAATTTAAAAGAATTATTTTATAGTTCGTGATAATTATTATTATTTTTTAAATATAAGGATTATGAGCCCATTGTAGTAATGCTTGACGCTGAACGGGTCTACAAGATAAATCACCAGGCTTACAATTCTTTTTAATTTGTCCAGCATGTCTTGTAAATGCTTTCCATCTTGATATTTGAACTTTATCTAATTCAGGAATACGACGTCCCATATAATATCTACAATACCACTGGAACCATCCTCTAGGGTCTGGATTTGTATCTTTAGATGAAAGAATTGGATGGGGTTTTGATTTACCACCTCCAGGAACCCAACCAGCTTCTTTCCATGCTTTTAAAGGCTGACGACTTTTTACACCTAATGCATTAATTGAAGGATCTGCCCCTTCTGGTCGTAGTTTATCTAAAGCAATTGCTTTTATAAACCATTCTTGAGGAAATTCTTCTAAGCAGTCATTCAAATATTTTCCTTCAAAGACACCAGCACATAACATTTCTTCGGGAGTCGCATATGGTTTGAAAACAAGATTTTCACTTGGCTCTTCACTCAAAACATAACTATAATTTTTTTGCATCTTATCATTAACATGAATAGTATTACCTTTATGAAAAGAAGCAAATGGCTTTCCTTTTTTTTTAAGTTCCGATAACATTTGAGTCATACTAATAAAATTAAATATTATATATTCAATTTTAAAATTATAAATGAATAAGTAAAAGTGTCCATTTCTATTTACAGATATTTATTTAATTTATTTGGCATACCATGTCCGAATAATACCATGTATATCAAAACAACTGCTGCGATTAAAACACTTCTATTTTCAGCGACATTCGCTTGTTGCTTCAATCCAAGTGTCATAACAAAATACAGTAGAATACCAATTAAAGCGGAGTGTAATACCATCGTTAGTCCTGATTCCATTTTATACTAGATACATAGAAATTTATTCTAAGCCTAAAAATTTTCGCCCAATCTTACTGGTTACAAACATTCCGCATCCGGAACCAATTTGTAGATAAAATACTTGCGTCTTCTTTGTACAACATAGTAAATATCCTGATAAACCAAAAAATAATAGTGAAAAAAGCCAGAATAAACTAGTGAAAGTATCCATTTCTATTAAATAAATATAGTTAAAATTTACTCTAAATCAATAATCTTCTCTTTCTTCTTTTCTTCTTTTGTTGGAACATTATACTGACCGCATGGGCCACAATGGTCTTCATTCGTCAAATTAATTTTCTTATCTAGTTTTACAACACAATAATCTAGATTCCATCGTCCTAGAAGTTTTGGAGTATCTTTACTGAAGATATCTTTTACAATAGTAATAAATCTCTTCATTTGAATACTAAATATTTGTAAAATATTAAATCAATTTTTAAAAATTTTTAGCTAATATCTTAGTTTAAAAAATTGAAAAAAATAAAAACAATATTTTTGTTATTAAAATGTTGACCAATATTTATATTTTGAGACTTCAAGGAGGTCGTTATTATGTTGGTAAATCAGATAATGTTATGAAACGATATGGCGAACATTTATCTGGTAAAGGATCATCTTATACAAAAAAATATAAACCTATTAGTGTTGAAAAAATAATTGAAAACGCATCTCCATTTGATGAAGATAAATTTACAAAAGAGTATATGGCGAAATATGGTATTGATAAAGTTCGTGGTGGGACTTATGTTTCACTAGAGTTGGATGATTTTCAGAAAGAAGCACTTAATAATGAAATATGGGGCGCTCAAGATAAATGTACTCAATGTGGGCGAAATGGTCATTTTGTAAAAGATTGTAAAGCAAAAAATGATGTTAGTGGTAACAAAATTATATATGAAGATGAATGGGAATGCGAGTATTGTGACAGAACTTTTACAACACGTTATGGTTGTTCTGTTCATGAGCGAAGTTGTAAAGAAGCAGAGGATGAATCAGAATCAGAAGATGATGATTCATGCTATAAGTGTGGTCGTGAAGGACATTATGCTAGAGATTGTTATGCAAAGAAGCACGTCGATGGTAGTTGGATTGGTTAATTATCTAATAAAGTTCTACAAAACTCAGTATCATTCGAACTGTATTTCATACATTTTTCGTACTCGATTACTGAGGGTAATCTCGCAGACTCAACATCTTTATTTTGAGCGTACTCAATTTGCTTTCCAAACTTTATAGTTTCAACCTCTTTATTTTCAACTACGTTAGAAGTTTTAGGAGGAGTTAAGAAATTCATTACACCATTCACTGCGTGTTGCCCAACAGAAACACCTACACCTAAGCCGAAGCCTTCTTTCATCGTTTGGCCTAGACTAGGTCTTGTATGTGCAATAGATAGTGCTGTAGGTTTGTGTATGACAGCGGGAGAAGTATTCTTGTGGGGTCTAGGCATTTCTAATTAAATAGAGATTTTTTTGCTTTATATAGATACGGGATAATAACATCGTCTTTATTTTTATATATCTGATAGCCTGTATAAGCGGCTGGAAAGAATAACACACAAGGAATGTGCCAATACTTTTCATTTTGAATTGTGTAACATAATCCAGAACCGAATAAAATGCTATTAGTTACTCCATTCGGGATTACTTTTGTTATTGTTTGACTGATAAACTGAGGATTCATTAGTATTGTTTGTTGGTTTTTGTTTAGATGGGGGTTTTATTATTTGAATACTAGCTAATACTTACTCATCAACAATCAAACACTCATTCGAATTTTTATAAATAAAATCAATATCTTTCCGTGTACTCAAACACTTTTCAACAAATTCTTTATCAGAAAGATTTTTTTGATCAGAATATTTATTCTCAAATAATAATCCAACCGCTTCATCAATCAAAGAAGAAGTAGTATCTAATACATAGATTTCACCATTTTTCATATTCAGTATTTTAAATTCTCTTGGACCAGAAGCTTGTAAATATTCATACTTCCAAATCCAAGCATAAATTACAACTTGTAAATAATGTTCTAGTGATAATGATTCAACACATTTTAGTTCCCATGCGTTCGTTTTATCGATTGCATCGATTCTTCCATTCACTTTAATAGGACCATATGTATTATAAAAATCACAATCAAATGATACTGATAATTCATAGTATGTATCTTTATTGCTAATATTTTTCTCTAGACTTTGAAAACAATCTTGTATCATTTCTTCTGATAACCAAGTATATGTTGGCATTTGATAGATTTTGTGATATAATTCTTCTTGTAAAGAAATATACATAATCCCTAAATATGTATAGTACTCCAAATCATCTTCGATAGTTTCTAGATGCTCATATGATTTCTTTAAAAAACTATGTTTTTTTCTTTCTAATATACTAGTATACATATTTTCAGACTTTTTTTGAATAGTTGAATTTCCTACGTGGTTTTTTTCATATAACGCAGGTATAACCAAACCATTAATATCTGATACATCTTCATATAATCCATTTTCAAATAATACTTTTGAGGGAATTTTTGTAGAATAATATGATGCTTGTACTTGATGAAATAACTTTTCTACAATTGTTGAAAGTTCGCTAATATAAACATCCTTAATAAATCCTACTAGTTCTGTTGGTGATGTAATATGACATTCATCAATGAGTTGTTCATCATCATCTTTCTTTTTATATCCATCGCATAAATCAATAAAATGTATATATTCAAGTGTTTTTAATTCATCAAGAGACTTTTTGAAGAATGGAAGAATATCATTATTATTTCCATGAAGCACTATCAATTGTTCTATTGCTCTTGTTGCAGCGACATATAGCACAGAAGGACATATGTTTGGATTATTAACTTTATCGAAGAATTTAAAATAAGAAGAATCAAAATTAAATAATATAACTACTTTTCTTTCACGTCCTTTTGATTGATGAAATGTGGAGAATACAATTTTACCTTTAATAATATTTTCATCTAACATTGCGTCATCAGAAATTGGATAACAAATAGGTATTCCCTTTGAAGCAAGTTTATTTTCAAGAAGTTTTAATGGATTCAAACCCTTTTTATTATCACTTGAATCTCCTTTTTTCTTAATTGATGGTGCTAGGATAAAAATATCATCTGGCGTTATTTGACCCGATTCAAGAATTTTATATATGTATTGGAATAATTGATACGTAACCATGTGAAACATATTACCATATAAATAAGTTACAGGGAGTCCTTGTCGAATTGTTTGAATACGTTCTTCGCCTAGCATAACATTATTAACAAAAGCAGATGTTTGATTTGTTAGACGGTATGAAGTAGTGAGAGTCTTGTGCTTAAATGTTAGTGATTTATTCCATAGATTTTCAGAAAGTGTTAAATAACGAGAATCTGCTCCTTTGAATTTATAAACCCCTTGATGCTTATCACCTAATACTACCATTTGAATTGTATTGTTATGGTCGTTTAAGAATTTATGGACTAACTTGTAGAATAAAAGTGTCATATCTTGTGTTTCATCAATTACTACAATATCATATTTAGGAATATATCTTTGAGGATTTATATTATTCTTAATAATGTTATTAATGACGTTATCATCATGACCGTTTTCATCATAGTATTTTACTGCAAGTGAATGATATGTATGAATTTCAAGATTAGTAATGTTTGATTGCTCTACTTTCTCTCGAACTTCTAACTTTAATTGCGCATTATATGTGATTTGAAGAATATTTTTATTTGGAAACATCTTTGCAATAAAAAATATTGTTGTAGTTTTACCAGAGCCTGCTACGCAATCTCCAATAACGCTATAATCTTCTTTTATTGCTTTTAAAATTTCTTTTTGTTCTTTACTTGTTTTCATTTTATGTCCTATGTAGGATAGTGATAGGAGTTTATGTGGGTGTGATTTGTTCCTTTTTTTCAAGAACATCCAATCGACTTTCAATATTTTTAAGCATATTAAAGATAGGTTCAAGAAATGCTAATTTCTCTTGGTCATAGAATCTTGCTAGAGGAATACTTTTAGAATAAGAATTACGCTCAATCTGCTTTCGTTTTTCATCAATTATAGTCTCGAGAGCCTTTAATGGAAATGTCTTTTTTTCTAAGATATTTTCTGTTTCAATTTGCTTTTGCTTCTCTAAAGCTGCAAGTCTTATACGTAAAGAGTTGAGTTCTAAATCAAGTTGAGACATTTTATAATATATAAAGTAAACAAAAATAAATCAATTTTTTTTCAACCAATAAACTCGAGAATCTTATGGCTCGTTTATGATTGTGAGGATTTTTTGGTGCGGATTTTAAAAAATTGATTTATTTTGTGTTATACTGGCAGTATTACAAAAATGGATGACCAATATTGGTATGAAATGGGAAATGAAGCCATTATTCTTCGAGATATGTCTATTTATATTTCTGTAATGATTTGTAATACATATGGTAAATCAGATCCATATGATAAAATCTCATGCAAAGTTGAAAAATTATTTGATAAATTAAGATGTGATTTGGATAGTGGTGTAAGTGGGTTATATCCAAGGGAACAGCATTATTTAACATTATACCCAAAAATCTCTATTACACAAGTATTTTATGGCGGTCTACCTGAAACTGAAACAAACCCTTATTTGCCTTATCCCACTTATAGGGTTGTTAGACCATTTCCTAAAACCTTAACAGAAGAACAAAGATCATTTGTTGATACTTTTAAAACTGCGGTATTTACATATTTAGAAAAAGTTACTGATGATGATTTTATCAATGCTTATATTAATAATAAAGTAACTTATATGAAAAATATTAATTCTTTGAAGCGCTATTTGAATAGGCTATAACACCTTATTTAGTCAAGCCCATAAACCCTTATATGCTCATCATACAAATCCTCAAGAACACTTATAAATACAGGATTCCTATCAGAGTTTTTTAAATAAAATTTCTTACTGAATATGAGCTGCGATTGCATCATTTACTCTTTCCCAATCATCTAAGTAAGTTCCTTTAATTTCATATGGTCTGCCTCCAAGCCCAGAAGGATGTTGTGCGGTTCCCTCCCAACAATATCCATTCGTATTATAACACTGGGTACAAGGTCCCCATCGACCTCGAATAGAATACTGACCATCCATTCCCCCAGAAGGCATTTTACTTCCAGTATAGCTCCAGTCTTTTGTAGGGTCTACATTAGTACCATTTGCACAATTACAACCTAGTATCTTCCTTACAGCATTTCCACATTGCATTTCAGGAGGGCCTGCACCTTCTATTAGAGAATCTGCAATATTGCGTAAATACTTCCTGAAGATAAAAGGCGTCTCTTTATTGTAGAAAAGATCAAGACGTGCCATATTCTCGGTGATGGTAGTCATACTTTCAGCATCAATCCGACGATGTTCAATTTCTGTGTCAGGTGCAAATCGAGTGAGATAAGCGAAAGGAGCATCAGACTTCTTGGTATTGTTAATCATATTCTGTAACTTAGCGATTAGGTTATCTTTCTCCTTGATACGTTGTTCAGGCAAGTATTCATGATTTTTAATTTCATCCTTTACTACCCTCAATGAATCATAATAAGCAGAATTAGAATAACCAGTTAGATCCTCTATGGTAATATTATCTGTATTGCGACCCATAGCCATAGCATTCATCAAGGCAAATTCTGCCATAGTTTCTCTACGAATATCACGTATAGGTGGGTTATTAAGAAGATTATTATATGTGTTCCTTCGATCCTCTAAGAAATTATTAAGCCCACGCAACTCATTCTGAATAGCATCAATGTTCTTCTTAATTGCCTCCATCTTTATTTTAATAGCTAATAACTTGTAAAAATAACTTTCAACTTTTTTTAGCTGCTGTAAGCCTTTTCTTAGAACTCTAAAAGCCTATCCCGTTAAGCAAGAGGTTTTCTATCAAACTTTTTAGTATCTACATATACTAAATCTCCAATACTTAAATCTTTCGGAAACTGAATGGCATTTTTATAAATCTTACCGAATCCACACATATCGTATGTTTTCAGATCTGATGCAGATACTTTAATTTGTCTATTGTCGTTATAATCTGATACAAATTCAGCACTAAAGCCAATAGGTGCTTTTGTATACATATTTGTTCGTAAAAATGAAATACAATCAGTATTTACATCTACTTTGTATACCATATCATCTTTCGTAAATCCTATTCTAGGAAACTCAACCATTCTTAACAATTCATTGCACAGCACTGGTGTTAGTTTCTTATTAGAATATATGCGCATTTATTAGAATACTATAAATAGTAAAAGGTACTTTATACCAAGAAATTCCTATAAAAAAGAGTGTCTACTTTCGCTCTAGGGTAAGTCATTTGCTATAATACAAAAATATGATGAAACCTAAAAAATTAATAATTACCTATTTTTTCAGAATAGTATGAATCGATTTTTACTTTTCCATCAACTCAAGTCTATTCTTCACCAACGTTCCTTTATAACGAATTAGACTATTATATAGATGAATCATCTCATCAATTACTTGTGTATTATCATGTTCATGAGCTTTTTTTATTTTAATTAATACTTCTTCAATATCCGTATTTACTTTAATAATATCACTATCAATCGAAGTCATTTATATATTAATAAAAGAAAAATTATTATCAATTTTACTTTCTTTTTTTATACTTACTTCTTATAACTAAAGATACCAGTATCGCCCCAATACCGATACTCTAGAATACCATTCAGTCTTAGTACTCCGCGAACCACAGAATCCTCTTCTATAAATCGTTCTTCACTATAATAGTCTGCTATCGAAGTTGCATGGTGAAAGTCTTCTACGAGAATCTCTAGACTGCGTCCTTGTGTAAACTCATGAAGAATCGAATCATGAAATACACTGTCTCTATAAAGGTTGTAAATCACAGAGCCATCTTCTTGTTCAATACCGTATGTACTTGTCCCGCCCATTTTTTGATACTAAAAATAATGGGGTTTAGTTTTCAATTTTTTGTTCCTTAAGAACAAAAAATTATGGACAATAGTTCTCAATTTTTTGATGGACAATAGTTCTCAATTTTAAAAAAATTGAAAAAAATCTCCGTGATAAACTAAGTATCACAATGAGCTTTTATCAGATTATTGCGTTTGAGAATCATGAAGTGTATGATTCACAGATTGTATCTGTTTATAATGCACTAGAGAAGTATGTTAAAATGTGTAAGAAGTATGTTCCTCCAGAATTTATTATTGAATCAGAAACACATTTTGAGTTTGATACAATGTATGTGAAATATACTGATAAGTCTGGCGATGATAAGCCTATGATGATTCTTATGTTTGGTTCGTTTAGTATAGAGATGATTAACGATATTAAGATTGGTTTGAAAAAAATTTATAAGAAGTAGTTTAAATTAAAATATTAAACATTCCTTAATCCAAAGTAGCTTAATATCAAACGCAAGAATAAATTTTTTATCAGTGCAAGATTTTAAAACACTTTGCTCCTTGGTTTCAATCAATCCAAGGTTATACTCTTGAATCTTTTTCTTATTCCACGCATCCACACGTTCAATGAATCTTTTTACATATTCATTCGACTGTTTCAACATTGTAACATTTTCTTCTAACACTTTACGCAACAAGTCGTTCGATAGAAATGGTCGCTTTGTGCCAAAACGGATAAGTTTAGGAAATTTATTCTCCAATGCGAGAACATACTTATCAGCCATTCTTTTAGGATCATAATCTTGCTGCGGCTTCACATTATTAATAACATTGAAATACTCAATTGCTTCTGCTTCAGAATCTACCGTCTTTTCATGAACCAGCACATCAAAATTATTAGGAAACAAATAGTTATCTTCGTAATACTTTTTAATTACATGCTGGCGATGCTGACCGTCCACTAAATACTTCTGCTCAGTAGTATTATCCATATATTTTACAACACGAAATATGGTAGAATCTAGATTACTAATATTTTCAATAGCAGAGCTAATTTGCTGAGCATGCTCTAAGTCAATGAAACGATTTCCTTTCCATACTGGAATACCAATAAGCTCTTTCGCTTTCATCTTTACAAGAATAGACTTATCATTAAAAGTATGAATCATTTTGATAGTTGTGGTTTGTAGGAATGGGAATCAATTTTTTAAATATAAAATCTCATTATTAATTATATGGCATCAGAACCAGAAAATCGAACATTATCACAATTAATTCAGGCAAAAGGTATGGAAATGGAGCCTATTTTGTATCCTGGCTTAACACATTCGCAAGTAGAAACATTATGGAATAATTTCGGAAATGCGAATCCTATTCTACGTCAGAATTATCTAGTATATTTTAACGGATTGATGGATGCGAACCCCGCAGTAACTAATGAGAATGCTATGTTTATTATAAATTCTGGTGTAACTTGGTTAATTAATGCAGCTCAAAATATTAGAGACTCTCCATTTTACATATCTTCGACTGGAGGAAAGAGATTGAGTAAAAAGAAAAAAAATTGATTCAAACACACCCTCATAAAATAACTATCAAAAATGTCTGTAGATATCGAGAATCTCCTCGATACTACAACTAGTGACTCTGGTGATTCCACTGAAGTCTGCGAGTTTGTGAATGAACTTATTCAAGACACAGAGGATCCCGAGAAAGCTATGAAGACTCTGAGACGCAAGTATCAGTTGACTCCATCAAAGCGCGACATTCATACCATCTATAATAAGCACTTTTCATCTGTCAAGATTACACCTAAGATGCGTAAGTGGATGATTAAGAAACAAATGCGCTCTAACTCCGGTGTTCTAGTCGTTACAATCGTTCTTGCTCCTAATAAGTTTAGTTGTAAGTATGATTGCGCTTATTGTCCTCAGGAAACGGATATGGACGGAAAGCCTACTCAGCCTCGCTCTTATTTGTCAAATGAGCCTGCTATGCTTCGTGCTCTTGAGTCAAACTTCGACGTAAAGGGTCAGTTCAATAGTCGCATCTCTAGTTACAAGATTACTGGTAACATTAATGAGAATTCAATCCAGAGTTCAAAGATTGAAGTAATCTTCTCTGGTGGTACATGGGAAAGTTATCCTCTCGAGTATCGTGAGCAAGTAATTCGTGAATTGTATTGGGCCGCTAACACTGTGTCTAAAGAGCGAGAGTCACTTACTCTTGAAGAGGAAATTACAATCAATGAAACTGCGGAGTATCGCATCATTGGTTTCACTCTCGAGACTCGTCCTGACAATATTACTCCAAATACTATCAAGGACTATAGACGTTGGGGTGTGACTCGAATCCAGATTGGTGTTCAGCACTATGACGATGCTATTCTAAAGAGAGTAAATCGCAAGTGTTACACAAAAGACACTATTAATGCTATTAAGCTTCTAAAACAAGCGGGTCTCAAGGTTGTTGTTCATCTCATGCCTGACTTGCCAGGTAGTAGTCCTGATCAAGACAAGTGGATGTTTGACCAAGCAATTAGCAATCCTGACCTCCAATTCGACGACATCAAGATTTATCCTACAGCAGTTGTTAAGACATTTGACGACAAGCATATTGTGAAGTCCAAGATTCTCGACATGTATAATGCTGGTACATTTATACCATATTCTGAGAAAAACGTTCAAGACCTTATTGAAGTATGTCTTTACTATAAGACACGTATCAGTCCTTGGGTCCGTATCCAGCGTCTTGTTCGTGATATCCCTGGCACGGATATTGCCGCCGGCTATAACAAGATGTCGAATCTTCGTCAACTAATTCATAATCAAATGAAAGCAAGAGGTCTCAAGTGCCGCTGTATTCGTTGTATGGAGATTGGTGATAAGGAGCACGAGAATCTGAAACCTATTATGGCAGTGCGAACGTACGAAGCATCTGGTGGAACTGAGTATCACATTTCTATCGAGGCGCACAAGATGAATTTTGTTCAGAAACTAGAATTCTGGCTAATCCACTTCTATATGTATTTGTACACATTCTTCACTGGCTGTCCTTGCTACTGGCCTGGTGATCTCGATAGTTACATTGGTCTCTATGGGTTTCTTCGTCTTCGGATTGATAAGAATCCTGGTGGTGGATATATTCCAGAGATTAGTGGCTGTGCTCTCGTACGTGAGGTTCATGTGTATGGTACTTCACTTGGTGTTGGCTCCGAGTTAGATGGTTCGCAGTACTCTGGTGGTGAATCTACAGGGTCGCAGCACTCTGGTGGTGAATCTACAGGGTCGCAGCACAGAGGCTTTGGAAAGCTTCTCATGGCGACTGCAGAAAACATTGCTAAAAATGCTGGATGGAACAAGGTCGCTGTCATTGCTGGTGTAGGTACTCGTGAATATTACAAGAATAAGTGTGGGTATCATCTAGAAGGCACATATATGGTAAAAAATTTGTAAAATATTCTAACAAATAAATATGAAGCAATATTCCTTCGTCACATTAAACTGGAAACATTATAGATCATGTAAAAAATTATTAGAAAACGTATTTCATATCAATGAAATACCTTTTTTTATAAAGGCATGGCGTAATAGGTCTGAAACAGAATCGTTTGTAACACTCGACAAAGACCTTGTGGTCGCATTTGCTCTTGTTGACAACAAAAATAAGATACAGTATATATGTGTAAGTAAAGAATATCAAAATGAAAAAATAGGATCTAAACTTCTTGAAAAAATTATAGATGCTACGAGCGAAAAACGGAGTGTATGGCTCACTACTGGGAGTGACGAAAGACTCGTCAATTGGTATAGTAGATATGGGTTTCGTGTCACTAAGAGAATATATAAAAATAATGTGTTTGTTGGAGCAAACATGGTGAAAAGAAATAGGTCTAGAAGTGCTGCTATTTAACAATAAATTTGAATACTTTGATCCATTAAGCAAATTAGTTAATAGAATGGTTACCTATCTTTGCGAGCAATGTGATAAAATATTTGACCAAAAATCACATTTCGATAAACATAAGGTGAAGAAAATCCCTTGTAAAAAACCTGTAGAAAAAAATATAATTCTAGCACTTACAAAACCACTCGCACGGCCCTTTCTCAAATGGGTGGGTGGCAAAACACAGATTATTGAAGAAGTGCTTGCTTCATTCCCGAAAGAAATTAATAACTACTACGAGCCGTTTCTAGGAGGTGGAAGTGTATTGCTAGGATTCTTGTCTCATACAGATTTTAAAGGAAAGGTTTACGCAAGTGATATTAATCCTAATACGATTGCGCTGTACAAATTTATCCAAAATCACTGTACCATGTTTATCGCAGAGCTAAAAAAGATTGTAGATGTATATAATAACATCAAAGGAAAAGATGTGAATAGAAAAGCGACTACTATGGAAGAAGCATTAACATCTCAAGAATCGTATTATTATTACATGCGTAGCAGATTTAATGGTATGGCAAGTAAAACAACCATTGAAGCAAGTGCTGTACTGCTGTTTCTAAATAAAACATGTTTTCGTGGAGTGTATCGCGAAGGTCCTCTTGGATTTAATGTTCCATTCGGCCATTATGATTCACCCGCTATTTATGATGAAGAGCACTTGAAAGATATTTCAAAACTTATCCAGAATGTTGAATTCCGTTGCTGCTCGTTCGAGCATGCTCTTACAAATCTAACAGAAAAAGATTTTGTGTATCTCGACCCGCCATATGCACCTATTAATGCGAACTCGTTTGTTAGTTATGTATCTGAAGGATTTAGTTTGGATAACCACGAGAAACTATTTAAGATTTGTAAAGAAATGAAAAATAAGTTTGTAATGTCAAACGCAGAAGTAGAATTAGTGAAAGCTAGTTTTCCAGGCCCACAATATACTACAAAAATTATCTCATGTAGGCGTTCTATTAATGCTAAAGACCCTTCTTCTAGAGTAAATGAGGTGCTGATAACAAAAGTTTCATAAAAGATGCTCGTAAATAAAAGGATCTAGTCGTTGACCCATGACCTTTTCCTTTTGTTCTACTCTGTAAATACTTACCAACAGTTCCTGAAAATGGTTTTGTCTGAATATCAATATAGTCTTTTTTTAGTTGCTCAAAGTATGGACTATCTTTTGTAAAATGAATTGCTTCCATATAGCATACAGCATCTCCATCTCGTTTGTATGGAACAAACAATGTATTCTCTAGTTTTTTATATACTCTTGATTCTTCAAATATTGTTGTTTTTAGAGTATCTTTCTCTACCATTGTAATAGCAACAGATTCTTTTACAGAACCATTTGGTTTCAAGGGAAATGTTTTCAATTCTCCATCCACCATGTCTAGACAGTTAGAAGAATGCGGAATTTCCAGTAACTTCTCAAGTAAATGACCAGCAAGCCCTTTATTCTTTGTCTTTATGCAAAGATGCATTTTATTCATTATATCGTTATATTTATTTTTTACAAGTTCCATTGTAAGATTTGTCATTTTGATATTAGAAATAAATTCATATTTAATTCAAATTTTGCTATAAATTAAAAAAATTGTTTATATTGTGAATACTAGTATGTATTCAAAAATGTTGTATATTTATACTAAAAAGTATCTTCAGAGTCTGAATGGTGATGAAAGATATGAAAATAGACTAAATATTCTACAAAGTTATATTAGTCAAATTGAAAAGAAAGTGATTCAGCATGCAATCAATGGGGATAAAAGTTATACGCATATCATTCATATTACACCAGTTGATTATGAATTATTCTATCATCAACTATTTGACGAACTAGAATATATATATTCAGATTGTAAAGTTACGCTAGAAAGATTGCCAGGACTTAAGTTTAGCGTTATTGAGTTGTCGGCGACGATTGAATGGATCTAAACCAGCGCTCCCAGAAAATTTCATCTAACACTTCAACATCTCGCATAGAATTGTGAGCATTTAATGGGGCAGGCTTCTTAAATGTATCTTCATACATTGAATCCAAATTCAGCCTCTTTTTTGTATGCCCAATTTCACTTTTATAACGCTCAAAACTACAGAAGTCAGCATGATGCGGCCACAAATATGTTGGGTCAATATCAAGTCTCCACTTTATGGCATTGAATACTACATTCTTGTCAAATCGTAAATTGTGAGCGATAATAAGTTTTGCGTCTTGAATATCGTCGATAAAATACGATAAAACATCATAAATATCCTTGCCATTATTCATCGCATATTCATGTGTAATATGGTGAAACTGTACTGATTCTTCTGGAATTATCCATCCTTCAGGTTTTATAATATGGTCTATCTTCTTAATTAGTTTCTTTCCATTTGAGATATCATATATTACATAGGAAAGAGAAACAATATCTGGCCAGTTGTCTTTTTCTAGAACTGCATCTATCTTCGAAAACTTTGGAAGACCAGTTGTCTCCGTATCAAAGATTACAAACTTTGTCATTGTATAACAAAAATACTTGGGAATTTATTATCAATTTTTTATATTTTTAAGTATAGTATGTGTGATTCAGTTCATATGATAATAGCCAGTTATAAATCTGTTCATTGAGTGATGGAATTCTAGAAAACGCATTCAGTTGCATCTGTAGAGCTTTGTCTTTTTTATTGCTATTCAAATCATAATTTTGTAGAAGATTTATAAACCCATCATTCGTCACATAACTACGGATTGAACCAAGAAGTTGTGATTGTTCAGAAATACTCTTTGAGCGAAGTGTAGCGATAATAGAAGAAGCCATTTGAATACTTTTCTATTAGGGGTTAAAAATCAAATTTTTATTATAATAGCATGGAAAACGAGTGTGAATACATTAGTTCTCGAGGGTTTTTAAAATCATCTAATATACATAATACAGTATTTGCTTCTAGTGATATACATTTAGAATTAGATCAGTATTTTTTGATAAAAGAAAATGATTTAGTGTATGTAAATAATACTGCTATACTAGATTTCTTCAAATATATTTTACCCCATATTAAGCATAGATTTATATTAATATCTGGAGATTCGGATGTATCAATGCCTTTTGAAGGATTCGAAGAATATATTCATACTCCAAAAATAATTCACTGGTATTGTCAAAATCTTACTATTGTTCATCCAAAGATTACTCATTTACCAATTGGGCTTGATTATCATACAAATATAAATGAACGAGAGCTACATCCTTGGGGAATGGGCTCTAAACCAAGTGTTCAAGAAAGTGTATTGAAATCTGTTATACAGAAGCCATTAGAAGACCGTTATTTTGCTTGTTACGTAAATTTTCATTTTTCAGAATGGGGTATTAATCAACGTGGCGATCGTCAAGAATGTTTAGCACAAGTTCCAAAAGAACTATGTTATTTTGAACCAAACTATATACAGCGAAAGCCGACTTGGGATCATATGAGTCAATTTGTTTTTGTATTATGCCCTCATGGCGGCGGCTTAGATACACATCGATTATGGGAAGCCTTAATTCTAGGATGTATCCCAATCATAAAAACATCTGGATTAAACCCATTATTTGAAGATTTAAATATTTGTATTGTAAATAATTGGTCTGATGTAAATATAATTAGATTAACAAGTCATATTGCTAAAATGAAACCGACAAATAGAGAAAAACTTAGATTGGATTATTGGATAAAGAAAATTAAGTCCATATAAACGCTTCTTACGTATTATATATAGAAATGACGTATTATGACTATGACAAAATGAATTTGATTCCTAAGATGTGTAAAGTAGAGTCACGAGATGAATGTAATACACGTGCTGAATTTGGAAACCATAGTTTTAAACTACCCGTTGTGCCTGCGAATATGGAATGTGTAATGAATGAAGCACTTGCTATTCAACTAGCAAAGAACGGTTATTTTTATGTTATGCATCGTTTTAATGTAGATGTGTTGAAGTTTTGTAGAGCTATGATTTCTCAGAAACTATATACAAGTATTTCACTTGGTGTAAATGCCGACGCTTATCATATTGTAGATACACTGCGTATTCATAATATTATACCAGATTATATTACAATTGATATCGCACACGGTCATAGTATTAAAATGCGCTGTATGATTGAATATATTAGGGTAAATTTACCAGATAGTTTTATTATTGCTGGCAATGTATCTACATCAGAAGCGGTTGCTGACCTTGAAACGTGGGGTGCTAACGCAATTAAAGTTGGTATTGGGCCTGGTTCAGCATGTACTACATATAACGCAACTGGTTTTGGAAGTCGTGGCGCTCAAGCATCTATTGTAGGAATTTGCGCAAAGGCTGCGAAAAAAGCAAAGATTGTTGCAGATGGTGGTATTAGCCATCATGGAGATATTGCGAAAAGCATTGTATTAGGGGCTTCTATGGTGATGATTGGCGGAATGTTTTCTGGATTAAGCGATTCCCCTGGAACCACGGTGTACGGTATGGATGGAATTACATACAAAGAATTTTGGGGGTCTGCTTCGTCGTTTCAATCCAATAAAAAGAATCGTATTGAAGGAACAAAGAAACTACTATTAATGAAGCCTCATACAATGCTAGAAGAAATGAAGCATATTGAAGAATCTCTTCAAAGTGCTATCAGTTATGGAGGTGGTAACAAACTCGCGTGTTTAAAAGATGTTGATTATTTTATAAAGAATTAAGCGAACACAGCACCGATGTATAAACCTCTGGTGGCACTAGCAACTGTCTGCGTTAATAAGGGTGTAGTTACAATAGAGTTATTCGCATTAAACGCAAGTGTCACTGTCTGACCACATGTATTGTTTAATACTATAGTAATAACAGCGCCGGGAGCAGAGTTAATTAATGTAATAGTCAGTGTTACGCCACCACTACCAGTTCCAACGGTTGCTACATTGAAGAAATTGCCAAGAGATAAATCAAGTGTTGCAGTGCCTGTGGTAGCACTAATTGTACTTGTTGATACAGCTACAGGGGTCTGAATAAAAGGTCCAGTACTTAAAGTTAAGCCTCCAGTAATACTCTCGCCGCCTCCACCGACAACAACACCTGTTAATGTGGCAGTAGCAACACCAGTGCCAGTAGCACCAGTAGCAGTAGCGCTTACAACTGTAAACTGAGTAGCAGAGCGACTAGCAATAATAGCATTTGTTAGATTGTAGGCGGTTGTAGCAATACCTGTGATTGTTACAGTCTGGCCTACTGAGAAATTATTCGCGGCAGTGTAGGTGGCAACACCGCTTGCAGCAGAGCATGCAGTAATGGTAGCAGTTTGAGTAGCACTACCTAGAGCAGTCACAGTACCACGAGTGTAAATGGGAGGACCTTGATCCACTAATCCTGTAACAGGGTCTACACCATTATCAAGAAACACGGACTTGTCTCCATTGTACATGGCAAATCTGGGCGAGTTAGGATCAATTACACCAGATAAGCCGGTAACAGAATCATACACGCCAACCAATAAAGTGTTAACACCAACATTCGCATCTTTATATAAACGGCGGCCATTTTCACGGAGAATACGATTCGCCGGGCAATTTGCAGCAGTACCGCCAGTTACAGCGGTTAAACTGCCAGTTCTAACACCTGTCGCACTTCTAGTGACAGTGTATGTTAATAGGTCATTATTGAAAGGGGAAGTAGTAATATATTGTCTGCGGCTACCCCCAGCAGAGCGACCATCAGTCGTATTATTGAGAGAAGGCATTATATATAGTATTTAGATTATTATACAAATATAATGTTAAAAATAAGAATCCTAACATCAAATACCAGTCTGTATTATTACGCTCAATAGTTTCAATACGAAAAAGTGTATTCTTAGGCTCATCAATAAATGATTTACATTTTGCCACATAATGGTTTCTGCTTCCACATTCTAAGCACCTATTTTGGGCATGCCAAATTTCTCGATAAAGAAGTTTGACAAGACTATTTGGCATTTCCATTCGGCAATATGCGCCACCACGAACATTTTCAATCCCATATTCTGACATATACATTTTTGTAATTTTATCTTCATCAAAATCTGTTACCCCAATATATTCTTCAAGAACACACACTGGTTTATATTTCCGAGTCCACGCAGAGCCTTCGCCTTTTGAGTGTTCTTGATAACGTTCACATACATTCTTTGATGTTTTACCAACATAATATTTACCATTTTCAAGTTGAAGAACATAAATATTTACTTTTGAGAAATCCAAATCATATTTATTTATTTTGATAGATTGATAATCCATCTCTATATTTATATAATACAGCTTCTTTACGCTTAAAAAGCAAACTATACAAATAATCATGAACTATGCTTCATATATTAAAGATGAAGTGTTAGTCTGGACTATGACCACAAATGGTTATAAATATATTACATATAATTTATATGAATCACTTAAAAAAGCAAAGGTTCCTTGGAAACTTATGATTATTTGTGTAGATAAAGAGTCTTATAAATTTTTACAATCAATGAACGTTTCTTGTATTTACAAGAATCCTAATACAAGTGTTGTTGCGGGGATGCAACCAAGTCAGTTTGGTTCTGAAACATTTATGAGATTTAACAAGATAAAATTAGATTTAATGGAAGAAATACGCTTGAGCGTTCCAATAGAAGTTAAATACATTACTTATATGGATGGTGATATTATTGTCTTTAAAGATTTTATGCCATACATTAAAGAACAATTTAATAGCACTAATAGTGTAATATTATTTCAGAATGATGATTTATATGGAGCAGTAAATACAAAAGCAAATGGGTGTACTGGCTTTTTTACATTAAAGCAGCAACCTTTGGAAAAGAGTGTATTCTTAGTTGATAATTTGGCATCTTGGCGTGAAATACGTGAAGACCAAGTGTGGGTAAATAAAAAGATTGTAGAATATGGAATACCATTTGATTATTTTAATCGAGATTTATTTCCAAATGGCACATATTTGAAAGATGGACGATGGAGTAAATCAGAGCCTTATATTTTACACTATAATCATCTTATTGGTCTTACAAAAATATCATATATGAAACGGAATAAACATTGGTACATTGTTTATTAAATGATTTATACCATTCTTTCTATAAAGTATACGGATTTTTCTTTTATAAAAAATGAAGGTAAAAGAAAAACTAGAAGGTCTAAGAAATCTAAAAAAACATATACGGCTTTAAATCTATATATATAGTAGAAATATGAGTCGAATGCAAGACCCGATATGCCAAGCTAAAACAGTGGGTGATTGGGGTAGAGTAACAACGGTAGGGTATCCCGAATCAAGTACATCTACTGCTCCTACAACAATTACGGCAACCTTAATACCTGTTTCAAGAGATTCCCCACGAAATAGTGTAACACTATGGCAAGTTGAAGTAGGGCGCGAATGTAGCAGTATGAGTGACATCCAATATGCATATGTTGATCCCAATACAAGAAGTTTATATTTTCTAACAGTTACTGGAGAAGTTGATTCTGAAGGCAGGTCAACTGGACCTATAGGATTCGTCACGTATGATGATGATGGAATACAGATAAATAAATTAGTATTAGATAAACCCATTACACCGCTAGATTTTATAAACCGTCGCACTCTTGCTACAAATACAGCATCAGACGGCAGTCAATTAGTAGATGGTATGCCATTAGGAAATGCGAATAATGGTCTTACTGTTCAGTTTACTTATGCTTTAACACAGAAAGGAGGTAAAAGAAAAACTAGAAGGTCTAAGAAATCTAAGAAATAGACTATATTTAAAGTTATTTCTATATAATTTTTTTAATTCTTTACATTAAAAAAATTGATTCAGAGTCTTCTTTCAGAAGCCATCTCTTATTAATTTTTTTAATGCTTTACATTAAAAAAATTGATTATTTAAACCCCTTTATTTGTGTACTAAAAATGCAGTCATTTGTACCTGACATTCTTGCCGACAAGACTATTTCCAACCTCGTGAAAACTCATAAGACGAGTATTCATGTGGCTGTTATCGTAAAGCGGAATAAGGTGATAGCAATGGCGACAAACAAGATTGGCTCTCGCTCTCGTGGGGCTGGATATTCTGATTGTACAATCCACGCGGAGAAAAATGTTGTCAAAGAACTCGGCGACTTTGCGAAACTTCGTGGCGCAACTATGTATGTTATTCGTATTTCTCGGTGTACTACAAAAAAAGGTCTAGATAAGATTCAGAACTCCGAGCCTTGCCATGATTGTCATCAGTTCTTAGAGAAATGCGTAAAAAAGTATGGTCTTAGTAAGGTATTTTATTCAACAACAGAATTTGTTGAGTTGGATTTTAATGTATGTCCTGATAAGAGGCCAATTATGTCAATTATTTAACTTAGTCGCATCTTCTTTACTGGAGGCTCATCATTCTCACCTTTTTCAGTAATAATGAATGTAAAACTAGGTGCACTAATCTGACCATGCTCTTTCCACTTTTCAATGACGTTAATTAGGTTTCCCTGAAATGTAAATGTATTTGTAGTATCCATTTTCCTATATAAAAATATTACTAAAAAAAATCAATTTTATATATTTAGTTTAAGTAATTTATTTGAGATATTATCATCAAACGATAATTGTTTTCTTTTATTATTCTTTTTTACAAACGGAAAAGTGTTAAATATATTATTTATTATTGCCTCTAATTTATATATATTATTTATAGAATAAATATTGTAAACTCTTATATTGTATATATAAGAAGAATCTATTTTTGTCAAACGTATTAGTGGACTCCAGAATAAATTATTTAATTCATAATGCATTCTATTATTAAAATTAGAAGCAGATTCTTTTGTAATTTCATAGACTTCTACATTTGGTATCGTTATAATAACATTATTATACTCTTTATAAGCAACCATTTCTTTTTTTAATTCAATATTTAATACATTAAATTCTGCCATCTTTATTACTACAATAAAAATTTTTTTAGACCTCTACCTAGATATATTAATTATGAAAGAAGTTATAGAGAAAGAAGAGAAAGAGAAGAATACCAATTACACACTCAATACAGCGAAATATCTGACGCTTAGAGGTTGTTGCCTTCCAAAAGATTGAATCATGAAACTTCTCGCGAGTTGTTTCCTCTAGCTTCTTCTTCATGTTATAGGAATTATTTAGAGCACTTACAGTGTGCGTTAGTTCTGGAATATCGAGTACTGGGCTAGGAATAATCTCGATTCTCTGAACCTCATTATTCATAAGTTCCCTATAATCTTTAATATTTATTTCGGCTATAAGTGATTTATAAATAGAAGCATTCTTCTCAAACTTCTTCATTAGTTCTTCAAAGTTTTCAATTGCTTTTACAATCTTGGTTAGAGTCTCAAGCTTCTCCTTTAACTCTAGAATCTCAACATCCTTTGTTGCGTTATCTAAAGATAGATAGCGCACTTGCTCAGACTCATTTTTTTTTATCTGATTCTTTACTTGCTTGACATTCTCGGCCTTCAGATTTCTCGCGATTGCTTCAGCATTTGCAAAACGTGTGACATATCTCTTCACTGGATGCTCGCAATTCTCTAAAGATGCCTGAGAAGAGGTGTCACTGTTGTCATGAGCGTTCGGAGCAAAACTCTCTTCAAAGAGTTTATTGGAAGACATTTTTGGATACTTAAAAAATGGTGGTTGAGGGAATCAATTTTTTTAAATCCAAAGCATTTAAAAAAATTAATGAGAGATGGCTTCTGAATCAATTTTTTTAAATCCAAAGCATTTAAAAAAATTAATGAGAGATGGCTTCTTTCAGAAGCATCTGAATCAATTTTTTTAAATCCAAAGCATTTAAAAAAATTAATGAGAGATGGCTTCTTTCAGAAGCATCTGAATCAATTTTTTTAAATCCAAAGCATTTAAAAAAATTAATGAGAGATGGCTTCTT